>OCTW013372012.1_pt1 | contig 60056 bp, 48 predicted proteins | sample 1539671 | NCBI WGS metagenome assembly OCTW01 (sample SAMN02144230, study PRJEB22623) | gut metagenome | biome: sheep rumen | host: Ovis aries | place: New Zealand | reverse complement strand
GGAGTAGTAGCCCGTCACCTGGTAGCCCCAGGATTCGTCCAGCGGGTGTTCCGCCAGCGGCAAAAATTCCACGTGGGTGTAGCCCATCTCCTTGAGGTAGGGGATGAGGCGTTCGGAGAGTTCGTCCCAGTTGAGGAAGCGGTCGGGGTTCGCCGGGTCGCGCCTCCAGGAGCCGGCATGCACCTCGTAGATGTTCATGGGGCTTCCGAAGACCTTGGTGGCCCAGTGGGTCTTCATGTAGAGCTCGTCGCCCCATTCGTAGCCGTCCAGGTGGGTGGTGATGGAGGCGGTGGCCGGGCGGACTTCAGAGAGTTTTGCCAGCGGGTCCACCTTCACATGGAGGTTGCCGTCGGCGCCGTGGATTTCGAAGCGGTAGAGTTCGTTTTCGCCGATGTTCGGGATGAAAATTTCCCAGATGCCGGAGCTGCCCAGCATGCGCATCTGGTGGCGGCGTCCGTCCCAGCTGTTGAAACTGCCGACGACAGAAACGGCGCGGGCGTTGGGGGCCCAGACGGCGAACTGCACGCCCTTGAAACCTTGGTGTTCCACCAGGTTTGCGCCCAGCTTGCGGTAGAGTTCGTAGTGGGTGCCGGTCGAAATCAGGTGCCGGTCGAATTCGGAGAGCACGGGCTGGAAGGCGTAGGGGTCGGTGAGGGTGTATTCGTTGCCGTCGGCCTGCTTGATAATCAGGTTGTAGAAGAAGGGCTCGAATTCCATGTCCAGGATGGCTTCGTAAAAGCCGGTGTCGCCCAGCTTGACGAAGTCGAATTCCACCTCGCCGTCGCAGGACTCGCCCCGCACAAAAGACGCCTGGGGCTGGTAGGTGCGGATGACCGTCTTGATGCCCTTGTCGGTTTCCAGCGGGTGGATGCCCAGCACCGAGAAGGGGTCACTGCAGTAAAAATCCCAAATGGGCAGCATCTGGTCGCGGGTCAGCGTGGTAAAATCGTTCCAATCCATAAAAACTCCTTTTATTCGTTGTAAATATAACATTAACGGGGAAAAACAGGTATAAATGTGCCGGCCGTGTGGCGTCATTCCGAACTAAACGAGTAATCCGGTGAGGGTTCTTTTTAACTCTGAACCCGAAACCCCGTGCCCCGAACCTTTTTATCTTTACTGCCAAAAAACGGAGGCGTTATGGCTATTGCGATGGAAGAGACGGTGAACCCCATGCAGTTTACCCAGGTGTTCAAGGTGACGCCGGAGATGATTGACGACAACCACCATTTCAACAACGTGTGGTCTGTGCAGTGGATCCAGGACATCGCCATCGCCCACTCCGAATCGGTAGGCGGCACCGCCCTCATGAAAAGCCTTGGCGCCGGCTGGATGATCCACGTGCAGCACATCGAATACAAGAACCAGGCGTTCCTGGGCGACGAAATCAGGGGCACCACATGGGTGGCGGCTTACGGCAAGGTGGCCACCATTCGAAAGTGCAAGTTCGAGCGTGTTTCCGACGGCAAGGTGATTTTCGAATCCGAGACCCAGTGGGTGCTGGTGGACCTGAACCGCGGCCGTCCTATGGCCATTTCCGACGAGATGAAAAAGCTGTACGTAGAAGGGGCGTAGGGGGAAGCCTCCCCCTCGGCAAAGCCTTGCTCCGTGTCATTCTGAGCGAAACGAAGTGGAGTCGAAGAATCTAGGGCAAGTCTTTGCCTACCCCCTCTCCTAGGGGCTCCGCCCCTAAAACCCCGTAAGGCGAATGCCGTGCCAATCGCACTTGTGCGAATTGGCTTGGCTGAGCCGCAGGGATTTCTGTAAAACCCCGTAAGGCGAGCGTAAAACCAATCGTGCTCGCACGAAATGGTTTTACCGAGCCGCAAGGGTTTCTGTAACACCCCACACCCACCTGTCATGCCGGGCTTGTCCCGGCATCACCTTTTTATTTGGAAATTTTTTAAATTGTATTGTCTATTTTATGAATTTTTGTTCAAAAAAAAGAAATTTATAAAAAAATGGCATTTTTGTATTGTTAAATATTGCATTTCTTTAAAAAATAACATATATTCCTTGGCATGCGGCCCATTACCGAATACCAGGATTATCGCGCCTACATCGCCGATTATTACGCCTACAAGAAGCGTACTTCGGCCTTTACCTGGCGTGAATTTGCGAAACTTGCCGGCTTCGGTTCTCCCGTGTACCTGAAACAGGTGGCCGAGGGCAAGTTCAACCTGAGTGAATCTGCCGTTGCCCGCGTGGCCGCCGCCATGAACCTGGTGGGTTACGAGGTGGATTACTTTGGCGCCATGGTCGCCTACGCCCACGCAAAGACCGAATCCGCCCGTCACGAGAACTTCGCGAAAATGGTGGCCATCGCCGAAGAGAACAAGGTGGAGGTGGTGGGGGCGGTGTCCTTCAAGTTCTTCGACTCCTACAAGAACGTGTTGCTGCGGGAACTGGCACCCGCCATGCCCAACGCCCGCCCCATGGACATGGCCAAGGCCTGCAGGCCGGAACTCTCTGCCGTCGAAGTTTCCGACGCCCTCAAGTTCCTGGTGAAAAGCGGTTTATTGACGAGAGACAAGAACGGCAATTACAGGCAATGTTCCAAGTCTGTGAAGATGGATAATTCTACGGCGAAGTCCCTGGCCGCCACGGAACTCCAGCGCCAGATGGGTGAACTTGCCCTTGCCGCCCTGGACTACCCGAAGGCGGAAAGGGATATGACCGGGCTTACTCTCGGAATGTCCGAGAAATGTTATGCCGAAGTGGTCAGGGAGCTTGCGGAATGCCGCCGCCGGATTGTGGCGTTGGTGCAAAGCGATTCCGTAGTCGAAAAAGTTTACCGTCTGAACATGCAACTGTTCCCCATGGCGAGTATCGAGCCTTGTCATTGCGAGTTGCCCAAACCCCATAAAGTTTTAAACAAAAAACACCCTTCTCCCCAAAGGAGGAAAAATGAAATACACGGATAGTCATGTTGTCATTCCCGGCTTGACCGGGAATCTCCTGTCAATTTGGAAGGTCCTGCCCCTTGCTGCAGTGGTCGTTCTTCTCGCCGCCTGTGGCGACGACCCTAAGGTGGGCGGCACCGAAGAAGACGCAGGCATTATAGCCATCGAAAACAAGACCGTGTCCGGAGTTTCCCAGAAGGGCCCCTTCGTGAATGGTTCCAGTGTAACTGTCTATGGACTTGACGGCGAAACCTTGGCGCAGACCGGTAACATTTACGAAGGAAAAATCAGGAGCGATATGGGGGATTTCTCTGTGAAGGTGGTGAAACTAGCTTCCCAATACGCCCTGCTCAAGGCTAACGGATTCTATCGCAACGAGGTTACGGGTGAAAAATCTAATAGTCAGATGACTCTGTATGCTTTGACGGACTTGAGTGACCGTGACGAGGTGAACGTGAACCTGCTCACGCATTTGGCTTATGAGCGTTCCCTGTATCTTGCCACAAATTCCATGTCGGTTGCAAATGCCAAGAAGCAGGCCGAAGCGGAGGTGTTCAAGTCCTTTGAAATCGAGGGGGATTTCGCATCTGCCGAAGACCTGAATATTTTTGGTGAAAATGACCAAAGTGCGGCCTTACTAGCCATAAGTGTTTTGATGCAGGGTGACTTGAAGGAAGCAGATTTCAGTGAGCGTCTGGACAATTATGCCCGTGACATTGAAACCGACGGTGTTTGGGATGATAAGAATGCCGCTACGTTTATTGCCGACTGGGCTTCTGAAAAAAGTTTAAGTGGAGGACTTGCAAGTGTCCGGGCCAATGTGGAAAAGTGGGGGCAGTTGTTTGGTGTCCCACCTTTTGAAAAATATGTCAATAACTTCTGGTGGCAGAACTATGGCCTTGGAATTTGCGATGCCAAGCGCGAGGGTGAAGTGAAGATAAACAGCAATGTGTTGAGCGAAAAGAATGGGGTGCATTTTATTTGCAATAATGGTGGTTGGCGAGTGGCGACGGATTTAGAAAAAGATACTTATAAGTGGGAACCCGGCAAAGATGCCGACAGCCGCTATGGCGATGTTGTCAAGACAAACTGTTACGTATTCGAAGACAAGACATGGAGAAGCGGCAACGAAAGTGATTGTTCTCTTGATTTGCGTGGGTGCACTTCACTACGGCAAGATACTGTTGGGTTGGGTAAAGATAAGGTGTGGTACATTTGCGACATGAAAAACTGGCGGACTGCATACGACATTGAAAAGGATACGGCTACATGGGGAGCAGGAAAATTTGATGGTGAAGTTCGTGCTGGGCAAGTAAATAAAGAAACCTATTACATTTATGAAACCAGCACGAAGGTTTGGCGAGAAGCAACCACATTAGAATATGACACCTACCAAGTAAAATGTTCTGCAGATGGAAAAATGTTTAATGGCAATGTGAATAAAACGACCCAATATGTATGCGATAATGGAAAATCTCGTTTGGCTAACAATATTGAAGTCTTTGGTGAAATGGGGTGTACTAGTTATAATCGGAATAGTTACCGTATATTACCCAAAGTGCCAGTTCAAGATTCCGATTTTGAAGAAAGTATAAATGAAAAAATGGTAAATAATTACTCCTATTACAAATGCACCGAAGATGGGTGGGTTTTTACAACTGAAAAACTGAATAAGGGAACAATGGTTGATGAACGCGATGAACATAAGTACAAAACTATTGGCGTAAAAACTCAAATATGGATGGCTGAAAATCTGAACTTTGCCGATAGTTTGAATTACCCTGCTATGCAAGGACAGAATTGGTGTAATGAAAATGATGATATAAATTGTTCGGAATATGGTCGTTTTTATACTTGGTATGTGGCATTAGATACATCATGCATTTTTTCAAATTCGGCAAAAAATGCGGATCGTTATAATCAACCAGCATTGCCAGCAAGAGGAATATGTCCAACCGGCTGGCATATTCCTACGATGGAAGAATGGTCAATTTTGGAGAACTTTGTAAAAGAAGGAGCAAAAGATAAAGGCAGCGTAAATTATATCAATGAGTTTAATTTATTTGGTTTTTCCGTTCTTCTTGCGGGAGATGTCAATTATGATGTTTCGTCTGAGTCTCGTTTTTGGAGCTCTAATGTAAGCTATGGAGACGGGATGTGTGGTTTTTGTATTGAAGAAAAATCGTTTGGAGGGGATTCTTGCTATAATAGTGACATGGCTGGTGCATCCGTCCGTTGCGTGAAGGACGAAGAGTAATCCATTCAACCCCTCAAAAAAAGCCTGCCCGTGCGGAGCTGGCGGTTGTGAGTCTGTAAATTCACTAGACTTCATTGCAAAAAGCGGCTTCCATACGGAGGTCGCTTTTAAATGGGGCTGAAGTAGCCTTGGTTAGAGGGCTTTGATTTCTTCGATGGAAAGCCCCGAACGACGGGAAATGATTTCCAGGGAAACTCCGTCATCACGCAACCCTCGCGCCATTTCGCGGGCTTTTTCGGTCATCCCCTCGGCTCTTCCCGCTTCCTTGCTTTCGTGTAGATCGTATTCGTAAGTCATGTATTTGTTCCTTATGAATGTATCGGTCTTGTAGAAGGCGACTTGGCTGTTGATGTTTTGGGTTTCGTTGGAGTCCGCACGCCTGGTCGTAAAGTATTTCATGTACGCCCTGACGCCCGGAACGAATGCACTGCCAGCGGGATTGACTGCTACTGTGGGTGAATATACAAAAAAACGACGTTAGGGGTTGTTGTGTGTAGGTGGTTTAGGATAATGGCCCGAAATTTGTATATTTAACGAGAACTGCAAAGGAGGTTCCCGTGGACAGGTTGTTTTCGAGATTGCTGAATGTGATGGCCGCGCTGGTCCTTTGCCTTGGTGTTTCGGGCTTTGCCCAGGCCAACTACTCTACTTCGGAGCTGGATACCCTGGTGGCAAACATCGCCCTTTACCCTGACCCGCTGCTGGTGCAGGTACTGGACGCTTCCACCTACGGAAACCAGATTGCTCCCGCCGCCCTGTGGGCGGAATCCCACAAGAACTTGAAGGGGGAGACCCTCGCCAACGCCATCGAGGAGGCGGACCTGCCATACGACCCCAGCGTGCAGGCGCTTTTGCCGTTTCCGTCGGTGCTTTCCATGATGAGCAAGTACCGCACCTGGACCGACCAGCTGGGCGATGCCGTCACCAACCAGAAAGAAGACGTAATGGAGGCGGTTCAGCGCATGCGCCAGAAGGCCTACGACTACGGACACCTGAAGACAAATGAACAGGTGAAGGTGGAGACCGGCGACAACATCACCATCTACCCGGTGCAGAAGGAATACGTTTACGTGCCGGTCTATAACCCCCGTGTGGTCTATTACGTGCGCTACGACGGCTATACCCGAGTCTATTACGGTTCCGGCGTGTGGCTGGGCACCTGGTTCGGCGAATGGGGCTGGGGTTCCTGCTGGATAGACTGGGGCCCCCGCGTTATCTACGTGCGGGATACCCGCTGGTATGCCCACCGGCCGATTCCCCGGCACCCGAGGCGCTACCGTCCGCCCCACCATTTTAACAGCCCGCCTCCGAGAAGGCCCGCTCCGGCGCCCGCCAGCCGTGTGGCTCCCGCTCCTGCGGTACGGGTGGCGCCTGCTCCCTCTGGAGCCAGAATGTCGACGGCACCTGCACCGGCGACACGTACAGTACCTGCACCTGCCACCCGAGTGATGACGGCGCCCGCTCCCCAGTCTTACCCTGCGGCAAGCCCTTCGGCCCCTGCGGCAAGACGGCCAGCTCCGGGCCCGGGCGGTATTGAACCGGAAAGGCTCCCGACCCGTTATGTGGACAGCGACGACGATTCCAGACGCTACGACAACCGTCGTTACGATTCCAGGAACCAGGGAGGCTCCATCAGCCAGCCGGCCCCCAGGTCTCGTACCACCTCGGCCCCGAAACCGAGACCTTCTGGCCGCCATTAGAGCCTAAAAATTCCCTTTTTTGAGGCGACCTTTTACTATATTCAACAGACCCGCGAGGGTGCCCTGCGGCAGACGCCGCCGGGTTGTTTAACTTAGGGCCTTTTCGGAAGACTAGGACCCTCCAATCGGAAAATGAATTATGGATTTTTCTGCCATTATTGCTGAAGAGCTGAAACTTGAAACTTGGCGCGTGGCCAAGGCCCTGGAACTCATGGACCAGGGGGGCACTATCCCCTTTATCGCCCGTTACCGCAAGGACCAGACGGGAACCCTGAACGAAATTGAACTCCGCGACATCAGCCACCGTCGCGACTACCTGCAGGAACTGACCGACCGCAAGGAGACTATCCTCAAGAGCATCGAGGAACAGGGCAAGCTTACCCCCGAACTGAAGGCCCAGATCGAGGCATGCAAGGACAAGACCCTGCTTGAAGATATTTACGCTCCCTACAAGCCCAAGAAGCGTACCCGCGCCACCATCGCCAAGGAACTTGGCCTGGAGCCGCTCGCCCGCCTGATGTGGGAACAGGAAGACACCAGCAATACCGCCGAAGAAATCGCCCGCATTTACCTCTCCGAAGAAAAGGGCCTGGCCGACCCGAAGGCCGCCCTCAAGGGTGCAGCCGACATCTTGGCTGAAGAAGTGGCCGACAACACGGAATTCCGCCAGTACCTCCGCGCCCAGATGGAAAAGAAGGGCGTCATGGTCAGCAAGGTCAAGAAGGATTTCGAGAAGCAGGAGACCAAGTTCAAGGACTACTACGACTTCAGCGAACCCGTTTCCAAGATTCCGAGCCACCGTATGCTGGCGCTCCGCCGTGGCGAAAAGGAAAAGGTGCTCCGCCTTTCTATCGAAGTGCCTACCGAAGAACTGGTGGGCTACCTGAAGTCCCAGGTCATCAAGAAGGATTCCGTGTGGAAACCCTACCTGGAAGACATGTGCCAGGACGCCTGGGAACGCCTGCTGCAGCCCAGCATGGAAAGCGAAGTGCGCCTGCTCTTGAAGGACGCCGCCGAAGAGGAGGCTTTCAAGGTGTTCAGCAAGAACCTGCAAGACGTTTTGCTGGCCGCCCCCGCTGGCCACAAGGCCGTACTCGCCCTGGATCCCGGTTTCCGTACCGGCTGCAAGGTGGCCGTTCTGGACGAAAACGGCAAGTTCATGGACCATGGCGTGATTTACCCCCACGAACCCAAGAACGACAAGGCCGGTGCCGCTGTGTACCTGATGCAGCTCATCGACAAGTACAAGATTGACCTGATTGCCATCGGTAACGGCACCGCAAGCCGCGAGACCGACGCCTTCTGTGGCGAGATGGCCCTGAAGTTCAAGGGCAAGGTTCCGCCCCGCGTCATTGTGAGCGAGGCCGGCGCTTCTGTCTATAGTGCCAGCATGATTGCCATCCAGGAATTCCCGAAAGAAGACGTGACCACCCGTGGAGCCATTTCCATCGGTCGCCGTCTGCAGGACCCCCTTGCCGAACTGGTGAAGGTGGACCCCCAGTCTATCGGCGTGGGCCAGTACCAGCACGATGTGAACCAGCGTGAACTGAAAAAGCGCCTGGACGAAGTGGTGGAAAGCTGCGTGAACATGGTGGGTGTAGATGTGAACAGCGCCTCCGCACCGCTCCTTTCCCACGTGGCGGGCCTGAGCAGCACCCTTTCTGAAGCCATTGTGAAGTATCGCGAAGAAAACGGCGCTTACGCCAGCCGCGAAGCCCTGAAGAACGTGAAGGGCTTTGGCCCCAAGGCTTTTGAACAGGCTGCAGGCTTTATGCGTATCCCCGGCGCGGAAAACCCGCTGGACGATTCCGCCGTGCACCCCGAAAACTACGCCCTGGTGGAGAAGATGGCCGAAAAGGCCGGAGTCTCCGTGAAGGACATGGTGGGCAACGCCGAAGCGGTGAAGGCCATCAACCTGGAAGAGTTCCTCTCCGACGAGGTGGGTAAGGCTACCCTGGACGATATTCTGAAGGAACTCCAGAAGCCCAGCCGCGACCCCCGTAAGGAATTCCGCTACGCCAAGTTCGACGACCGCATCAAGACCATCAACGACCTGGTGACGGGCAGCTGGATGGAAGGCGTGGTGACCAACGTGGCGAACTTCGGTGCCTTCGTGGATATCGGTGTCCATCAGGACGGTCTGGTGCACGTGTCCGAAATCAGCGACAAGTTCATTGCCGACGCCAAGGAGGCCCTGACGGTGGGTGACATCGTGAAGGTCCGTGTGGTGGCGGTGGACGCAAACCAGAAGCGTATCAGCCTCTCCATGAAGCAGGAATCTACCGACGGTGTTGCCGGTGCGGGCGTGAGTGGCCCGCGCGGCCAGCGTGTCGGCGGACCCAAGGGCGGTTTCGGTGGCCGCGGCCGCGATAACCGCGGCGGACGCCCCCAGGGGGGCATCCAGGGCCACGCGACTATCGCCGACCTGAAGAACAAGATTGCCGGTAAGGAACGCCCGGGTGCCGCTCCGAAAAAGCCCGCCGCCCCCGTCCAGATCGGCAAGCTCAACTCCATGCTCAAGCAGATTATGAAAAAGGCTAAATAGCGCTCTCATCGAGAGCGCCCACGGTTGTATTCGCGATCCGGCGTTTTTAACCTTGCGATTGTAGCGAATACAACGTGTAGGGAGGGTCTTAGGGAGGGCGGAAGCCCTCCCTTGTCGCAAACAAAAAAAGCCCGACCTAGGTCGGGCTTTTTAATCCTTAGATAAAACTAGAACTGTCGCTTCTGTGAGCAACAAAGCCCCAGTTGTTAAACTGGGGCGGTTGCGAGAGCGAGTGAGATTCCGGAGGAACTTCGCTCAAAAAGACGAACGAGCGGTCAGTATCAGTCCCCGGTGAAGATAATCACCAGCACGGACGCCACGAAGGCGGCGGAGACAATCAGGAATTCCCAGGGGTTTTCCATGATGGAGGACTTGGCAGAAGCGGTAGACTCAGAAGGAGCAGCGGCTTCGGCCTTGGCGGCTTCTTCGGCGGCCTTCTTGTCGGCTTCGGACTGGGCGAGGGCGGCGCTGTCAACCGGAGCTTCTTCGGTCTTGGCTTCCAGCACTTCGGCGGAGTCGGCCTTGGCGGTATCTGCGGCGGCTACGGCTTCAGCCGGAGCGGCGGCAGCGGAGTCGGCGGGTGCGGCTGCTTCAGCAGGCTGAGCAGCGGAATCTGCAGGGACTGCGGCGGGAGCGGCAGCGGCTTCGGCAGCAGGCTGAGCAGCAGAATCAGCAGGGGCTGCGGCAGGAGCGGCAGCGGCTTCGGCAGGAGCGGCAGCAGGAGCAGCTTCGGCAGCGGGTGCCGGTGCGGCCTCAGCAGGGGCAGCAGCTGCGGGAGCAGCGGCTTCAGCAGCCGGGGCAGGAGCAGCAGCCGGTGCGGCGGCTTCGGTCTTTGCAGGAGCGGCAGCGGGGGCTGCGGCGGCAGGCTTTGCGGCATCGGCAGCAAAGGCAACGGCAGAAGCCAGCATGGTTGCCAGCAACAGATTCTTAATCTTCATAGTAATCCTCTCTATGTTTAAACTTTAACGCTCTAAAAATAGCACTTCTTTGTCCGATTTGCTCACTTTTTTTCAAAAAAAATCATTTTGTCCGCTTTTTTTATCCTTTTGTCGCTTTTTTGCGAATTATTGCGGATTAAAACAGGCCCCAAAACTCCATTTGGGCATGGAAATTTTATCTTGTAACATATGAACTGTAAGCCAGGCGTTGCGGGCTGGCGACTGAAGCCCGCTAGAAGGGGTAGGTGGCAACAAGGTGCCACCGAGGGGAAGGCTTTCCCCTTTAATTACCGTTCGGCTCAATCTCGGGGGTGTACCTCCGGCATCGCCTCACTCTCGCCACCACGCCTCGTCAATACGAGTCGCTTGTGGCTCACGGCCCTTCTTTGACTTTTGACGTAAACTTCCTGTAACTAATCAACCTAACACCTACAACCTACAACCTAAAACCTAACTATGGCATTCAAATACGAAGCGACCGTGCAGCACGGCGAAGACAAGACTGAATACGTGAACCTCGGCAAGGACGGCATTTCTGTCGCCGAGTTCGAAGGCAAGAAGATTTTGAAGGTCGCCCCCGAGGCGCTGACCAAGATCGCCCAGGCGGCGTTCGAGGAAGTGAGCTTCAGGCTCCGTCCGGCCCACACCCAGAAGGTGGCAAAGATTTTGCAGGACCCGGAGGCATCGGACAACGACAAGTTCGTGGCCCTCACGCTTTTGAAGAACGCCTGCGTGGCCGCCAAGGGAATCCTCCCGTTCTGCCAGGACACCGGTACCGCCATTTGTATTTGCCACAAGGGCCAGCAGGTCTGGACTGGCGCCGACGACGCGAAGGCCATTTCCGAAGGTATCTACAACGCCTACACCGGCAAGAACCTGCGCTACAGCCAGATTGCTCCCCTCACCATGTACGAGGAGAAGAACACGGCCTGCAACTTGCCCGCCCAGATTGACATCCACGCCGAAGAAGGGGCTGACCTCAAGTTCCTGTTCGTCGCGAAGGGCGGCGGCTCTGCCAACAAGACTTACTACTGGCCCATGACCAAGGCGCTCCTCAACCCCAAGTCTCTCGAGAAGTTTATTTCGGACAAAGTAAAGACTCTCGGTACGGCGGCCTGCCCTCCGTATCACCTGGCCATCGTGATTGGCGGGACCTCTGCCGAAATGAACACCCACACCGTGAAGCTGGCCAGCTGCGGCTACCTGGACGACCTTCCGACTACGGGTTCCGAAGGCGGACGCATGTTCCGCGACGTGGAGATGGAAGAAAAGGTTCTGCACATCTGCCAGAAGACGGGCATTGGCGCCCAATTCGGCGGCAAGTACTTTGTGCACGACGTGCGCGTAATCCGCTGCCCCCGTCACGCTGCAAGCTGCCCGGTATCTATCGGCGTTTCTTGCTCTGCCGACCGCAACATCAAGGCGAAGATTGACGAGAACGGCCTCTGGCTCGAGAAGATGGAACACCATCCGGAACAGTACCTGCCCAAGGGCGATGCCGTGAACATGGCTCCGGCGGTAGAAATCGACCTCGACCGCCCCATGAAGGACGTGCTTGCCGAACTTACCAAGTACCCGGTGAAGACCCGCTTGAACTTGAAGGGCACCATGATTGTGGCCCGCGACATGGCTCATGCGAAGATTGCCGAAATCTTTGACAAGCAGGAGAAGGGCGAGGCCCTCTCCGATATCGAGAAGACCGTGCTCGAAGTGGTGAGCAACCACCCGATTTACTACGCCGGTCCGGCCAAGACTCCGGAAGGCATGCCCACCGGAAGCTTTGGCCCCACGACCGCCGGCCGCATGGACCCGTACGTGATGCGCTTCCAGAGCAAGGGAGCTTCTATGATCATGGTGGCGAAGGGCAACCGCAGCCAGGACGTGACCGACGCCTGCCACAAGTACGGCGGCTTCTACCTGGGTTCCATCGGCGGCCCGGCGGCTATCCTTGCCGAGCAGAACATTTTGAGCAACGACATCGTGGCCTTCCCGGAACTGGGCATGGAAGCAATCCGCAAGATTACCATCAAGGACTTCCCGGCATTTATCCTCGTGGATGACAAGGGCAACGATTTCTTTAAGGATCTTCTCTAATCCCGAATTGTCATCCTGAGGCCAGAGGCCGAAGGATCCAGACCAAAAGAAAAATCCCGTCGGAATAACCGGCGGGATTTTCGTCATAACGAAATGCTTTGGTGTTACCTGATGGCGATGGGAATGCTCTTTGCGACATTCCTGTTTGCGATGCGGGCGATGTAGTACCCCTGGGGCAGAGTTTCAAGTGAAATTTTTTGAGTCCCGCGGACACTTACTTGGACGGATTTCACCTTGTTGCCCTGCATGTCGAAAATGCAGATGTTGATGGGGGCTTCTTGCGGCGAGCTTATCAGAAGAGCATTGTGTATGGAAGTGACGCCGAATGTAGAATTGCTTTCCGATGTCATCACGGGCTTTTTGATAGCGCTTGGAAATTTTTCTCCGATATCCACGCCCTTTTCTTGAACGAAATGGGAAATCAAGCGGATGTAGTAGGTCTGGTAGCCGAGACTCGGTTCCGTGAGTTCCCAGGAGTCGATGGGCCAGCCACTGTTGATGTTGCTGTACATCTTTTCGTGGGGTTCCCCTACAGGGATAGAAACCGCATAGCAGAGGGCGTTGTTGCTTGCGCTTCCACAGCCTTTTGCCGTATGGTCGGCATCGTATTGCTTGCAGCAATCCGCCCAGGTGTAGCGGGAGTTGGCGCCTCCTACCAGGTATCCGGGCGCAGGGTTTTCATCGTTAAACCAGCCGTGGTAAAAGGCGGTGACGCTTTTTTCTGCCCCATAGATGCCCATGTTGGAAAGGTACACCATGCCGAAGGGGTTTACGCCGTGCAGGTAGTGCAGGTAGTCTTCGGCGGCATCGTGGTTCTCCATTTTTTCATAGAGAAGCCCGCTCGATGCCTTGGCAGAGTTGGAACCCCAGTTGTAGTCCCGGATGTAGGCCTGGTAACCGTCCTTGCCTAATCCATCGACGATGTAGTTGCTAGCCTTGAATACCGACACGAAACGCTCTTGTACAAGACTTTTTGTTTCTGCGTTGGCGTCTTTATACCCCAGGTAAAGCAGGTAGAGCAGGTCGTGGGCGATGCGGTATTGGTCCAGGGCCCAGCTGCCGTACTGGCGCATTAGGGGTAGACTGTCGGTTGCTCCTTCGAAACGCTTTAGGTACTCGGGGTCTTCGGTCATTTCGTACATGGCAAAGTCTGCGGCTACTTTTACTACGAAGCGGGCTCCTGTTACATAGTTGGTGTCGATTTCTTGTTGGCCTGCAGCCAGATCCTTGGTTCCATATTCGGCTTTGTTGTTGTAGAACATGGAATCCGGGTGGGCTTCGGCCCATTTGAATGCGCGTTGGGCAGCATCTTTCAGGGTGGCTGCATAGGTGGTATTCCCACGCTTGTCGGCGACGATTGAACCCAGGGCGAAGGCCTTGGCTGCGGAGTAGGCCGACATGGCGTTGGGCGCTCCGTAGTAGCTTCGCCCTTTTGCGGCCGAGGGCGGCGAGACGTGATCTTCGTCGACGACAGAGAGGATGGAACCGTCTGTATTCTGCATGCGGAGCAGGTGGTCCATACCCCACTTGACCTCGTCCAGGATATCGGGGATGCCGTTCCCGGATTCGGGGATGTTGTAGTCGTCGGTAAAGGCCCTTGGTTTTTCGAGATAGGCACGCAAGAGCATCTCGATATAGTTGCCGTTCCAGATGGTGTACTTGTTGAAGTCGCCGGCATCGAACCAGCCTCCGCTTACATCGCGTTCGGTGGCGGCGTTGGTGCTGTCCGTGAACAGGCGGGCGTGCTTGTCCTGATCGTGGTTGATGGCATCTGCCCATTCCTTGCCTGCGTACTTGGCCTCTTTTGCCATGCCGACCCGCTGGTAGAACATCATGCGCATGGCGGCCTTCAAAATGTCGTTGTAAACGTCGTCCTTGATGCGAAAATAGAAGGATTGCTTAAGGTTGTCGGACTTGTCCCGCACATAGTAGGTGCCGGGCGTAGTGACACTGGAAAAGTCGAACCACCAGATTTTGTCGCCCGAGGCCGTGTCGATGGCTCCTTCTTGAAAGGCGACGGGGGCGCCTGAAAATATCACCTTCGATGTAGCAGAATCTACCACTTCCATGGTGGTTCCGGGGGCGTAGGAAAGGGAGGCGTCAAACCCTCTTTCCGGGGACCGGAGCACGGCAACCTTCTTTGCCGAAGGGCGGTAGCCGAACTGGTCCACCGTGATGAAAACATCTTGGGCAAAGGAAAAAGAAACCCCGGCCAGGATAAAGTAACGCCAAAAGCGACTTAAATAGCTGTCTTTTGAAAACCCCATATACACCTCCATAAGGGAATATAAACAAAAATTCCCAATTTGCCCGTTATGTATGAAAAATGAATTGTTTTTCTTTTGAGGAATGTTATTTTTAAGGTGTTGTTTTATATTAGAGAGGGTTCCCATGAAATCCGATGTTTGCGAGCTTTCCGTCAATGCCACCGACCTTAAAACCGTACTGAAAGAAACGGCCAAGTCCGCCGCCTATAGGGAACTGGACAAGAAGGAAACCTACCGCCTTCGTCTGTTGGCCGAAGAGCTGGTGGAAATGCTTCCGGCACTGCTTCGTTTTTCAGAAGGCAAGTTCTGGGTAGAAAGCGAAGGTAAGAGTTTTGAACTTCATGTGACCTTGCGCCCGAACCAACTCCTGACCGCGGAACGCCGTGAAAAGTTGTTGGATGTTTCGACATCCAAGACCAATGCCGCTGCCGTAGGTATTATGGCCAAAATTCGCCTGGCTGCTGAGTTTATGTTGGTTGATTACGAAAGAAGCGCCAGTATGTCCGAAACTTTCTATATCCCGGGAACACCCTCGGTGGTCAGTCTGGCTGACCCTCTGTGGACCCTCAATGCCTACCGTGAAGGCGCTAAGAAGGCCAAGGGCGAAACTTGGGACGAACTGGAAAAGTCCATCGTGGCAAACCTGGCCGATGACGTGGTAGTGGCCCTGCAGGGTGGACAAGTAGACATCGTGGTAAAAAAGGCCTTTTAGCTTAAAGTAAGTCGGGTCTGGTTATGGAAGGAAAAATTCATTCACAAATTAGTGACATCATCGTCAAGGACATGATGGAAGGGGTGATTGCCGTCAATTGCGAAGGTGTCATCAGCTATGTGAACAACGCCACAGAGATGATTCTCAAAAAAACAAGGGACCAGCTAGAAGGCAAGTCCGTGGTGTCCGCTTTCTTTGAGTCTGAACTCAATGACGAGTTCAACCAGACCATTATGGATGCTATTTATGACAAGGATGGCGCTGTACATGAAGGCCTTGTTCCATACTGTGCCAATGGAAAAATCATCCAATTGCACATGATTGCCTCCATTCTTCGTGAAAATGGGAAGAAGGTTGGGGTCATTGTGGTGATTGGAGATGTGACGGAATTTGTAGAGCAGAGAGCCCGCGCCGCAGAACAGACCCAGCGATTGCTGGACTCCGTAGTCCGGACTCTTTCTCAGGCTATCGATGAACGATCGTCCTATACGGCAAACCATACTCGTAACATGGTCCAGATTGCCGAAAGTTTTTTGGATTGGTTGGACAAGACGGACCATCCTTGGAAATTTGAGGAGTCTCGTCGCCGCAGTTTTCTTATGAGTGTCTGGCTCCACGATGTAGGTAAGCTTGCCGTGCCTCTAGAAATCATGGACAAAGAAAGCAAGCTGGGCGCCCAGATGAAGGTAATCGAGGACCGATTTGTCAAGATTTCCCTGCTGGATGAAATTGCCGTATACCGCGGAGAAATTTCCGCCGAAGAAAAGGAAGTCCGCAAGAAGGACCGGGATGTTGCTTTGGACGAAATTCGTCGCATCAATCGTGCGGAGTTTGTGCCCGATGAAAAGTTAGAGCTTCTGAAAAAAATCATGGTGGAAAAGTACCATGATGAAAGCGGCGAAGAAAAGCCTATTTTAACGGAAGAAGAAATTGAAAATCTTTCTATCCGAAAAGGAACGCTGAATGACAGGGAACGTGCCGTTATCCAGAGCCATGCGGTTGTGACCGGGAGAATCCTTGACCAAATTCAGTTCCCTAACGAATATTGTCACGTGCCGATATGGGCCTCTGAACATCATGAACTTTTAAGTGGACGGGGCTATCCGTACCATTTGAGCGGCGAGCAGATTCCAAAAGAAGTCCGCCTATTGACCATCTTGGATATCTTTGAAGCCCTGACGGCAAAGGACCGCCCATACAAGAGGCCCATGCCTATAGAAAAGGCATTTTCCATTTTGGAAAGCATGGTGAAAGCGGGTGACTTGGATGGTGAAATTCTAGGCCTGTTCAAAGAAAGCAAGGCTTGGGAAAAGGTTACCTTAGAATAGGGGTCGTTATTTTTCGCCACTGTCCGGGTTGTAAATCGCCAAGGGCGATATTTCCGATTTTTATGCGGATTAACCGAAGTGTCGGAAACCCGACGGCGGCGGTCATGTGCCGCACCTGACGATTCCTGCCCTCGATAAGGGTCAGTTGTACCCAGCTGGTGGGTATGTTTGCACGGAACCGCACTGGCGGGTTCCGGGGCCAGAGCCAGTCCGGCTCGGTGGTAATTTCGGCCTTGCTGGGCTTGGTACGGTATCCCTTGATGGTGACGCCCTTTTGTAGTTGCCTGATGGCCTCTTCGGTAATTTGCCCTTCGACCTGGGCTAGGTAGGTCCGGGGGTGTTCGAATTCCGGATCCAGAAGTTTCTTGATGAGTTTGCCGTTGTCCGTCAGGAGCAGGGCCCCCTCGCTGTCGTGGTCCAGCCTGCCAGCCGCATAAACACCGGCAGGGAATCCGAAGGTGTCCAGGGCAGGGTGGCCGGCCTCGGGAGTGAACTGGCTCAGCACTCCGTAGGGCTTGTTGAAAAGGATAACGGTGGACATTTACCAAAAATGTAGGTAAATTTATGGAACCTATACAAGCCTCAAACTCCGAACCTCTTGCAACCTGCGGCCCTAATACCTACAACCTATAACCTAACCCCTAGCCCCTAGATTCTAGCCCCTAAATCCTAACCCATGCTTGACTTTACCGGACTTCTTGACTACGCCTTTGCGGAACGCCTATACGATTCCGCTTACCATGGGCTGGAACATTGGCACCAGGTGGAGTTCAATGGGCTGTTGCTGGCTTCCAAGACTGGGGCTGACATCACAGTGGTTCGGCTTTTTGCCCTGTTCCATGACTGCAGACGCATGGACGATGCCTACGACGGCGAGCATGGTCCCCGGGCGGTTGAATTTATAGACCGGTGCATCGCCGAAAAACGGTTCGAGCTGGACGCGGAACGGCTGGAAAAACTCCGCATGGCTTGCCGCTTGCATACCACGGAGCGGCAAACTGGAGATATTACCGTAGATACCTGCTTTGATGCAGACCGTCTGGATTTGGGCCGTGTCGGGATTTATCCCATGGAAGAAAAGATGGCCACCGACGCCGGCAAAAAAATCGCCCGCAAGCTAGCTCAGGCAGGAGCGCCCGTGTTCCACCAGCGGGAATGGATTAGAGACTTCAAGTTTTAGCTTTTGTGACACTGTTCCCGAATTTAGCACGAATGGTCGCACATATAGGGCAGTCTTCCACCTTGTGGCCACGGGCCTTGCAATAGGTTCGTCCGTAGTAGATAATCTGCAGGTGGCGTTTTTCCCATTCGTTTTCGGGGAAGATTCTCTTCAGGTCTTTTTCGGTCTGTTCGACGCTACTGCCGTCGCTTAGACCCCAGCGCTCTGCCAGACGGTGGATATGCGTATCTACCGGGAAGGCTGGAATCTTGTAGGCGTGGCTCATGACCACGCTTGCGGTCTTGTGGCCTACGCCGGGCAGGGCTTCCAGTTCTTCGAAGGTGCAGGGGACTTTCCCCTTGTATTTTTCGACCAGGGTCTTGGACAGGTTGAAAATGTTCACGCTCTTGGTGTTGAAAAAACCGCATGGCTTGATGATTTCGGCAATGCGTTTCACGCCCAGCTTGACCATGGCGGAGGGTGTATTGGCTTCCTTGAAAAGAACCTTGGTTACCTGGTTTACCCGTACGTCGGTACACTGAGCGCTGAGCACAACGGCTACCAACAACGTGTAGGGACTTTTGAAATCCAGCGGGATGGGCGGGTTCGGAAACAACTCATCTAGAGTTTCGCTAATGAACTTGATCTTGTTGGAGTTTGCTCTAGCCACTAGATCCTAGTCTCTAAGCTCTATTTACAGTCCCGCGTAAAGTCCTGCTGCATGTTGAAGCTGGGCGTTTCGTCGTCGGGGTGGCCCACTTCTACGGCAGGGACCCCAGCGTAGGTGGTGTGAGGCGGCACGTCGGTCAGCACTACCGCACCGGCGCCGATCTTTGCGCAGTCGCCGATGTGGATGTTCCCTAAAAGCTGAGCGTGGGCTCCAAGCATCACGCCGTTCCCGATTTTCGGGTGACGGTCTCCGACTTCGTTGCCGGTTCCGCCTAGGGTCACTCCGTGCAAAAAGCTCACGTTGTTCCCGACTACGGCGGTTTCGCCGATGACGATATTGGTGGCGTGATCAACAAGAATTCCGTGGCCAATCTTTGCCGCCGGGTGGAAATCCATGCCGAACTTGCGGCTGATGATGTTCTGGAGCATCTTGGCCGGGAACTGACGGTCTTCTTCCCAGAGCACATGTGCTACGCGGTAGGCTTGCAAACCCTGAAAACCCTTGAAAAGCAGAAGCGGTTCCAGATATCCGGTGCAGGCGGGGTCGCGAAGTACGGTAGCCCGCAAATCGTGTACGGCATCGTCCAAAAGTTCCGGATGCTTGACGTACAGTTCGTTGAAAATCTTTTCCAGTTCAGCCCGGTCAATGACTTCTCCCGCCAGCTGACAGGCAAGCGTTACCGAAAGCATTTCCGCAAAATTCTTGCGGCTCAGGATTTGTTCTTCTAGCATCAGGCGGGAAAGGGGTTCCCGCTTTACAAGTTCCTGTGCGTCTTTCCGCAGTTCCTTTTCGATTTCGTCTATAGTCATCGCGTTCAAATTTAGAAATTAGGCATTAATAGATAATCATTAAATCCTTGGTTTTGCCGCTGGAGCCCGCCCTATAGCGGTAAACTCCTGGAACCATCTTGGATTTTATAAAGTTCTCGTCTAGGCAGTGGGTCTCACCGTTATAATTTTCTCGGAAAACCAGGTCGCCCCTGCGGTTACGGATTTCGATGAATTTTTTGTCCAGAGGCAGTGGAGCAAAACAAAGGTTCCCGTGCCGCCAGGGGGTGGGGTAGGCCCGCAGGGGTTTTGAGGCTAGTTTCCCGGGCAGGGGAGAGGGGTTTTCGAAACGGCTGAAAATCCAGATGATGGAATCGGCGGCGAAGCTTTCGGTTCGCAGTGAATCCAGGGTGTTTATGCTAGAGATTTTCCGCAGGCTGGCATGGCCGTTCTTGAACAGCAGCACAGAAGCCTTGCCGGCATAGTTTTCGAGATTCGGGAAACCGGCTCCGTAGTAATTGTAGGAGAATATGGAGGAATCGGGCCTGAATCCTTCGGTGCTATAAATGTAGGGAATCGTTTTCCAGAGAGGCTGATCCGCAGAAAACCAGGCGCTGGAATCTACGGCCTTGCTGTTCTTGCCGGAATAGGCGAGGCGCTCCGCAAAGTCTTGAAAAACGTCTTGCGGATTTTTCTTGCGGGCCTCGACAGCACTTGCGTACTGTTGCCGGAAAGAACCTTCAGGATTTTTGGAGAAGTTTTCCCAGATGGACTTGTCAAAGAGGGAATCTACACGGTTGTGGAGGTACAGGAAAAACAGGGAGGCTCCGTAGATGGCCGTATTTTGGTCAATCGGGGTTCCGGTCTGATCCAGGAACTCTGGAATATAACGGACATAGTCGTTCACTTCGGGGGCGCCGACCTCTTCCATGCCGGTGGCAGAAGCCTCGAACCAGAAATTCATGTGCTCGTAAGGGCTCAGGTAGCGGACTTGGATGGCGTGGTACAGTTCGTGGAATGCCGTGACGCGGATGGCCTTGTCCCATTTTTCGGCGTAGGAATATTTTTCGGTGGCGTGGATAATCGGCTTTGTGGATTTCCAGTATTTGCATTTCTTTCCGCCTACATCCAGGCTGGCGTATTCGGAATTGAACAAGTCAACGACCATAAAATCGTTGTCAATCATAAGCTCCGAAGTCTGCCAGTTGTTTCTGCCGGAGAAATTCGTGACGGCAAAGCAATCTTCGCAAAATCCGGAGCTGCCGTGAACGGTTTTGGGATTGCGAACAAGGTTCAGTTCCAAGACTTCGACTCCGTAGAGTCCGGACTTAACGGGCTTTTGGTAATGGACGGTGGTGTCCCTGCCTTTTGGAACCAGCATTTTATTTTTGGAAATATGCAGGTCCCAGGCTTTTTCCAGGTTGACGGCCAGGCTGTCTACGAATTTTTCCGTAGCGGCATGAGGCCCGTTCAGTACATAGAAAATCTGGAAATGGGAGGTAGTCTTGGAATAGACGGAGTCGTAGTAATCCTCGACTTCGCAGGAACCCTGCGTGGTTGTTGCTGCGGTCGTGACCTTTCCCTTGTTCTCTATCCAACTTTCTACTGCCTGCATGGTGCCGCACCGCCCGTGGGCAAAGGCAGAAACGGCTAGCGTCGTTGCTAGGATTGTCCAAACATTCAAAAGGTTGCGCAAAGTCCTGGACACGGTTGCTCCTACAGAATACCCTGCAACTTTTTTAGGGCCGTTTCCCTGACGGCTTTGTTGAAGGTAATGGCTTTCTGGTGGTGGGGCTTGATTCGTGCGTCCACGATCAGGGGGGGCTCGCAGGCCCAGTGCTTGTGGACGTAACGCTCGTTCAGACCGTACAAATCCCTGGCCGGGTCCGACCGGGTAAAGGTCAGCCACAAGAAATCTTGGAGGTTGGTTTGCGGATTATCTATGCCCAATGTAGAAGTGTCATCTACGATGCTTACCCATGGGTAGTTTTCGCGGAAATTCCAGTTTGCAAGGGAATCCCGCAAGGCGGCAATTCCGCTCTCGAAAGATTCCGCCATGTCGCTGTTCCATTTCAGCACAACGACTCCAGGCATTACAATTTTGGGCTCGGCGAAAGAGGCGGGTAGGCGTAGGCTTTGCAGGTCGGCGGTGTCGTTTCGCAATTCGCGAATTTTCGGGCCCGCTGCTGCCATGACCAGTTTTGAACCGTGGTTCAGGGCGCCTCCCGTGTAGTCCAGCGTGTCCGTGGTAGTTTCTGTCTGAAAGTGCAAATCCCTGTCCGTGCGGAGCCGTTCCAGAATGTGGCCGAAAAACTCCGGGATCCTGTTCACGTCCAGCTTTGGATTGTCCTCTTTGGCGGCAATCATCAGGTACTTGGTAAGGCTCACCTGGTTAAATCCTAGCAGGGCGTTTGCCGTCTTCAAAAGTTCCATGGGTTCCCGTTCTTCGGGCTTTGCGTAGGGCCTAAAACTTTCCGAGCCAAGGGCGAGGCAAAGCGGGTGCACGCCTGCCGCATCGACGGCGTGAACGGCATGGACTCCCGGCAAAGACGTAGGCACCATGGGCTTTGTCACCTTGTGGATAAAATTCCCGAAAAGGGTGTCTTCTTGCGGCGGGCGGCCTACTACGGTAAAGGGGTAGACGGCGTTCTTTTTGCAGAGGACCTTCTTTACCTTCAGGTAGGGGAACAGGTGCTTTCCGGAGTAATAACCCACGTGGTCTGCGAAGGGGCCTTCCGGCTTCAAGTCCGGTGCCACCTCTCCCAAGATGCAGAAGTCCGCGTCGCTAGAAACGAGGTAGCCGTTATGGATAAAATAGCGGAACCTTCGGCCGGAGAGCATCCCAGCAAAGAGCAGTTCCGACAGGTTCTCGGGCATGGGCATGATGGCGGCGATGGTATGGGCTGGTGACCCTCCCAAGAAAATGCTGACCTTTAGCGGACGGCCTTCTTCTATCGCTTTCTGATGATGCTTGGCAATGTCCCGCTTGATCTGGTAATGGAGTCCGCATTCGTCGGGGCCGTATTCGTTGCCGGAAATCTGGATGCGATACATGCCCAAGTTCGTGGTCATGATGCTTGCGCTTTTGCCTGGGCGGCTTGCCACTTGAGGTAACGTGAGGAAGGCTCCGCCGTCGTCGGGGGTGCATTTGATTTGCGGCAAGTCTTGCAGAGTGCATTCTTCGAAGTCGGCTATGTTTCCGCTTTTAACGGGCAGGCTGTGGAGTCCGGCTTTTGCTGCCAGTATCAAATTCCCCAGATGGGGGTGCTTGAAAAAATCTACGGGATTCGACTTGAACAGCACGGCGGCCTTGGTGCTTTCCAGGGTGTTCCGGAACAGAAAGTCCATGCGCTGTTGTGTGCCGTAAAGGTTTGCCACCGCCGGGAACTTGCTGCCTTTCACATTCTCAAACAGCAGGGCTGGCCCGCCCTTTTCAAAGGCGATTCGTGCCATTTCGGCCATTTCAAGGTTCGGGTCCACCTCGCAGCGGATACGTTTCAAAAACCCTGCTTTTTCCAAATCAAGCAGGGCTTGTTCTAGAGTGGCGTACATGGAAATCCCCAGGTTTTGAGGGCCTTAACCTGCAGTAGCGCTCTGGTCCAGGGCCTCGATGGACTGGGTCTTTTTCTGGGCTTCGTAGGCCAGCATCACGTCGCGGGTGTCCTTGCGGGAATAGATGCCGTACACGATGTTTGCCTTGTCGATAATCGCTGCGAAAACTTCTTCGGGAACATCCGTGAATCCCTGGAAGCTCATCTCGTCGTAGCAGGCGGTCATGTTCCCTTCGTCAGAGAAGCAATGCTTTGCGGTGAACCCGCGGAAGGGGCCTTCGCCAAGACGCACGGTAATCTTGTTTTCTTTGACGGAACTGACAATGCCGGTCCACTTCAAGGTCTTGAACCCCCACTGGAGGTTGTATCGCACCGTGGCGCCCGGTTCAAGATTTTTGGGGAAGGTGTAGTGCAACTGGGGGTTCTTACCCATGGTCAGGTTCATCGGGGCGTATTGCAGCGTCTCCAGAACGTTCTTTAGGGAGAACTCTTGCCAGGATGTTTGACTCAGTTGGACCATACGTGAAAAATGTAGTAAAAAGAACGACTCTCTAGAACTCGAAATCTACCGCACGGCGTTCGGTGACTACCTTCTTCACGAAGGAGACGATAGCCTGGTGTTCCGGGTGGCCTTGATAGAAATCGAGGGCTTCCTTGGTGCGGAAAGTGGTGTCCAGGGCGATGTCGTATTCCACGTCGCCATTCCCGAGTTCGGCCTTGCCGAAGTTCAGTCCAGATTCGATGCTCACGAGACCGGGAATTTTACCTTCCAGTGCGTGGAAGGCGTCCACCATCTTTTGGCCGTTTTCCTTGGCGGTGGCGCCTTCGGCCTCGGTCTTCAGTTTCCAGAATACGATGTGTCTGATCATGAGTTCCTCTTTTCTTGATAAAGTTTCCGGTATAGGTCGAGCTGACGCCCAAAACAGTCGTTCCAGCTGAATTTCTCGGCGTAGGCTCGGGCCTTTTGTTTCATGGCCTGCATATCGGAGCGGTACAGCTCCACGATAGTCTCTGCTAAGGCGTGGGGAGTGCGCTCCTGAAGGATTTTGCCCGCTCCCGATTCCGTCACGTGTTCAAAGGCGGCTCCGGTAGAGGCTCCAATCTGGGCATTTCCGCTGGCCATGCTTTCCAAGATAGAAAGCCCGAAGGTTTCCCAGCCTGAAAGGGCAAGCCCCATATCTACGCTGGCGTAGTGGCGGGCCATTTCGTCGATGGACTTGATAAAGCCTACATAGCGGATGTGCTTGTACTTTTGTACAGCCTCTTTAACTTGGGGCAGATACGGCCCCGTGCCCGCCAAGATGATTTCCGGCTCGACGCCCAGCCGCTCCGTCAGTTCGTCGTAAGCTCCAAGCAAAAGTTCAATGCCTTTTTCTTCGCAGAATCGGTGCGGGAAAAATATGGTGAGCCTGTCGGGGTTTCCGCTCTTGAAGTCGGCCACCAGGGCCTCGTCCCGTTTGGAAGGCGAAAACATCTGGATGTCGCAACCCAGGGGTATCCAGTGGCTGTGGGGGAGGTGGCGCTTTTCAAGACGGTCCATCACCTCCTTGCAAGAAACCTGAATACCGTCGAACTTCTTGAATTCTTGCTTGGCGTACCAGAAAGCGACCCGCTCGGCAATGCTTCCGAAAAAACGTCCTAGTTTGTTTGCAACAGGCCGGCCCACGTAGGTGACAGGGAAGTCGGCGTGCCAGAAACTGAGGAGTATGGCTTCAGGGCAAATCCTCTTGGCAGCCTTGCGGACTACAGTTGGTAAAATGTAGGGAGAACCCACCTCGATGACCTGGGGCATGTACTTTTTCAGGATGGGGCGGATCTGCTTTTGTTTCCAGATAAAGCGGTATTCCCAGTTCCCGGGAAAACGGTAGGCATCAACATGCTCGATAATGAGCCCTGTCCCTCTTTTCTCGGTGAAGGTGCGGCTGTCGGGCATCACGAATACGCTCAGCACATCCTGGCGGTTCTCGTAGAATGCCATTTTTTGCAGGTGATAACGCCGAACGCCACCTCCAGACGGACTCCAGAAGTTGTTGAAATCGACGATGGTGAAGGGCGCTTGCGGCATGGAACGCAGACTATTCCGCTTCTTGCATCTTGTTGGACATAGGGTCGATGAAGATGGGACATTTGTACTTGTGGCTTACGCCCAGCCTGTTGGAATTCACGGACAGGGTGAGGGTCTTGTTCTGGGAATCCAGCCAGTAGATGGCGTCGGAATCACGCAGGTAGGGCCTCGGGCCTTCAAAGCCTTCTTCGGTGGGTATCAGTTCTCCGCCAAGGAACAGGGGAATGTCCAGGCTCTTGTACAGGTCCAGCATCACGAAGGACCTGCGCTCGTGAATGTCGTCAAGCTCAAGTCGTCCGTCTATCTTCAAGTGGTCCAGACCGTCAATCATCACGATGAGGTCGGAATTCTGCTTCCGCTCTTCTTTCAAGATGCTCATCATCTCGTTGTTGTCGAAGGTGGGGTAGTCTTCCCAGATTTCTAGACGGTTTGTCCGGACCAGGTTCATGAGCTTTTTGGTGGCATCGAGAATTTTGCCGTTAATCGCATCGTCTTCGTTTTGCTTTCGCACTGTAAGGATAGACTCGCCTGTTTCCATGGCCACCATGCGGTCAAAAATCTGCCGGCGGGGCGTTTCCAGGGCGATGTAGATAATCTTCAAGATGGGGTTGCTGTCTATAAGGTCCAGGGCTAGGCTAGACAGGAGCGAAGTCTTGAGGCCAAAGGGCTTGGAAGAAACGAAGAAACAGCCGGACTGGATACCGTCGATTTCCTTGGTGAGTTTCGGGAAATTGTTCAAGGCGTAGCCCACGCAGGTATCCGGAGGGCAGCCCATGGCGGCATCGTAGTTTTCCTTGATGTCCTGGAGCAGCATGGAACGGCGGTGGGTGTGAACCGTATCCTCTTCGGTCTTGTCGATAAGGTCAAGCAGGTAATCGGCGCCCTTGTCGCGGACCAGAACGTCTACCGTTTCGTCTTTGGACAGCACGATGGACTTGAATCGCATGTCCAGTTCTTCGGCCATTTTCAGGTAGCCCTGGATACGGTATTCCTGTTCACGCCTGTTGTCTTCGCGCCTGAGAATGACGGTAGCGGAATCGGCACCGCAGGCCTTGAGCTTGAGCAAGTGGCTCAGGGTCAATTCCTGGTACATGGTGGAAACCACGCCGGGAATCCCCGCCAGGTCTGCAGTCAGGGCATCGAAGAAACCTTCTACGATAATGGGGTTGCTGTTTTCGGGCTGGATATTGAAGGGAATATCGCTTGGGCCCGAGGCAAAAGAAACGTAGGGATGGGGCTTGCCGTCGTCTTCCATGAGGCGGCCATACACAGAATGGATGAGCCCCTTGGAATTACGGGCGGGAATAGTAATTCTCGGTTCGTGGTAGGCTTCCAGGTTGTCCAGATAGAAACTGACCTGGTGGCGTTCTAGCCCGGAAAGCATGCAATAGCTAAAGAAGGGCTCCGGGTCGCCACTGTAGTAGCCCAGGCCGTAGAGCTGGGCCTGACCGATGTTCCAGCCCCTGGACTGTAGAAATTCTTCGGAAGATGGGCTCTTGCAGGCGGCCCAGTGGCAATAACGGACAAAACATTCCAGCACCTTGGACTTTTCGCCACCAACTTCCTTGAGCAAAAGGTGGTCGTCTTTCTTGGAGTCCTGTTCCTGTTCGAGTCCGCCCAAGAATTCCAGGGCTTCGGCCCTAGCGGCAGGTTCATCCATGCCGTTGAAGCGGCTCCGCATCACGAATTCCACCAGGTCGCCTTCGCTACCGCACTGGAGGCAGCGGTAACGCCAGTAACCCAGGGCGTCATAGAAGAACAGGGAGGTCTCTTCGGGAGCGTGGAACGGACAGCTGGAAATCAGGTTACGTCCCCACCGGCTGAGGGGAATTCCCAACTGACGGGGGTGTGTCTTTACATGTACAAAACCTGAATTTTCCTGGTCGATAAGCATAGGGAGCCTCCATATAGGAATCTAATAAAAAATACCCGGAAAGGAACACTTTTTAGGTCATTTTATCTACTTTTTGGCTATGGTTATTCTCGGCATCGACCCGGGCTCTATTACGACAGGATACGCCTTTCTGGAAAAGAATCCGAAGGGGTTTTCGGTGCTGGAATACGGCACCATCCATTCACCGGCATCTAAGTCGTTGGAGGACCGTCTATTACAGATTATCACCAAGCTGGAATCCCTGCTGGACCAGTACCGGCCAGACGCCCTGGCCATGGAAGGGGTGTTCTTTGCCAAAAATGCCAAGAGCGCCCTGGTGCTCGGGCATATCCGCGGGGCGGTTCTTGTGGCCTGCCGCAAGCGGGGCATGTCCTTTGACGAGTACCCGCCCAAGGTGGTCAAGCAGTCCGTTACCGGCGATGGTGCCGCCTCTAAGGAACAGGTGGCCCACATGGTCTTTGCACAGCTCGGGATACAGGGCTCCGACCTTCCGCTGGACGCTTCGGATGCCCTGGCTATCGCCTGGACTCACGGAAATCCGCCGCCCTTGACTGCGGCTCTAAAAAAACGGCCTACGGTCCGCAAGAAAAAGGCCTCTGTCCAGCAGTGGAAAGACCTGATCAAGAAGATGGGAGTGGAAATTTAATGACCGAAGATTTGTTGCCCTATGGACTTGGAACGCCGAACCTTGTAGAGGCGTCTCCTGGTTACCTTGTGGATGCCGAAATCCTGCCTTTTTTGAACAAATTAAAAGATGCGGCTGCGGCGGAAGGATTTGAACTTCGGATAGAATCGGCTTACCGGCCTTTCGAAAGGCAACTTTCCATCTGGAACCGCAAGGCCCGTGGGGAACTGCCCCTGCTTTCGGCAGAAGGTGTTCCCATGGAACGGCCTCAAGACGAAGAAGAATTGATGTATGCCATTCTCACCTGGTCGGCCCTTCCGGGGGCGAGCCGCCATCATCTTGGGACAGACCTGGATGTGGTCGATGGGCGAGCCTGCCCAGAAGGTTACGAAGTCCAGCTTACGCCGGAGGAGTGCTCCGGAATGTTTGCCGCTTTCCACAAGTTTTTAGATGGACGCTTTGCCACCGACGGAGCTTTCGGTTTTGACCGGGTGTTCGTCCCAGGCCGCGGAAAAATCCGGCCCGAAGGCTGGCACATCGCCCACCTGCCTACCTCCCGCAAGCGTCTGGGGCATTTCTCGCTGGACACGCTCCGCAAGATTTACGAAGGTTCGGACATGGCTTGTAAACGGGTGGTTCTTGCCCGTCTTCCTCAACTGGCGGAGGAATATATCTATCCGTACTTTGTCTAGGGGATAGGGGCTAGGATCTAGGGGCTAAGGGTTTGAGGTCGCTTCGCTTTGAGGTGAGAGGTTCGGGTCTTAAACGTTGTCATCCTCGCGAAGGCGAGGATCTGCTAGATTGCAGTAAGCGGATCCTCGCCTGCGCGAGGATGACGACCCACACCTCACACCCCACACCTCACACCCCACACCTCACACCTCACACCTCACACCTCACACCTCACACCTCACACCTCACAACTCATAACTACTCCCCATGCTTTCCGGTTCCATCAAATTAAAGTCCAAGCCTTACGGCACCAGCGTTCTCGGTGCGCCTCTCCTGTATTTTCCTTGCAAGGGGGCTTGCCGTTTACTTGTAATGGCGGGTATCCACGGCGAAGAACCGGAGACCACATTCCTCTTGAGCAGAGCCTTGCGCGCCTTTGGTGACAACCTGGAATCGATAGCGTTTATCCTGTGCGCGAACCCCGATGGGGTGACTCTTGGAACCCGCGGAAACGCCAACGGCGTTGACCTGAACCGGAACTTCCCGACAGAAAACTGGAGTGTTGCACCGGTGCATTCCCGCTCCATCTTGGAGGCGGAACGGGACATGGAACTTTCCACAGGGGCAGCTCCTGCCAGTGAGCCGGAAACCAGTGCTTTAATCCAACTGGTGGATACTCTTGTGCCACAGGCGGTGGTGGCTCTCCACAGTCCCATCGGCTGCATTGACGCTCCCGAAGAAACGCCTCTTGTGAAAAATCTCCAGGCGGTGTTCAATGTTCCATACGTCAAGGATATCGGATATAAAACTCCAGGCAGCTTTGGTACCTGGTGCAAGGAACGTAATCTTGAATGCGTTACGGTGGAGCTTCCTCGTCTAGCTCCGGAGCTTTTGTACGAACGCTACGGCCGAGGCCTAACGGACTTCCTGTGCAGAATCTAGATGGCGTCCCCGTTGCCGAGGATCATAGCCACTAAGCAGTAAAACTGCAAGTGGCTATTGTGATTAGGTCCGCCATGACGTCAATTATCTACGAGGTCCCTACGTCATTCCGGCCTCCGAGCCGGAATCTAGAACTGAGTTCTGCCTATGCTATTGAACTAATTTTTCGAAGCCTTTGCTTCCTCGATAATCTTGCTGCGGTTGATAAGGCCTACGCTAAAACCGATGACTAGGTAGCATCCGCCGAGAACAAGCAGGTATTCCAACACGTAGGGGACCTTTTCGGAAATAAACATGAATCCGGCAATGTAGGTGAGTACGATCAGCACGCCTTGGAAAATGTTGAAGGCCTTGTTCTTGCGGGGCTGAAGCTTGGGCAAGAACAGCGGGCTCACCATCAGGATACCTGTGGCAAGCATCACCACAACGGGGATAAACACCAGCGCGGAGTTGGGGTCTGTGAAGATTCCCTTGGATTTCAGGAATACGACCAGGGTGGCGTTGATGGCGCCAGCAAAGGTGGAAGGAAGTCCTGAAAAATGATGGTGGTAGGTGTCGGAATCGCAGGCGTTGTACTTGGCCAGGCGCATGGCGGCACAGAGAACATAGATAGAGAATGTCACCACCAGCAGGGCCGCGTTCTGCTCAAAGAACTGGGGAGCGCAAATCTTGTAGGTAAAGAACACGCAAAAAGCGGGAGCAAGTCCAAAAGCAATCAGGTCGGCAAGGCTGTCGAACTGGGCTCCGAATTCAGAGCTGGCGTTTACCAGGCGTGCGGCAAAGCCGTCCAACTTGTCCAAAAGCATGCTGAGCATCACGAAGTAGGCACCCATGCGGAGCGTGTCGGTAGAGGTGAAGGAATCAAAGGCTCCCGTAACCCAGCAGATGGCAAAAACGCCTAACAAAAAGTTCATGCTAGTAAATGCATTCGGCAAAATAAAACGAGACTTTCCCACGATCAACTCCTTGTTTTTACAACACAAATCTAAAAATTTAATTCAGGACAGATCCTAGTTCCGAAAACCGAAATCCGAAATCATTTTACGGCCTGAATTTCCCACAGCGCCTTCACTCCGGCGGCAACAATCAAGTGCTGCGGCGGTGCGTAGGGGTTTTCTTCGGTGGGGAAATTGGTCCAGTGCTTGGTGGAGAACTGGTAGTACTGGGTTGGCCTGTACATGACCGGAAGCACCGGTATGGTTTCCATAAAAATTTTGTTCAGTTCGCGGTAGGCGAGTGTCAGTTCGGCTTCGTCGCGGATAGTGGGGATCTTGTCCAACAGTTTATTTGCCTCGTCGTTGCTGAAACGACCCTGGTTGGAAAAGGCATCCTCGCCCACAGGTTTGAGCCCGATGGGACCCATAATCTGGGAGAATCTTGTCCAGGGTGTTGCAGCGGAGAGCTCAGCCGTCTGGGTCTTCATGGCGAGGTCGAAGGTTCCCAAGCGCAGGTCCTTGTCCCACACGCCGTAGTCCACGAAATATTCTTCGGCAGGAATGCCGATTTCCTGGAAGGTTCCGGCAATGACCTTGATGGCGTCTTCCCAGTCGGTCCAGCCCTGGGGGCATTCCAACTTGATGGTGCGGACGGGGCTGCCATCGGGGTCCAGAAGAGCGCCTTCGGCATTCCAGGAGTAGCCCGCATCCTTCAGAATGCTACGGGCCTTGTCCAAATCGAATTCATATCCATATTTTTCGGCATCATCTTTATTGAAGAATTTGCTTTCTGTACCGAAGGGCAGGATAAATCCAGATTGCATGGCCGGTGTATAGTTGGATATAGCACGCGCCTTGACTTTTTCGAAGTTGATGCTATGTGCAAGAGCTCTGCGGAAAGCAACATCACTAAAGGGCTTTTGATGATGGGCTATCAATAACGTAGTAATGGACCCGGGTTGGTGGTACGGTTCGTTCCTGCTCCAGGCGCGAATACTGTCCTTAACCTTGTCCCAAATACGGGGAAGGAAAATGGAAGATACGTCTAGGTTACCCTTGACCATAGCACTGTTGAAGTGGTTGTTGCCGTTGTACAAGGAGTGGATGATGTATTTGGGGGCGGGCTTCTTGCCGCCGTGCTTTACATTGCCCCAGTAATTGTCATTTCTTTCCAGGACAATCTTGTCGGGGGAGAATGTTTTTAAGTCGTATGGTCCGGAAACTACGGGATTGGAGTCGTTTTTAAATGCTGTGACCTTGGCCATGTCGTATGTTTTATTGCTTACGGCATTTAGGACAATAGGACCAAAGACTTTTTTGGGGAGAATGGAGGTTTCCGCTATGGCATTTAGAAGGATCAGGGGGTTCCGATTCTCTTGATTTAAGGAGAATGTAATGTTGTTGTTGCTGTCTGCAGAAATCTTCTTGATATAGTTCCAGTTGCCATGCCTTGGGGTGGGCAGGATTGAATCAATGAAGAAGGAAAAAATAACGTCATCCACGGACACCGGTTCGCCGTTATTCCATTTGGCCCGTTCGTCTAGATGAACGATGACGGCGTCGTCAGTCTGCTTGAAACTGTCGGCAAGCATGGGTTCCAGTTCGCCATTAAGCTGGTTGTAGGTAACCAGGGTCTCGTACATAAGGCGGACATTCCCGTCGATAGGGAAATTGGGGTCGTAGTCCAGAGGGTTGAACGTTGCCGGAGGTGCCCAGTCGAACCCTCCAATATAGAGGGTCTCACTTCTTGGGTATTCTTGCTGGCTCTGGACAACCTCTGAATTTTCTTCGGTCTTGCAACCGGAGAAAGTAATCAGAACGCCTGTAAGGGCAAAGACGCTTAAAACCTTGAAAAATGTCAAAATCTTCATCCTTCTAAAAGACAATTACAACATATAGAAATGTAATGTTTTTTCAAAGGAAAAACCACTATTTTGAGGCTAAAAGCAGTCTAAATCGGAGTAAAAATGGTTGAATTTTACCATTTAGAGGGAAAAACCGTACAACAACCTTTTAGAGGATGCGCTAAAGAGAGTCTTGTTCAGGATAAAGGGGGTTCCTGCTCCACCGGGCGTGCTGAAACGGTGGACTATTTTCCCATCAGAAAGGGATATGGCGACAACTTCGTTACCCTGGTCTAGCCAGGCTAGGCCATCTTCCACAAAAGGTTTTGAAAAGATGGAACTTTTCCCCTGGAATTTCCATAGGGGCGTTCCAGAGATGGTATACAGAAGTAGACTTTGGTTTGCAAGCCCCACTAGGACGCAATTTGTCCCCTTGTAGGGGAACGCCTGAAGCGATGCTATTGGGGACTCCATCAGAATTTGTAATGGCTCCTTGGCTGGGGTCCTTGCATCATAAATGAGAAGCCTGTTGTTGTTGGTGGCAAAGATTATAGCGGAATCGGCATGGGTCATTTGCGAGATGCCTGCCTGGATCCGCCCTGATTCCTGCTTGATTTGTCCAGATCCTTCCCATAGGTGGGTGATGTTGCCTTCTAGGCTGGCCGTTATAATTTGGGAGTCGTCCCTTGCAAAAAGGAACGGTAGGTCAAAAATCTTTCTAGACCAGGCCAATCTTCCATCGGGCCTAGTGAGTTTCATTAGGAATCCGTTCCAAGTAGAAATATAGATGGTTTCTGGTTCTAGCGTAATGTTGAAAGCCTTTCCGGGAAGTTGAATGGTCACCTTTTTTCCGTCCTTACTTAGGTCGTAAATGTTTAGGCTGAATCCGGAAGCCAAAGCTAAGGACTTTTCATCACTGCTGATAACCGGACTGTTATCCATCTTGGACAAGGTCCTTGTCCAACGAAGTTCGCCGTTTTCGGCGTTGATGCAAATTAAACGATTTGCCGCCGGATCCACTGTGAAGAGATTCTTTTTGCTGCCGAAGAATTGAGGATATTTTGTTTTCGGCGATATGTTTAAGAGGCTTACGAATTTGGCCCCAATGGCTTTCCCATAGCGTCCAAGTACAAGCGGTGTTACCTGGGGATTGCTGACAGATAAGCGTACGGCTTCGGCCCATGCTTTTTGCCGTTCCTGTTCTTTGCCCTGGGTGTTTTCTAATTGCAAGGCTTTGAAAAGCCATGCTTCGGCATTGCCTGGCTCCAATTTTAGCAGGGAATCTAAAACTGATGTGAGCTTGTCCCACTGGGCGGTTTCTGCCAGTATTGCGGCCTGTTGTGAAAGCAGACTCGATGCAAGGGGTGTCTTGCCATAATAATTTGGAGCTATGCCTTGTAGGTTTTGTCCGTCAAAATTTAAATAGGTATTTCCGTCAGTGAGGATAGGGGCCGTAACAATGGGCTTTGCAAAGTTGAAGTTCCAAATGGGGCGAAGCAGGGTGTCTACCACAATAAGAGCCCCTTCGCTAGTAAATAGTCCGAGAGTTCCCTTTGCTAATGGATGGATCCTGTCTGCATCGCTTCGTGTAACTGAAACAGGGGTTCCTGTATTGAGGTTCACCAAAGAAATACGGCCTGAAGCCTCAAGTACTGCAATTTTTCCTTCAAAGGGAACAATGTTTTCTATGGTATTAAACGAAACTTTCCAACGAGGCTCTGTACCCTTGAGTAGGTTGTAACAGAACAGGTTTCCTCCTGAGTAGAATATGATATTATCCTTTGTAATGGTTACCTTTTGAATGGCGTCGTATTGGCTAATGGTAAAGGATTCTGAAAGATTCTCGTCAGACAAAAAATGAAGGGCGTTGTCTGGACAGTTTAAAACAAAATGTTCTATAGGTGCGTAATAAGATTCCACGATGCATTCGTTGTATTTGTCGCTTGATTGCTCTTGTTCGCCTTTTTTATTGACTAGGGCAATGACATAATCCCCTTGGATCAGGCTTTTTTTGTTGCCAGTGACGATTCCTTTAGGGTTTCTTAGAGCAAAGGCTTTTGCCTTGCGAACGTTGTTAAATGGCTTAAAACGAAGGCTGTCTTTTTCTGGTAAAAAGAACCATATTCCAGTATTGTCTATTTTCAGCACTTCGGCATTGTTTGCTACGTTGGCGGAAACTCTAATAAGAGAATCGTTTTTGATTTTGTATATGTTTCCATCTTGTAGGTGAATGTAAGACGGGGATCCCTCAAAAATTTTAAGTATAGGGGACTTCAGATGAAGGGTGTTTTTTTGGATGGTTTCTGGAGAGCTTTCGGTTGCTGCGATTCTTTCGGAAAGCCAGTAGGCTTTTCTCGTTATCGAAGTTTTTTTGAGACTTTGCTTATAATAGAGATTTGCAGATTGCGTGTTGCCTGCTAGTTCTTGAATCTTGCCGAGATAAAAACTTGCTTGTTCCTGGTCTTCTGCATCCCCTTCGCTGACAACCTTTTCTAAAATGCCTATGGCTTTTTGGAATTCTCCCTTCATTTCAAAACGATATAGGGCTTCTTGGATAGAAGATTCCATTTTTTCAGCTGATGCAAACGAAGCAAGTCCGCATAACCACACAAGCATTATTGCCGTGCGTATTGCGTAATGTCCTATGTCCAATCTGCGGTTCAGCATTTTTTTTCGGCCATCAGTTTTCAGTTAAAACTCACAACTCATAACTCACAACTCACAACTCGTCACACATCAAACTTATACCCTGCTCCTCTGATAGAAAGAATGATTTTGGGGTTGGCTTGGTCATCTTCTAGTTTTTTGCGAAGGTTCACGATATGGTTGTCAATTGTTCGGGTAGAAGGCATGTTGTCGGTGGTGTAACCCCAAATATCTTGCAGTAGGTCTTCTCGTAGAACGACCTCACCCTTGTGCTGCCAGAAATACTTGAGAATCTGGAATTCCCTGGCGGACATTTCTAGGGGGACGCCTCCCTTGGTGGCTTCGTACTTCTTGAAATCTAGGTGGATGTCTGCGAAGTCTACTACCTCGGAAGGTGCCGCAGCCTGTGCGGAGGTTGCATCTGTATCAACCCTACGAAGGAATGCCTTAACTCGGGCCAAGAGTTCCAAGATGGAGAAGGGCTTGGTTACGTAGTCATCTGCCCCCATCTCGAGCCCGGCTACCTTGCTGGTTTCTTCGGTCTTGGCTGTAAGCATGATGATGAATGTCTGCGGGTGTTTCTTGCGGATGACACGGCAGACCTCGAACCCGCTCTTCTTTGGAATCATCAGATCGAGGATTACCAGGTGCGGCATAAAGGAATCCGCCTTGGCGATGGCTTCTTCGCCATCGGCTGCGGTTTCCACGATGTAATTTTCCAACTCAAAGTTGTCTTGCAGACCGAGCCGGATAATTTCTTCGTCTTCTACGATGAGAATTTTGTGTTGCATGTTAATCCACCTTTCTAAATCTAACTGTAAAGTTGGAGCCTTTGCCGGGCTTGCTCACCAGAGAAATGGTTGCTTTGTGTGTCTCTGCCACACGTTTTACAATGGCAAGTCCAAGTCCAGAGCCTTTTGTACTACGGGTCATCTCGTCGCCAACCCTATAAAAATCATTAAATATATTTTTTTGTTCCGAAGAAGGGATGCCTACGCCCGTGTCAATTACTGAAAATACGGCGCGGTCGTCTTCGTTGTAAACCTTGATTTCAATGTCGCCGGGAGCATTGGTGTATTTAATCGCATTTTCTATTAGATTCTGCGCTAGGCTATAAAGTGCCGTGTAATCGCCCATGACATATACGTTGGGGTCAAAATGGGTTTTGAAAGAAAGTCCCTTTTCAACGCCAATATCTTCTACCGCTTCAAAGACTTTCTTGGCGCATACAGAAAAGTCTAATTTTTCCCACTTGAATGCACCTGTACCGTGCTCCATGCGTGTGTAGTTTAGAATAGCTCCGATCAGGTTTTCTAGTCGGGAGGCTTCCTTGTTGATGAGTCCAGAGTATTCCTGGACTTTTTCGACTTTCATGACGCGCCCTCTAGCCATCATTTCGGCGAACATCTTGATAGAGGTGAGGGGTGTTTTCAATTCGTGAGAGACGCTAGAAAGGAAGTTTGCCTTCATGGCCAAAAGCTTGTGTTCCTGAATAAAGAAACGTAGCATAAAGAAGGAGCCAAATATCACCGTAATGAGGGAGAAAAACAAAAGGCCATACATCAGGAGCATTCGATGCCTGGATTCTTTTCGGATTTCGCCTACATCTTTTTCGTAAAGACATAATTGCCACGAAGGGGCCGTGCTAAAGAAGACTTGCGAAATGGCATTTGCACTGTCTGGGATAGCTCCGAGTAAAAGCGAATCCTTTGCATCGGTAATGGAAAAGGGAATGTTGTTCCAACGCTGAGCAACATTTCTTAATTTGTCTATGATACGATGTTGGTAAGCCAGCTCATCTACCTTGGCTATGACAACTTGATTTCCCGACAACATTGGGTACGATAATCTGAAAAGAGTCAGACCGTCTTCTGATTTGAACAGTACCCCCGACTTGGAGGCATTTTCACTGTGCAATGTTTTTTGGAATAGTTCTTGATTGCGGATAAGGATGTCGGTGTAGTTTAATTGGCGGTTAAAGTTGGATCTTAGGTTCCAAAAGGCTTCTCTTTTTTCTTGTTTCAAACTTTCAAAAGAAAGAATTTGGGTAAAGGCGGATTCAAAGAAAAATCTTGTGGAGGGAATGTCTTCGATTGTGCTTTCTTGCAAGAACTGATTTAATACTGACAGACAGTAGTCCTCGGCTTCCTGGTGCTTTCTCATTTTGACCAGGATTTCAAAATGGAGCAGATTGACGGAGCGGGTGAGGTTGGGGTGCAGGTATCCTTTTAGGTTAGGAGCGCTTTCTAGAGGAATCAGCATCCGCAGGGCCTTGTAGTATTGCTTGGTCTTGTAGGCTAGGCGGATTAATCCTATAACGTTTTGAACTTGCTCGTCCAGTTGTTGTAATGGAATTCTTGGGAGGGTTTCTCTAGAATACTGGATTTCCTGGAGATCCCCCCCCTCCCGTTCGCTCTGGAAAAGCGCTTTTTCCAACGGCGAAGGCTTGATATCGGAGAAACTTCTTTCCGGAGAAAGTAACTTGGATGAAATATCTGGATAGACTAGCGTCCCGTTGTTGTAAAGGAAGATGGCCTCAACTCCCTGTACATCCTTGAAGTTTGCGGCATTGCCAAATTCAAGCAGACTTTTGGGAAGCTCGTACAAGAACAGTGATGCGGCTTTTGTTTCTTGGAGTATTTTGCTCTGTTCTTTTTCGAGAGCTTCTTCTAGTTCCTTTTGTAGGGAAACTCTGTTCTCGTCGAAGTTTTTTTGGATAAGAAAGTTCTCGTTCTGAATATTGCGAAAACTCAAATACGAAAGAATCGCCATCGGCAAAACGATGGCTCCAGCAAAAAAGCCGAAGAACAGGAGGTTGTTGCGTGAGATTCTCAGCCGTCACCTCCTAACTTTAGAAGGGGAGGTGCGACGAAATGCTGGGGAACAACAATATGAGAACGCTGGTCCCCATCAATAAAGTGACCAATGAAAAGGCTAATGCGGATATGGCTATCAGTGTTTTTGTCACTTGGCTATTTGTGCTCTATGGGTGACGGAAACCTTGTGACCCATTTCTACGCGGCGGTTGTTGGAGTAGATTTCACGAATTAGCACTGCGGCTTCGTGGTCGGTGGCTCGGGCAATGATGCCTCGGCCAAGAAGACGGGGCGGAATGCTTTCGTCGGATTTGTCCTGTTCCCAGATGGCGATGGCATCTCCGGTACGGAACTTGTCCTCTTTGCCTTTGTCAATGAGCACGTAAGAGTAGGCTCCAATAATCAGCATGGGGTCCATAGAATAACGGATTGTTGCCATCTCTTCGATGTCTGCTTTTTGTTCCTTTCCATAGCCGCTCACATTCAGGACTTTCGGAGCTTTTTTGACACGGGCTTTGGATTGGTTAATCTTGATTTCTCTGAAGCTCTGCACAATTTGTGCACGGGACAAGGTGTCGCCAACGGCGGTAATTTTTGCAATGCCCGAAAGTCTAAGCATGGCGTAGGTGTCAAAGCTCTTTCCATGGGTGCCGGGGACTTCGATAGCTCGTGCATCTAGGATTTCTATCAGGTCTCCCTTCTTTGCCTTGATATCGGTCTTTTTGCCGATTCCAACCACCACTTCCATTTCGGGAATGTGGAGAATGGGTTCCTTCCGTTCGCCGGAACGGATGGAGAAGAATGTTTCGTCTTTTTTCAGGGCGTCAACATCGTAAATCTCTGGGGCGAGAATCTGGTAATAACCATTGAAAATTTTCGGTGCCGGACGCTGCTTGTAGTAGTAAACGTCATCTTTCTTGGTCTTTTTGGGGCGCTTGTCGCGGTTGCGCAGGTCACCCAACATGTTTTCGAAGTCGCCGTTCCGTGCATCGCCTTGGTCGCAACCTACGGCGGAAACGCCCTTAGGGAGGTTGGTGTCGGCGATGGCGCCACCGCAGGGGTAGCGGTTCTGGGTGGTGGGGATCGCTACAGGTTCTTCTCGGGTGCTGTCCCCGAAGTAGATGGAGTCACCTGGATAAATCCAGTGGGGGTCCTGGATATGCCTGTTGTTTTCCCACAGGTCGGGCCAGGCGAAGGGGTCGTTCAGGAATTCGTCACTCAGGTCCCAGAGGGTGTCGCCTTCCTTGACGATATAGGCAGACGCAACCAGCACTCCCAGACCGAGGCACAAAGTCGCAGTTTTCAAAAATCCCATAGTAATCCTTGTAACTCTTTGAACGTGAACAAGTTATGTAATAATTTAATCTTTTCTTTGCCTAAAAGTAGGGGTTTTTTGCACAAAAAGTGTTTTATGGGCGGGTTTTATGGGATTTGGGGCTGGTTTTTGCCTTTTTCCGCCAAGAAGTCCAACTCGGTCCGGCACGAAAATGGCCAAAATCTCGAATTTTCCGCGGCCGGGTTCCAGGTAGAGAGGAATGGATTTGCGAAGGACATACCCCTGGTTCCTGAACTGCTTGATAAGCTTTTGGGCCTGTTCCAGGTCGGCAGTTTCGATCAAGATTCGCTCCGGCCTGACCCCGGCGATGGTTTCGACGGAACCTGCCGGCAGGGGTTCTCCTTCGGGCAGGTTGAAATAGAATGTCCACCGCCCGTCGTTTTCGGACTTGGAAAAGAACTTGGTGAGAAATCCCGGGTCAAAGAACCCCCTATGGAACCGCATGTTGTCTTGCGGGGCGAGGCGGCTGTTCTGGCGGCTAGATTCCATGGATGTTTCGCGGCAATCCTGGCTTTCTACCTGAGCAAACAGCGGGGAAAGGGAGGCGGCCACAAAACTCGAACCCGAGTAGAATTCAAAGAACTTGTCGCCTTTTGCAGGGTGGATGGCGTTTGCAATTTTTTCCGGGAGCTTTAGCCAGGCGTCCTTGATGCGGGGGGCCCAGTCCAGTACGTGCATGCAGAAACCGGAATCGCCTAGAGGCATAAAGTCCTTGCCGAAATTGCACCTGGACTCGATGCGGGTGCTTTGATGTACGGTGGGGTCAAAGGGCATAAAGGGCTGACACTGGATTTGGTGGCAGCTGATGATTTCGGGGCAGGAACGCTCCAGAAAGTCAACGAAGGTCTTGCATTCGTGGGCGGAATTTTTGCCGCGGAGGTTTGCCTGCACTACCAGGGCGAAGTTTCCATTGCCGCAGGCCCTGAACCAAATGGTTCGGATGGCCTTGCGGAAATTGCGCAGGTGTTCTTTCTTGATTTGTTCAAAAATCTGCGTGACAACTTCGGGAGTGTCCATCCCCTTTGCGGGAGCATCCAACAGCAGGCTTTCGTGACCGTTTATGAGCTTGTTGTAAATTTTCCAGTCGGAATTTTCGGGCTTTGCCTCAGCGGTGAACCAGGCCTGGACCTTTCCGGGGATCCTCATGTCGTGGGTCCAGGAACTGAACTGCTTCTGGATGTCTTCGAAACTAGCCGCCCTGCGGATAATTGGCTTCGGCGCGGCCTTCGGAACTTCTTGTTGTAGACGTTTTCTCACGTCACTTTTTTTTGCAAAACGATTCATTTCTTTCCTATTCTAATGGCGGAGGACCCTAGTCTGTAGACTTCTTTGGACTGTATCCTTCGCAACCCTATCCCCTAGATCCTAGTCCCTAACCACTAAACCCAGAATCTCGGATAGATCCAGGAGCAGTCCCGAGCCAGGAGTTTCGGGAATTCCCTGAAGGAACCGTTAATCTGGAACTGGTTCAGGCCGCCTTCTACCGGCGTGAGTTTCAGCACGCTGTCGGCACGGGATTCCAGGTAGGGGTATTCGTCATTGTTGCAGGCGGCCACTACGGCACAGCCCGTGAGGGCGATGATGGTGTCCACCATCTGCATCAGAATCTGGTGGGGGGCACCGGTAATGCGCATGGCTTTCGGGTTGTGGAACACCGCCGAAATGGGGTCGATGACGATAGTACGGTAATTGTGGTTTCCCATCTTCTTCGCGCCTTCTACGCGCTTTGCGATAAGCTGTGCCGTCTCCAGCGGAGAAAGGGCGACTCCACGCAGATTCAAGAAGCCGAAGTTTCCGGTGCTGGCGGGGAGCCCGCGCTTGTTGGCCAGCAGGTACAGGCGGTTCAGGAACACGGACTTGGTAAGTTCGAAGTTGATGAACAGCACGTCGCTCATGGTGGTGGCGTTTCCGAACCATTCCTCACCGTAGCAAAGCGAAAGTCCCAGGTCCATCAGGGCCATAGACTTTCCGCATTTCGGGGGAGCGGTGAATAAGAAGAATTCACCGGCCTGGAGCATGTTCTGGATTAAAACTTCGTCTTTTTTCGGGGCCTCTTCGCTGTCGCTGGCAAGCTCGATGAGGGGCTTGCCGTCTAGGGAGTATTCCACCCACTGTTTCCATTCGGCAAAGTTCTTGGCACCCTGTTCCAAGCTGATCAAGTACTGCTGCTTTCCGCCACGGAGCACGCCCGGCATGCGGACCATCATGCTTGGGTTCCTGTTGCTGGAATCTACCTGGAAACCTTGGGAGGCAAGGGTGCTGAACAGGAAATCGACCCGTTCGTCGTATTCCTCTTGGTTGTCGGCTCCAATCTTTACCCAGGCCTGCACGGAGTTTGCGCCGGTGTTGATGAGGGCTGCGCAGGGAAGGTTCAACGCCTTGAAGTAGGCCAGCTGCTTGGCTAGCGTCATCTTGGGATTGTCCACCATTACGTAGCGGTATTTCCAGCTCTCGTCGGAGGCGTCTTCGCCACCCTTGGTGGCGTTGATGCAGATAAGGGCTCCTTCGGGGCTGTCCAAGCTCTTCATGATTTTCTTGATGGCATCGTCCTGGCCCACGATGTTGGACACCAACTCCGATGTGGCGGTAGGAGTGTCCGAAATCTTGAAGTCGATGGTTTCGTCTTCTTCGAAAGTGGCTTCCAGAAGCTTGGCCAGGTCCTTACGCCAGTCGGCGGCAGGCCATGGAATAGACAGGGCTTCGGGGTCAATCTTGAAATTCTGCAACAGTTCCAGGGACTGGGTGTCAAGACCCATGGCCAGCATCTGTTCCATGGGAATCATGCTGGCGTTGAATGCCGGCATGATGGTGGTCTGTGGCGGTGCCGCCGCCTGGGAGGATTCCTTGTGGGGCTCGGGCTTTGCTTCTTCCCGTTCAGAAGAACGCTTTTCGTTGGAGAAGGCTCGGCGCAGAATCTGTTCCACTTCGTCGTCGCCCAAGCCGCGTTCACGGGCAAGGCCTCCAATCTGGAAGGAGGTGTCCATAAAGGTCCAGCCGTCTTCCATGGCGGCTTCGGCGGCCTTGTACAGCTCGCTCTTTAGGTCCTTGTCCTCGAATTTACCTTTCAGGAACTGGTTGACGATTTTTCTTGCGCTTTCCATATTGAGTCCTTCTTAGTTGCAATCCCTTCCAAAATAAATAATTAATTCTTGATGCGAAGCCTTGCGTATTCGTACAGGCCCAAAGATAGGGCCACGGAGGCGTTGTAGGAATGTGCTTCGGGCATCATGGGGATCCGGAGCACGGCATCGCACTGTTTTTTCACGAAGGGCGGAAGTCCCACGTCTTCGCCGCCTACGGCAATGACTGCATGGTCTGCAAAGTCGAAACCGGCCAGGTTCGTCTCGGTGTCGGCGTCAAGGCCCAGAATCTGGTAACCCGCCAGTTTCAGTTCTCCGATGGCCCCTTCCAGGTTGTCAGGCCTGCAAATTCGCATTTTTTGCAGCGCTCCGGCAGAGGTACGCTCTACGCTTGGCGTAATTCCGCACATGCCTTTTGCGGGAATCATGAACAGGTCCACGCCCAGGGCGAGGCAGCTACGGATACAGGCTCCCAGGTTTCGCGGGTCTTCGATGTTGGTGGCTACGGCAATAAGCTTTCTTTCGCCGGTATCACGGGCGTTGAAAAATTCCTCCCGCACGTCTTCCCAGGCCAGCAGTTCCTTTTCGTTCATCAAGGCCACCACGCCCTGATTCGGTCGCGCATAACTGTCCAGAATTTTAGAATCCACCTGCTGCACATGTACGTGGGCCTTTTTGGCCAGTTTTTGCAGGCTGTAGAGCTTTGGATTTTTGGACTGGTGCATGAATAGCACCCGATGGACCTTCAGGGGCTCGTTCTCGAGTAGGGCTTCTACCTCTTTAAGGCCGCCTACGGCTACTTGAGGTGCTGCGTCCTTGTCGCCGATGGCCCGAACCACGTTTTCTGGCCGCGGGCGGTCAAAGCGGGGCTTGTCAAAACGGGGACGCGCCGTATTTGCCTGAGAAAAACGCCGTTCTTCTCCGAAGCTACGTCGTTCGAATTTCTTGTCGTTTTTTTCGAAACTCATATCAATACCTCTCTCTGCAGGCGATAACGGAATTCATCTGGATGTCTGTCGGTTTCTGCTCTAGGGGTGTGTCGGAAATCTGTGCCGGGGTGGCAATGCCCGCCTTGTAGGCGCTGGGGAACTTGGCTAGGTACCGGTCGTAGTAGCCTTTGCCATGGCCCTGTCGGCTTCCGTCCCAGTTGAACTTTGTTCCTGGAACCAGGAATACGGTGATGGGGCCTTCCCAGGGGGCGATTCCTTCACGGGGTTCCATGATGCCGAAGTGCCCCTGAACCAAATCTTTTTTCAGGTTCTCGATGGGGTAGAATTCCATGGTGGTTTCGCCCGTCACCTTGGGCAGTAGAAGCCTGCCTTCCATGGCCAGTTCCTGCACGATGGGCAAAATATTGGGTTCTCCCTTGAGGGGGTAGAAGGCCGCCACTTTTCGGGCGTCCCGGTAGCCTGGAATCTGGTGTATTTCTACCCAAGGCTCCTTGATAATGGATTCTCCCGTTTTTTCATGGCGTTTCTTTTGGATCAGTTCCACGATGGCGCTGGAACTGAACACGAGAATGACAAGAATTGCAATAGCGATGGAGGCGGCCATTGGTTATTCTCCTATCCTTTCGGCCTTGTCCAGGTGTTCCTGCAGAATCTGGTTCCACACTTTTTTTTGCCAGCCCAGCAGGTGGGCGTTTTCGTACCGGGTTTCCCAGGGAGTGTCTCCTGGAACGGCAAGCCACACCAGCTGGTTCTTGTTGGCCACCAGGCATGTGTCCAGGTTCAGCTGTTCGGCCTTTTCGTCTCGCCAGAGCTTCAGGGCGGCCAGCAGTTCCGAATGGGGAATGACCGCAGGGGGAGCCGACCTGGGGAGCTTTTCGGGCCATTCGCCCTCGGGAGTGTCAATCGCCTGCTGAAGCATGGCCATGAAGGAATCCAGTCGTTCTTCCCTGAAATTCCGGGGAAGTCTGGGGAGCCGTTCTTGTTTCAGGTCCGGGTAATCCCGCATCACGTGCCGGACAATGGAAAGCATGAGTTCGGCGGGCATGACCTTGTATGGAGGACGGTCCATGGTTTCGGCCTGTTTTTCGCGCCATTCCCACACATGCTTCAGAATGTTCAGCCCCAGGGGCGGGAAAATGTTGGAACCGGGAATCCTCCAGGGGTCCTTTTTAGGGTGACCTTGTTCTTTGGAATGTTCTATTAGAGCGTCGCATTGCTCCATAAGCCATTGCAGGCGTCCAGTCTCTTGCAGTTTTCCGGCCAGGATGGCACACAGCTCGTGCAGGTAAAAGGTGTCGTGGATGGCGTACTCGCACATTTCCAGGGGGAGCGGCCGTATGGACCAGTCCGCCCGCTGGTTCTCTTTTTTCAGTTCGTCGCCAAAGTACTTGCGGACAAGGTCGGCAAGTCCTAGGTGTTCCTCGCCCAGGAACTTGGAGGCCAGCATGGTGTCAAAAATTTTCTTGGGCGAAAATCCGAAGGTCTGCCACAAAAGCCGCAGGTCGTAGTCCGCCCCGTGAAAAATCAGAGTCTGCATGGCCCTAGCCTTAAAAAGACGGGAAATGTCCAGTCCGCAGAGGGGGTCTACTATATAGTGATGGTTGCCGATGGTAATCTGTATCAGACAGAGTTTTGATTCGTAATGGTGCATGGAGTCGGCTTCGGTATCTACCGCCGCCATGTCGTAGAGTTCCAGGTCGGCAAGCAGGTTTGCGAGGCTGTCTTCGCTATCTACCAGTATGTATTTCTCGTCTTGCAACATGTAGGGGGAAATGTAACTAAAAAAAGAATTGTTATCTTTGTGCTCATGAAAAAAATTTCTCTCACGGGCATCAAGCCCACCGGCACTCCGCACCTGGGTAACTACCTGGGCGCCATCCGCCCCGCTCTTGAACTTTCCAAGACCTACGATACGGTCTATTTTATCGCTGACTATCACGCCCTCACCACTGTGCAGAACGGTGCCGAGATGCGTGCGAACATCTACAAGATTGCGGCAACCTGGCTTGCCCTTGGCCTGAACCCCGAAGAGGGCCTGTTCTACAAGCAGAGCGACATTCCCGAAATCTTCGAACTCAGCTGGGCACTCAGTTGCTTTACGCCGAAGGGATTTATGAACCGCGCTCACGCCTACAAGGCGAAGGTCGAGGCGAACAACGCCGCCGGCGAGGATCCGGATGCGAACGTGAACATGGGCCTCTACTGCTACCCGTGCTTGATGGACGCCGACATTTTGATGTTCAGCGCTGACATCGTGCCCGTGGGCAAGGACCAGAAGCAACACGTGGAATTCGCCCGCGATATCGCCATCAAGTTCAACAAGCATTTTGGCGAAGATGTATTCACGATTCCGGAACCCGTGTTCCAGGAAACCACAGGAATTATCCCGGGTCTTGACGGCCGCAAGATGAGCAAGTCCTACGACAACGTCATCGACATCTTCCTCGAAAGTAAGGCTCTCAAGAAGAAAATCGGCAAGATCGTAACGAACTCCCAGGGAATCGAAGAACCCAAGGATCCGGACACTTGCAACGTGTTTAAGTTGTACAAACTCTTCGCAACTCCGGAACAGACCGAGGCTCTCGCTGCCCGCTACCGCGCCGGTGGCATGGGCTGGGGACATGCGAAGCAGGAACTCCAGAATGTTCTTGAAGAACACCTGGGTGCAGCCCGCGAAAAGTACTTCTACCTGCTGAACCACACCGAGGAAATCGACAAGATTCTCGCATACGGCAAGGAAAAGGCCCGCGTGAAGTCTAAGGCTATGATGGAGAAGGTCAGAAGCCTGCTTGGCACATATTAATAACCGCTCGGGTTAGAATCCGGTAATCAGGTGCAGGGCTGGCCCTCGCTTTCGTCACCACGCCTCGTTAATACGAAGCGTTTGTGACTCACAGATGACCGCTCGGTTCGTTCACTTAGAACAAGTTTACCATGTAACCCATCCTCCAGGTGAGGGTAGGTTCGTCGTGTTTGCGGAAATGATAGAGTGGGTAGCCCACCTGACTATAAAAACCATAGAGGTGTGCCCGGATTTCTACGCCAAGGTCTAGGGATTCCTTGTAATTGTAGGGGAAAACGAAGGTTTTTCCATTGGCCTCATTCAAAGCCTGGTGCATCCCGTTAGGGGCCCGTGCGTATTCGTAGCCACCGCTAACGCCCAAGTCCAGGTTGAAGGGCGTATCCCTAAAAAATGTCCAGGCGATAGTACCTCGCAGGCCGCACCAGAAGTCATTGTCGCCCTTGTGGACTCCCATGCCTTCTACATATAGAATGGCACTCTGGTACCCGAGGCCGAGAGTTGCCATGACGGGGGCCTGCCTGCCGATAGAGGCGCCCGCCATAGCGCGCAGGGGGGCATTTTCGGTTGAAATGTCCCCGAAAGAAAGTCCGGCGAGTAGGATTAGCGTAAATGCAATCCGCCGAATGGAACTCCCATAAAGCATACTCTAATAATAGTAAAGGTGTTGCAAAATAGTGCAAAAGTTCTATCTTTCTATACATAGAGAGGAAATACCATGAAACTGAAATCTTTGATCTTGTTTGGTCTAGCCGCTTTGGCTTCTGCAACTACCGCCCATGCCGAAGGAGGCATGTTCGAAGGCGCCCTGCCCGAAAACTGGACCGCCGACGTGGTGGCCGGAGTCAAGTACACCCGTATGCAGTTTAGCAACTGGCAAGAAGACGGAACTTCCATGTACACTTGGTTGGTGACCTATTACGCCGATGTGCAGGGTAAGTGGTCTGTGGCCAACTGGCGGAATCTGATTGATCTCCAGTTGGGGCAGACTTGGACTGACGGTTTGGGTAAGCGCAAGTCCGTAGACAAGATTTTCTGGGAATCGACCCTGGACTTCAACATGACCGAGATGTTCAAGCCCTATCTCGGCGCCCGTTACGAGACCCAGTTCATGCCGGGTTATAACTATAGTGAAGACGAGGAGACGGGTGAAGAAATTAAGAAGGCCGTTTCCTGCTTTATGGACCCTGCCTACCTGACCCAGATGGTTGGTATCGCCTTTATTCCCAACGATAACTTTAGCCAGCGAGTGGCTTTTGCTAACCGTATGACCATTTCTCATGGTTACGGCTATGCCGACGATCCGGATACCGAAGACGAAATCGAAGAGGTGAAGGATGAACCCGGTATGGAAACCATTACCGAGTTCAAGTACGCTCTTTCCGACATTGTGAGCTTCAAGACTCGCTTGTGGACCTTTACCAACTTCAAGGGCAAGGACGAAATTGATGCCAAGTGGGAAAACCTTCTGGCCGTGACTATCGCCCCGCTTATCGAGCTCCAAGTGGGCTACGACATGGTGTACGACAAGGACCAAGACGTGGATGTCCAGTACAAGAACATGGTCCTGTTCGGAATCACCTGGCGTTGGTTTTAGTGGTAAGTAAAGAAATGGTTTAATTCGTCACCCTCGCGAAGGCGAGGGTCTTTTGTTTGGCGTGGGTTTACTTTTCCACCGTCAGCAAATCCTCGACCCAGGCGTCCCTTTTCTTGCGGAGGGCTTCCAGGGACTTGTCGTCGGCTCCGCTTTCAGTGCAAGCTTCTACAAGTTGTGTATAACTTAACAGAAGTTTTTCCGCCTTAGGGTAGTCCGGCTCGAGTTGCTTCAATGCGCTTTCGATGGCCTGGTCGGAATATAGCCTGGAAATGCCCTCCAGGCTGCGGACGATATAGGTTTCTGTATCGCCTGAGTTTTTGACGGATTCAGCCTCGACGAACTCCAACGGGCGAATCTGGTCTACCCAGGCGCATTGTTCCATATAAAGCTTGTCCCATTCAGCGAGGCTCTCCTTTTTGTCTGCCAGTGCCAGTTGCCGCTCCATCATGGGCTTATAGGACTGGACGTCTAAGTCTGACCCGGTTTCTTTGAGAAAGTTTGCCAGATTTTGAAGGTTTCCTTCTGTAGGGTTGTTCAAGAGACACTCCTTCAATACGGCCAGCTTGTCCTTTGGGGGAAGGTTCTTGAATGCTTCCGTTTGAGCGTTGTTGGCCTTTACATGTGCCCAGAAAATACGGATGAAAAGGAGTACGAAGAGTAGGGTTACGATTACGGTCCAGTTCATATGGAAAATTATAGGAAAATGTAAACACTTTTTAACAAAATGCCGTAAAAACCAATTGTTTTGTGTCACGAAAAAAGTGCAATACGCCCATTTTGGATAAAAAATCGCGAAAAGGACTAACATGTAGGCTTATTATGGATTATATTTACACAGGTCATATTGTACCTATTGTATATAGGTGGAGATTGAGTTATATGAAAACAATGAATTGGATTGCTGCCTGCGCTTGCTTTGCGGGTTCCGCTTTTGCTGCAGACGCCCAACTGGACATCGTGGTCCGCGATTTTAGCGTGGATCATCCGGACTTCGAGAACTTCTCAGAAGAGTATGCTAGCTTCGGTAATAATGGTAGCGGTCAACCGGTTTATGATGCCACGGGTTATTGTGCTGGACAGTGCGCCTACAAAATGCTTGCTGAAGCCCCCACTCTTGGCTGTGTAGGTTACGATCAGGCTTGGTTTGATAGGGGTGCTCTTCACATGTCTTGCGGTAATGAACGCACTAGAGCCGGCGCAATGATTGGTGTTGATGGCAATCCTATGGCCCCGAACCCGGCCCTGCCTCCGTATTTGGCTAATGTGGTTAGTACAGGCCCTACTCTTGAATACGGCCTGTGTGCTGATGGTCAGAGCCGTAACTACACGAACGCAAACTCCACTCGCGAATCTATCAAGACTGCAAGTTGTGCAAAGGGTGCTTGGGCAAACAAGGTCTACTACACCCCTGGAATGGTCCAGTCTTACCTGACGTTTGATGCTAAAAAGTCTAATGGCGAATACGACATGTACGATGGGGTGCATATCCAGAAAGCTGCTGATTTGTGCGACAATAGCCGATTTAATGAATGGTATGAGGATGTGGACGGCGTGAACTTCCGTATCAACAAGACCCTGGATTTGCCTGCTGTAGAAGGTCAGAAGAACCTTTACCAGGTGAATTACAACTACAATAATGGTGGTTATGCGCCGTTGGATTCTGTGGTTAACGGTATTTACTCTGGTGCCCCTGCTTGCAATCCTCAGGTGCAGGTCAAGGGTGAAAACAACACCCCGATTAACCCCACGTGTGCTCAGTGGGGCCCGCAGTCTTTGGCCATCTTCTGCCCGCCGTACAACTACCAGTACGCAAAGGACCAGAAGGGTGCTGCTGAGTGCTCTGCCTGGAAAGCCAACGGTGGTCCTAAGTCTCCCACGGCAGCTCAGGCTGTAGGTGCAAACCAGTTCTTGCGTAACTATGCCTTTACTATGATGGGTTATGCCAAGTTCAAGTACAGGGCTCAGAACCAGGCCAATGGTGGCGAAGTTTTTGAATTTGTGGGTGACGACGACATGTGGATCTTTGTGGATGGTGTGCTGGTGGTGGACCTCGGCGGTAACCACTTGGCAGCACCCGGTGCTGTGAACATCCAGACCCTGGCCCAGAACAATCACGGTTGCCATGCTGGCGAACCTTTGGCTGACTATACAAATTGCACTGGCGCAAGCGATGCGACCGGTTGGGGTGAAGGTTCTTGGCACCATCTGCACTTCTTCTATGCAGACCGTCAGACCGACGGTTCCAACATGCTGATTCGTACCTCCCTTTCTGAACTGGCTCCTTCTAAGTATGGCCAGCCCACCATTACCGAAGCTCTCGCCACAATCGAAAATGGCCAGTCTGCAATCACCGTTACCATGAACACGAAGCTTGACGCCAATACGATGGCCGCCTTGCAACAGCAGGCTGCTGCCAATGCCGGTGCTCAGGTAGGAGGAAAGGTTGACCCTGCTACGACAAGTTACTCTATGCTGGTTCGCCGCGTGGTGAATGGACAGGAACAGATTTTCGGTGTGCTTCTTACTGGAGTCAAGGAAACCCAGGGTGAAGGTGATGATGTTTCTTACGAGTTTGATGGAGTGCTAGTTGATGAACAAGGTAACATTGTTGGTAACATCCGTAATGGTGATGGTTTGGCTTTCAACTATATGGGCATTGAAGGCTCCGATAATATGGTGTACGAATATTGGAATACCCATGCTATCGAAATTGTGTCTGCTTCGGGTAAGAAGGTGGAAGGCTTCCCCGACGAATGGGCTAAGGTCATGCTGACGGTCAAGTACGAAGAAGCTGTTGTCCAGCAGGATAAGGCCATCAACCGTCCGGACTTTACAGCTCAGTCTCAGAAGCTCACGAGCCTTGCTGGCAGCGACGGACTCCCGAACAATGCTACGGGCGAATTGAAGATGATTCCCATTACGCCGGACATGGTGAACGGCGCTGACCCCAATAGCATTAGTGCTGATTTGCAGAAAAAGTTTGTGGATGATCCGAGCCTCGGTTCCTATGCTACTTACGCTGGCAAGAACTCTCCGGAAGGCCTGTGTACTCATGCTGCCGGCGAAATTGATCCTTGCGTGACCTTCAACTTCCTTGTGATGCAGCCGTTCCGTGTGAACGTTCGCGTATTTGACCATATGGGTCATTTCGTGAGCCAGTACAGCCAGGAGATGGGGGTTGATGAATTCAACAAGGCTCTGGATGCTGCTGGGACGACCTACGATAACTGCTCTGAAACCAATGAGATACATGGTGCCGGTGCAATGCTTGTAGCCATGAAGATGTATCCTGTGGCCCAGAACGGTCGTAAACTTGCTACTGGCCCCTACATCTACCAGGTGACAGTTGTCCGTATCGACGGTAAGTACTGCGCTATCCAGGCCGGTGAACCTACCGAAGTGGAATTCATTTATACCCGTACGTCGGAAACCTCTACTCGCGGTTACCACAGGGTAAAGAAGTAATTCTATAGAATTCTTTTGAAAGGCTCCGCATCGCGGAGCCTTTTTTGTATGCGCCGCCAACCAATTTCTATATTTACGCCCGAAAATACAAGAGGACATTATGGCCCAATTCAACGCGCATTTCAGGAACATCAACGGGGACGATACCTACCCGCTGACCGACGTCATTTACCGCAGCAAGGTGGACGGAAGCCTGCTCGAAGTCGAGCACGACCGCGGCGCCCTTGCCAGCAAGAGCCCCGACGAATGGAAGAAGCTCTTCGCCGAACGTCGCATGAGTTTTGAACCGGCCGACATGAGCGGCATCTGGAGCAAGCGCGAAATGGTGCTTCCCGACATGCCCCTCGAAGACATCGTCACGATGCGCGAAGGCTGGAGCCCGCTCTTTGACGCAGCGCCGCTGGCCAGGGAAATGGGCATCAAGAGTCTGAAGGTCAAGCTTTGCGGCAACTCCCACACGGGCAGCTTCAAGGACCTCGGCATGACGGTTCTCGTGAGCCAGGTGAACCACATCATCAAGAAGGGTATTCACGAAATCGACGCCGTGGCCTGCGCCTCTACCGGCGACACCTCCGCAGCCTTGAGCGCCTACTGCGCGAAGGCCGGCATCCCGAGCATCGTGTTCCTCCCCGCCGGCAAGACGAGCGTCGCCCAGCTGATCCAGCCGATTTCTAACGGCAGCATCGTGCTTGCCTTAGATACCGACTTCGACGGCTGCATGAAGATTGTGCAGCAGGTCACCGCCGACAACCGCATCTACCTCGCGAATTCCATGAACAGCCTCCGCGTGGAAGGCCAGAAGACGATTTCTCCGGAAATCTGCCAGGAAATGGGCTGGAAGGTTCCCGACACCGTGATTATCCCGGGCGGAAACCTGGGCAACGTGAGCGCACTCGCCAAGGGTTTCGAAGACTGCAAGGCTATGGGCCTCATCGACCGTATCCCGCGCATCATCGTCGCCCAGGCCGAGAACGCCAACCCGTTCTACCAGGCCTACGAACGCGGCTTTGACAAGCTCGTCCCCATGCAGGCGAAGAAGACTCTCGCATCTGCCATCCAGATCGGCAACCCGGTCAGCTACCCGAAGGCAGTCCGCGCCATCCAAAAGACGAACGGCATGGTCGTGAGCGTTACCGAAGAAGAACTGGCGAACGCCGCCCACCGCGGTGACCGCATCGGTCTCTACTGCTGCCCGCACACGGGTGTGGCCCTCGGCGCCCTCGAGAAGCTCGTGGCCGCAGGTAAGATTGACAAGGAAGAGAGCGTGGTCGTCATCAGCACGGCACACGGCCTCAAGTTCACCGAATTCAAGGTCGGCTACCATGAAAAGAAACTCGAGAACATAGCCTCCAAGTTCGCGAACCCCGTGTTCAAGGCCCCGGCAGACCTCGGCGCCGTCATGAACATCTTGAAGAAAGAGATGGCTGAACGCAGACGCTAGTGCGAAGCGTTAGCAAAGCAAGTTACTTTTTCCGGTCTTCCCAGATGGTCTCGTTGAAAAGCTGGCCATCGGAGAGGCCGTATTTTTCTTGTACTCCGGCCTGCCGGATGGCATCTTCGATGGACATTTTTCCGAGGATGGCCTGGGTGTAGATGGACACTTTCTGCCGGACGATCTCCGCACTTTCTTGGAGCATCTCTATACGGAAATGGTGGACTCCCGCAGCTTTGAGATTGGGCAAGAGCTTTAACGCAGATTGAGGTTTTCCGACAAATAGGGTGTTTCTGCATTCAGCGTCGCTTTGCAAGAAATGACGTTCGCCCTTATGGTCTAGAATTTCCACTTTATGCTGGGTGCATATCTTTCTGCATTCGGGGAAACGCCTGCCAGTAGTGAGTGCACGCGCAAATGCGCAGTATTCTGAGTGAAAAGCGGGCATGTACTGGTGAAGTGTCAGTTCCAACTTGCTTGCATCTATGCTTTCTAGAAGGTCAAAGAGTTGGGTGCTGTTTAGGTCCCAAGATGGGTGCAACGTTTGTAGGCCTTGAGACAGCAGCCAGTCGTAACTTAGGCTGTTGGCGGCGTTCAGACTGTAGTCGCCTGCCAGCGGGATGCCGCTTTCGCGCAATATGGCAAGTGCGCCGAGGTTTCGTACCAGGGCGAAGTCTGGGGCGAGCCGAAGAATATTTTTGAGGTAGTGGTTTTCTCCAGGCTTGTGTATGCGGAGCGTGGCCATGCCTGCCTTGAATCCGAGTTTCCGGATTTGTTCAAGAGGCTCGTCATATTTGACACCCCAGTCAAAATCCATAATGACGTTCTGGATAGGAAGCCCTTGTAGGGCGGTAATCTGTTCAGGATTACGGACTAGTACAGAGATAATGGGTTGCGCTTGCCTATTTGTCATCCCCGCGAAGGCGGGGATCTCCTTGTCATTTCCTGTCTTGACGTTCGCAACTTTTACGCTGTTGAGGAGTGCCTGGCCAGCATTGGCACTTGGATTCAATTCCTTCCATTCGCAGCGCTTTGTGTTGAGCAGTTCTATCGCCTTCTGACGGAGCGTCCGCAGGAGTTTTCCTGGAACGAAAGTTCCGCGCTCGATGTCGACTTTGAGACTCCCAAGACTGTATGCCGTACCGCTTAGGGCCGAAAGTTCCTTTTGGGCTAGCTCCCGAATTAAGTTGTTTGCGTTGTCGTTTTGGGTTCGGGATTCTTCCAGAATATTTTCGCTTTCTGCTAAAGCGACGTTATGCATGTCGTCATACAATTCTAATCGGAGGAGTCCTCCGATTTTTCCAGAAAGAACCATACTGACGGGAGTGCGTTTCATAAATTCGCGCTCCGTAAATGTTTTCCGCAAATCACGCTCTAGGGTAGGGGAGTCGTTGCGGTAACATTTCATACCGCCTGTAATCTTGCGGGTGTCGAAGTCCCTGCCAAAAGTCAGGATAGTCGTTCCGTCCTTTGCGGGGGGCTTTATGCCGAAGAGTCGTGCCCCTATGCCGATATCTTGCTTTGGGTTTTCGAAGAGGATTCCATCGCCCAACTGCGGAAGGTTTGCCTCAGGATGAAGGTCTACCCTTATCCCGTTCCCGCTAACTTTAACGACTTGGCCGAGAAATTGTCCGTGGTGGTTACTGAAGGTCCCGTCTACAAGATCCTGATGGTTGTCTCCATCAAGCCAGCCGGTTCTGAGTCCGCGAGAAAAGAGTACTTCTAAGGGCTCTTTGTCTTTGTTTTGTAGGGGCTGGTTGTCTAGAGCCTTGCGGTAGGCTTTGGAGACTGCTGCTACGTATTCGGGACTTTTTAGGCGGCCTTCAACTTTGAGGGAATCTACACCGATTTCTACGAGTTCTTTCAGTTTCGGGAGCGCACACAGGTCGTGAGGGCTGAACAGGTATTTGGCATCAGTATCCCGGTACTCCTTGCCGTCTACAAATATGCGGTAGGGAAGCCTGCAACTCTGGGCGCATTGTCCCCGGTTGGCGCTCCGGCCTCCGAAGTTTTCGCTAGTAAGGCATTGCCCAGAGTAACTGACGCAGAGGGCACCGTGAATAAAAACCTCTAGTTCCAGATCTGTGGCGGCCTTGATGGATGCGATTTCCTTAAGCGAAAGCTCGCGGGCGAGTACAGCCCGGTTGAATCCGAGGGATTTTGCAAGACCGATTCCCTCGGCGCTGGATAGGGTCATCTGCGTGCTGGCGTGAATTTCCTGATTTGGGGCTATGGCTCGGATAAGCCTTGCAAGTCCGATGTCCTGGATGATGAAGGCGTCGGGTTTGAGTGAAATTAGCCGTTCGAGAAATTCGGGAAGGTCACGAATTTCGCGCTCAAAGACCAGTACGTTCATAGCCAGGAATGTCCGCACCCCCCGTGTACGGGCATATAGGACCATTTCTTCTACATCTTCGAATGTAAAATCTTCTGTACGGCCTCGGGCGTTCCAGTGGGGCACTCCAAAATACACAGCGTCGGCGCCGTTGTTGATGGCGGCGGTGAGCATTTCGCGGGTTCCTACGGGGAGCAGTAATTCTGGCTTTTTCACGATGAAAAAATAGTTTTTTTCTTATATTTGCGGGACAGAGGTTTTATCTATGAAAAAAATATATCCCCTAGTCGTTTTTGCATTGTGCTCCTTGCTGATAGGTTGTAACGGTATTGGAAGTAAGGACTCCATTGTGGCAAGGATTGGCAATGAGTCTCTGTATGCAGAAGACCTAGATTTCTTGGTCTTACAGAATTTCGGACAACCCGGCTCGGAGAGGTATAATTCGGCTGCGGAGAATCTCATGTTCTCGATGGCGAAAATCTCTAAAGCGACTGGAGAATCTCGGTCCTACGATTCCGCTTGGAAAGCTTATGAACCTATTGTGAAGAACCGTCTGCTCACGATAGTCTATACTCGTTTTCATTTGATGAATCGTCTTGGGTATTCTGATGAAGAATTGAAAAAATTCTTTGACGAACATCGCCGTGAATTTGACAGTACGGCGACATATATGACCGTTCGTGAAGAAGTTGCCGGACGCTACTATCTGTCACAGAATCAGGATTCTTTGAAAAAATTTATTCAGCAGTCTTTGGCTGAAAAGAAAGATTCCTCCAATGCAGATACCTCTAAAGAAGACGATATAAAGGGACTGGAGCAGTCCTTTATCAAGTTGCACAAACAGGCAATGTCGCAAAAGGTGAAAGAAATGATGTCTGATTTGGGAACGGTTGTTGTTGAAAAGCTTGTTCCCAAAGATTCCCATAAATTCTATGAGGATAACAAGGAAAAGTTCATGACTGCTCCCGGTTATGAAGTTTATCATGTAGCCATGAAGGATTCGGCAGTCCTTGCGAAGACTATGGTGAATGTCAAGGATTTGGAATCCTTCAAGGCTGTGGCAGCGACCATTAGTGAAAAAGAAGAAACATCTGACAGCATGGGCTATGTGGGCAAGGTCAAGAAAGATCATGCATTGCCCTATGGAATCGGGTTGATGCCTGCCTTATGGTCCGAACTGGAAGGAAAAACGACTGGATATATATCCTCTGCGATTCGGTCCATGTCGGATTCCCTTTATCATAGTTTCTATGTGCAGGCTGTTATTCCCTCAGAACCCAAGTCGTTTGATCGTGTAGAAAAACAATTGGAAAAAATGTATGCCGAAGATGTGGCTAGCCTTGACTCCGCAACGGTTTTGGTTTCTGATAACGGAAAGATGGTTTATACAAAGACGGACTTGATGAAAATCTTTGAAGCAGAACCGGGGATTCCCTACAACAAGGAAACGCATTACAATATCGTCAAGATGCTGGCTCAGGCTTATGCCGTTGGTGAAAAAGCTAGACAGGAAAAGGCCGATCAGTCCTGGGAATTTCGTGCATTGATGCGTGTTGCCCGCATGGATTTTATAACTGCTCGTTATGATAGAACTTTGAAAATGGTTGCGCCCGTAGAGAACATGGTTGCTGATAATCTTAAGAAGTTCGAATACTTCTACAATAAGGAATCGAAGTACAAGGACAAGTCTTTTGAAGATGTTGAATCGCAGATTGTAAGCGGTCTGGAAAGTAAGGCCAAGATGAACGAAAAGCTTTTGGCCAATATGGAAATTTGGAATAAGACGAATGTGTTTTTTTATGATCAGTCTAAGGCGGACCTTGCCCCGGTCACTATAGCAGAGGGGTTCATCGCTTTGGGTGATTCTTTAGCCAAGAACCAGAAATTTGACGATGCTATTTCTGCCTATAATAAGGTGATAGACTTGTTTGCTTATCGGGATACCCTTTTCCGTGCGGCGGTTTACAACCTGGCTCAAACGTATTCAGATGCGCAGAAGTACAAAAAGTCTGCGGCTTGCTTTGAAGCTTTCTTGCAGGTGTGGCCGGATGCTCCCGAGACAGAGAAAGCTATGTTCAGCTTGGGATTTATTTTGAGCGAAAATTTAAATCGCAATGATCAGGCCCTGGAGGTTCTGGAAGACTTCCAGAAGCGTTTCCCCAAGAGCGAACTGAAGGAATCTGTGGATTGGCTAGTGGAAAACATCAAAAGTGACGGAAAACTGGCCGAAGACCTGATGAAGAAGATAGAGGCAGAAGAGTAAATTCAGAATTCAGAATTCGGAATTCGGAGTGAATTACTTCGGCTACGTCCGCAATGACGTTTATAATTCTGAAATCTGAATTCCGAAATCCGAATTATATCTATATTTCCCACATCTTAAACTAAAAGGTACCTACTATGGAAATGACATTTGCAATGATCAAGCCCAATGCGGTCAAGTCTGGCCTCATTGGACGCATTATCGACCGTTACATCGCTGCAGGCCTCTCCGTCTGCGCCGTGAAGATGCACCAGATGACTTCTGCTGATGCTCGCGGTTTCTACGCCGAACACGTGGAAAAGCCGTTCTTCCCGGAACTCGAAGCCTACATGACCAAGGGCCCGTCCGTGATGCTCGCCCTCGGCGGCGAAAATGCCATTGCCAAGGTTCGCGCTATCAACGGTGCCACCAATCCGGCTAAGGCGGAACCCGGTACCCTCCGCTACGATTTTGCCCCTTCCATGACCGAAAACGTGGTGCACAGCTCCGACAGCCCCGAGTCTGCTAAGCGCGAACTGGACTTCTGGTTCAAGGAAGACGAACGCTACGCTTACGAAATGCCTTCTCTCAAGGCCTGCTGCGTTCTCTAAGTTTAAACAACCCCTCAAGGAGACACAACTCAATGCAATGGATCATCAAGTATCTTACCTCTTCCATTGGTAAGAAGCAGATCATGGGATGCACAGGCGCGTTCCTCGCCCTGTTCATCTTCGGCCACATGTGTGGCAACTTCCAGCTCTTGAACTTTGACCAGGTGTCGGCCCAGGCGTCCTACAACGCCTACACCGAGTTCCTAACCGGGTTCAATCCGCTCCACTTCCCCATCAAGATGATTTACCTCGTCGAACTGGTGCTGGTGGCTGCCTTCGCCCTCCATATCTTCCTTGCTATCAAGCTGAAGATCGAAAACAAGAAGGCCCGCGGCGGTATCGACTACGAACTCAACGTCCGCAAGGGCAAGAAGACCTTCGCCACCTTCACCATGATCTGGTCCGGTCTCTTCATTCTCGGCTTCCTCGTGCAGCACCTCATGATGCTCAAGTTCGGCGAACACTACCTGTATATGAACGACAAGGGTGAAATCGTCCGCGACATGTGGCTCACCACTATCCAGATGCTGGGTAATCCGGCCTGGGCTGCCTTCTACGTGATTAGCATGTTCGTCATCGGTATGCACCTGTTCCACGCTATTTCTTCTGCATTCCAGACTATGGGCATTGCCCACCAGAAATGGACTCCGGTCATTGACCTTGCTGGCATCGTCTATAGTGTCGTCGTGGCTCTTGGCTTTGCCGTCACTGCCGCCGGTGCTTTCTACCTGGCCAACCAGCCTGAGACCCAGGCCCTGATCGAAAAGTCTCGTGCCCTGCAGCCGCAGTACGAACAGCAGCAGAAGGAAAAGGAAGCCGCCAAGACTTCTTACGTGATTCCTTCTGTCGGCACCGTCGAAGTTTCTTTTAACGCTGAAATTTAAGGAGACCACTAATGATTCTTGATTCTAAAATCCCCGGTGGTTCCATCGAAGAAAAGTGGACCAAGCACAAGTTCGAACTCAAGCTCGTGAACCCCGCCAACAAGCGTAAGTTCACCGTGATTGTGGTGGGTACCGGTCTTGCCGGTGCTTCTGCTGCCGCATCCCTTGCCGAACTTGGTTACAATGTCAAGTCTTTCTGCATCCAGGATAGCCCCCGTCGCGCACACTCCATTGCTGCCCAGGGTGGTATCAACGCTGCCAAGAACTACAAGAACGACGGCGACTCCGTTTACCGTCTGTTCTACGATACCGTGAAGGGCGGTGACTTCCGCGCTCGCGAAGCCAACGTGCACCGCTTGGCCGAAAACTCTAATCTCATCATCGACCAGTGCGTGGCCCAGGGTGTTCCGTTCGGTCGTGAATACGGTGGCCTCCTCGACAACCGTTCCTTCGGTGGTACGCAGGTTTCCCGTACGTTCTACGCTCGCGGTCAGACGGGTCAGCAGCTCTTGCTCGGTGCCTACCAGGCTCTCATGCGCCAGGTTGCCGCCGGTAAGGTGAAGATGTTCCCCCGCCGCGAAATGATGGACCTGGTCGTGATCGACGGCAAGGCTCGCGGTATCATCGTCCGTAACCTCATCACTGGCGAACTCGAAAGCCACGTGGGTGACGCTGTGTGCCTCTGCACCGGCGGTTACGGTAACGTCTACTACCTTTCTACCAACGCCCAGGGTTCCAACGTGACGGCCGCTTTCCGTGCCTACAAGCGCGGCGCCCTGTTCGCTAACCCCTGCTACACGCAGATTCACCCGACTTGCATTCCTCGCCACGGCGACCTGCAGTCCAAGCTCACCTTGATGAGTGAATCTCTCCGTAACGATGGCCGTATCTGGGTTCCGCGCAAGGCGGGCGACACTCGCAGCCCGGACCAGATTCCGGAAGAAGAACGTTACTACTACCTCGAAGAAAAGTACCCGAGCTTCGGTAACCTGGTGCCGCGTGACGTGGCTTCCCGTAACGCCAAGCAGGTCTGCGACGCAGGTCTCGGCGTGGGTAACACCAAGCAGGCCGTGTACCTCGACTTCGCCGACGCTATCCAGCGTATGGGCGTTGCCGGTGTCTCTGCCAAGTACGGCAACCTCTTCCAGATGTACGAAAAGATTACCGACGAAGACCCGTACAAGGTCCCGATGCGTATCTTCCCGGCCATCCACTATACCATGGGCGGCCTCTGGGTGGACTACGATCTGATGTCCACGATTCCGGGCTGCTTCGTTCTCGGTGAAGCCAACTTCTCCGACCACGGTGCAAACCGCCTCGGCGCTTCTGCTCTTATGCAGGGCCTCTCCGACGGTTACTTCGTCATTCCGTTCACCATCGGCGGCTACTTCGCGGGCACCAAGCTCGAGAAGGTTTCCGAATCCGATGCCGCGTTCGAAGACTGCAAGAAGCAGACCGAAGAACGCATCCACAAGCTCCTCTCCATCAAGGGTCACCGCACGGTCAACGATATCCATCGTGAACTCGGTAACATCATGTGGGAATACGTTGGCATGGCTCGTAACGAAGCCGGCCTCAAGACCGCCCTCGAGAAGATTCCGGCCCTCCGTGCCGAATTCTGGGAAAACGTCAACGTGCTCGGCTCCGAAGGTTCCTTCAACCAGAACCTCGAACGCGCCGGCCGCGTGGCTGACTTCCTCGAATTCGCCGAAGTCCTCACTCTCGACGCCCTGCACCGCAAGGAATCTTGCGGCGGCCACTTCCGCGAAGAAAGCCAGACTCCGGAAGGCGAAGCCAAGCGCGACGACGAGAACTTCTGCTACGTGGGTGCCTGGGAATACAAGGGCGACGGTGTCGCACCGGAACTTTCCAAGGAACCTCTTACCTTTGATAACGTCCACCTCGCTACTAGGAGCTACAAATAATGAGCGGACTGAATTTGACTTTGAAGATTTGGCGTCAGAAGGATGCCAAGACCAAGGGACAGTTCGAAA
>OCTW011600588.1_pt1 | contig 60283 bp, 53 predicted proteins | sample 1539671 | NCBI WGS metagenome assembly OCTW01 (sample SAMN02144230, study PRJEB22623) | gut metagenome | biome: sheep rumen | host: Ovis aries | place: New Zealand | reverse complement strand
ATATCTATTTCTACAATCACCAGCGCATTCAACTCAAAACAAAACTGACTCCGCTTGAATTGCGAAGCCAGTTCATTGCTTGATTTAATTTCCCATAGGGGCTTTTTTGTGCTGTACGCACAATGTGGAGCGGTTCAAATAAGGCGGATCGCTTTATTCTTCGGGAGTGCTCAGCACATAGATGGAAACGGGCTTGTTGCCCCACTGGATGCAGTCATCATATTCATCCATGAACAGGTCGACGATTATATCTCCAACCTTTACGGAGTAGCCTGTATCTGCTGCTATCGCATAGCCGTAAACATCGCCGTCATCTGCTACGATGTAAAGCTCGGAGCCGTAGGGGATGATGTTGGGATTAACTGCAACATAGCCCTGGGCTACTGCCTTTCCGGTGGACATGAGCGCACCGGGATTTGCGGTATATGCACAGGCCTTTCCGGTGTGTACGGCGGAATATTCTGTGGGAATGCCGTTAGCATCAAATCTCACCCATGAGGGCACATCAAACTGGGAGATCTGGGAGGGTGCCGAACTGCTGCCTGCAAAACCGTATTCCACAGCCGGGTCTATAAACCCTGCCGCTTCTGTCTGTGCAGGTTCCTCATAGGGGATCATCTCAGGCTCTTCAGGCTCATCCTCAGGAACGTCCTCTTCCTCAGAATCAGTCTCGGGAACATCTTCATCATCGTCATTGGATGCATCGTCATTGGATGCAGTTTCCTCGGTATCCTCAGGCTCATCCTCCTGTCTGTCCTCAGAGGCGGAAGATTCTGTATCTGTCTCATCTTCCTCATCGTAGGATGCAGCAGAAGCGGAGGTGTCCTCATCTTCGGCCTCATCTTCCTCATCTCTCGGAGAGGTGCCCTTCAGGATTATCTCATCCACAGGTTCCTTGGTGACCTCGGAGAAAATGGGATTTGTAGCCACCACTCTGCCGTTTGACAGCTTGTTGCTGACGGTAAGTGTCACAACACCCTTTTCACCCTTGACAAGGAGCTTTTCCTCCCCGTCCTCCAGGGTCTCATCCTCCTGATAAAGAGTCTTGTAGGGGACGGTGCGCACGCTCTTTTCAGTGCTGTAGGTCACTTCGTCCTCATCCGGGGCTGCTGCGGGAGCGGCCTCCTCAACAGCGGCAGTCTCAGCCGTCTTTGCAGTTGTCTGGGCTGAGAAGCTGTCTACCTCCTCTGCGATCTCGGGTGCCTTTGAATGGCCGCCGACAAGCGCTGCCCCCCATATTACCGCTGCGGCTGTCACCGCCGCTGCGATGCGTATCTTATCACTTCGTTCCATTTCACTTTTCCTTTTCATTACATAAACTGCTGCCTGTTATCGGGTCATCCTGACAGCTTATGTCATGCTTTAAGCTGGTTACAAAACGGTTACATTTCAATCAACATTGTAATTATACCGTAATTTTCCCCCAATGTCAAAAAAAACCCTGTTACCGATTTTGTGCAGTATGACCTAAAAAATCCCCCCTTCTTTGAAAAACTGTGAAAAAAATAAAGGTCAGAGGGGGTGGTCTGTAACATTTAGTCTATTTTTTTTGGGGATTTATCACAAACCGAATTTTCAATGCCCCAAAAACCGTCAAAACAGGGTCAATGTATCTTGACCGAAACAAAATGTTCTCAAATGAACGACTGATTGTTCGGAATATTTATACGAACGCACAGAAATATTCGACAAATATCCGCCGATGTTTGTTTTATCTTACAAAAAACGCTGTTAAAGGGCATTTTCCCGGGAAAGGGTGTGAAAAATCAGGAAGGAAAAGGCTGCGTTACACACTCTTTGTTACCAAATTGTAATGATCCGTAATGAATGAGTGGGTCAAAGCTCTTGCAAAGCGGGCGGGGATATGGTATAATCAAAGGCACCAAGTAATGTTAGGGGTTGGAATTTATGGCAGGTTCGGTTTTTGGAAAAATATTCAGGATAAGCACATGGGGGGAATCCCACGGCAAGGGGATAGGCGTTGTCATCGACGGCTGTCCTGCTGGGCTCAGCCTCTGTGAGGAGGATATACAGCCCTATCTTGACCGCAGGAAGCCCGGCAGGAACGAGTTTGCCACTCCCCGCAGCGAGAGCGACACCGCAGAGATACTGTCGGGTGTCTTCGAAGGGGTCACCACAGGCACTCCCATATCCATTGCCATAATGAACAAGACCCAGCGCTCCGGGGATTACAGCGAAATTGCACAGGTGTACCGCCCCGGTCACGCTGACTACACCTTTGATCAGAAGTACGGCATCCGTGACTATCGTGGGGGCGGGCGCTCCTCCGGGCGGGAAACAGCCGCAAGGGTAGCCGCCGGCGCTGTTGCCGCAAAGCTCCTTGGGGAAATGGGCATAGCCGTAAACGCCTATACCCTTTCCATCGGGGATATAAGGGCTGATGTACAAAACGGCGACATTGCCCTTGCCCTGTCCGATCCCCTGTGTATGCCCGACAGCGGCGCATCCCGGAGGGCGCAGGAGTATCTGCGGGGGCTGCGTGAAAAGGGTGATTCCGCCGGGGGCGTTGTGGAATGTGTCATAAAGGGCATTCCCGCAGGCCTTGGGGAAACTGTGTTTGACAAGTACGATGCCCGCCTTGCCCAGGCTGTAATGTCCATAGGAGCTGTAAAGGGCGTGGAGATAGGGGCAGGCTTTGAGGCAGCAGGTAAATGCGGCACCGAGGACAACGACCCCTTCCTTATCTCCGCTGACGGCACGGTCACAAAGGGCTCCAACAATTCAGGAGGTATCCTGGGGGGCATGAGCGACGGCATCTCACCCGTGGTGGTGCGAGCTGCATTCAAGGCCACACCCTCCGTATCCGCTGCCCAGCGCACTGTTGACAAGGACGGTGCAGAGCGTGAGATACGCATAAAGGGGCGGCATGACCCTGTCATCGTCCCCAGGGCTGTAGTGGTGGTTGAGGCAATGGCAGCCCTTGTAACTGCGGATCTCCTCCTTGAAAACATGGCAGCCCGCCTTGACGGCATAAAGCGATTCTATACTAGGTAGCTAGGGGTTAGGTAGCTAGGTGTTAGGCGTCTGGGTGCCAGAAAAGCTGATGATGACTATACAGCTTTACTCCCTCTATCCTGTGCAAAAGCGTAGCTTTTGCAGGAAAAGAAGGACAATCAAAGAGGACAATAGTGACTGATTCTCTGTCAGCTTGTCTAGCCCCTAGCCCCTAACCCCTAGCTTCTAGTTGCACAAAACTGTGACAGGAAATGCAGATATTTATGTATAATATTTTTTCGGCATTTTCTTTGATTTTTCCCCTTGTTGTGGTATAATAAAGACTGGTAAAACCGACAGCTTTTACTTTGATTTCAGCTTTACGGAGTAATGCACCATGAACTATAAGAAAGTGTTTGCCCTATCGTGCGCCTGCCTGTGTCTGCTGACGGGATGCTCCGCCGGCAGGGACAGGGTGATGGCGGAGGAAACTCTGGTGACAGATCCCCTGCCCCAGTCAGATGCCGCTGCAAACACTACTGCATATATAGATATTTCCGACAGGGGCAATACCCCCACGGAGACTGTTTCGGAAACTGTTGCCGGGACAACTGCCGAAACTACGGCAGCTGTGCCGAAGGCAGCCCAGAAGGTGGCGGCAAACACCACCGTGTCTGAGACGGCACCAACGGTAACAACAGCTGCTGTGACCACAGCCGCACCCGTTCTGCCCGTTACCGAGGTGCAGTCGGAGACGGTACCGTCCCCTGTTACCACTGCCGCACCTGTGCCGGAGACCACGGTCACTGCCGAAGCACCCTCCACTGTGGTGACAGCTGACGAACAGACGGAATACGACTACGACTTTTTCAGGAATGACCTGTTCATAGGGGATTCCATTTCCACAGGATATTCCCTCTACGGGTTTTTAAAGGACAAGAACGTATTTGCCAAGGTGGGACTGAACCCCAACACCGTGCTGACAAAGCGGGTGTCCACCTGCTACGGGGATCTGTATGTGGCTGATATGCTCCACTACACCAAGCCCGAAAGAGTGTATGTAATGCTGGGCTCCAACGGCATACAGTGGCTCTCCAATTCCGCAATGATCTCCTCCATTGACAGTCTTGTGGGCATCATACAGGAGGCATCCCCCGATTCAAAGATATACCTCATATCCGTTACCCCCGTAACTCCGGGGTATGACAGCACCGTTGAAGATGTAAACGTCATGGAGAAGATAAACGAGTACAATGCAGACCTGAAGGACTTTGCAGAGGAAAAGGGTGTTATCTTCATCAACGTGGCTGAGGATCTCAAGGACGAGTACGGCTATTTCTCATCCGCATTTGCCGAGTCCGACGGGATGCATTTCAAGCCCGGTGCATACAAGGTAGTGCTCTCAAAGATAGAGAGGACGGTCAAGGAGCTTGACGAGGCAGCCCTTGCCGCACAGGCAGAAGCGCAGGCGGAGGAGACCTCACAGGATATGGAAGACACGGGTGCTGCGAAAAAGGCAGTGAAGAAAAAAACTGATGGCAAAAAGTCCTCCTCCGAAAAGAAGGCGGAGGAAACGACCGTGATCGCAGAGGATAAGACAGAGGAAGAAACATCAGCGGTGAAAAAGGTCAGGAAAACTGTTGAGGAAAGCCCCGAAGAGGGCACACAGGCGAACACGGCGGAGACCGCTCCTGCGGAAGACAAAGAGGGAACGGAAGCTGTTGTTGCCCCCAGTGAGCTTGACATCGCCCTGAAGGAAAAGCCTGCTGCATCCGACAGCTAAGCCTATGGAAAAGAAAAACTACCAGCTTATGCTGGACAGGGAGCTTGAGAAGATAGTCACATCCGGGGCTGTGCCCCGCCTGCTGCTCCATTCCTGCTGTGCGCCCTGCTCCTCCTATGTGATAGAGTACCTTACGGAATACTTTGAGATGACCGTATTCTATTTCAATCCCAATATCTATCCGGAGGAGGAATTTTACAAGCGCATCGACGAGCAGTGCAGGTTCATCGACCGCATCCCCGTGAAGCATCCCATCCACTTCATAGGCAGCGACTACCGCAGCGAGGAGTTCTATGCCGCTGTAAAGGGGCATGAGGGAGATCCCGAGGGGGGAGAGCGGTGCAAAATATGCTACCGTCTCCGTCTGGAGGAGACTGCACGCCTTGCCGCACGGGAGGGCTTTGACTACTTCACCACCACCCTCTCCATAAGTCCCCATAAGAACGCCGAGTGGCTCAATTCCATCGGCGCTGAGCTGACGCAGGAGTACAAGGTGCCCTGGCTCTTCTCCGACTTCAAGAAGAGAAACGGCTTCAAACGTTCCACGGAGCTTTGCAGGGAATACTGCATATACAGGCAGGACTACTGCGGCTGTGTCTTTTCAAAGGCTGAGAGCGAACGCCGCAGGGGAAACTCCTGAAACACAAAGGATAGATGCAAATGTTAGATCTGCTAATCAAACACGAAAAAAAAATACACACCGCCGAGGCGTGTATCATATGCGCTGTTGTGCCCCTGACCTGCAGTTTCTGGCAGTTCGAGCACGTGCCCTCCGCAGTGCTGATGAAGGTGCTGCTGATGATAGCCGCCGCTGTTATGGTGGCTGTGTGGCTGTACACCTCATTTACAAGAGGACTGCTCAACAAGCCGGGGTTTGCGGTGTTCACCGCCCTTTACTGGACCATACCCCCCATAATCGCTGCCATGTCCGACAAGGTGGCAGATGACCCCCGTAAGTTCGACATAAAGCTGTACCTTGCAGGTGAATACAGCAAGCTGTTAGGGCCTGATGCCCTGCTTACAGTGCCTGTGCTCAAAAATATGGACTCCCTCATATCGGGAGTAGTATTTTCCAGCATATGTCTGGCGGTGTTCCTCATAGGGCAGTTCATAGGCTCCAAGCACGGCAGGCTCGCCCCGGAGGCAGTGCCTGCGGATGATGAAAAGACAGCTTCCGCACCTGCATCAGCTACTGCAATAACAGATGACAATGCATGACCTTAACGCAAAAAGATCCCCACCCTTTCGGGTGGGGATCATCGTTTTAGTCAGAGATATAAGGGAGAAGAGCGATATACCTTGCACGCTTGATGGCAACGGTGAGCTCTCTCTGATGGAATGCGCAGGCACCTGTAACTCTTCTGGGGAGTATCTTTGCACGCTCTGTCATGCACTTTCTGAGCCTTGCGGTATCCTTGTAATCGATCCTGTCGATCCTGTCTGCACAGAAAGCGCAGACCTTCTTGCGGGTCCTCTTAGCGCCGCGGGGACCTCTTTCTCTATCCTTTTCCATTACTAAACCTCCTATTCAGCGAAGCAGTTCATTAGAAAGGAAGAACAGTGTTATCGCTGATGACCTCGGTGAAATCACTGAGATCGCCTACGGACATATTCGACTGGCCCTGCTGGCTGTCATGAGCAGGCTGGGAGTTGTAGCCGCCCTGATTCTGGTAGCCGCCTCCCTGATAATTGTTGCCGCTCTGGTAGCCGCCCTGGTTCTGGTAACCTCCCTGATAGCTCCCCTGACTGCCGCCCTGGTAACCGCCCTGATTCTGGTAGCCGCCGTTATAGCCGCCCTGGCCGCCAACATTCTGGCCTCTTGCCTGTGCAGCAGCACGGGTCTCGCCATAGGTGACCTCATCCACCTCGACCTCGGTCACATAGTGCCTTACGTCGGGATGATTGCGGTCCTCATAGCTGTGGGCACGAAGCTCACCCGTCAGGATGATCTTTGAGCCCTTGGAGAAATTGCGGCATATAAATTCCGCAGTGGAACGCCACGCAATACAGGTGATAAAATCAGTTTCCCTCTCACCGTTCTGATTCTGGTAGCCTCTTGTTACGGCCAGTGTGAATCTGCAGGTGGAAAAACCATTAGCAGTCTGCCTGAGTTCAAGATCGTTGGTCAGATTACCCATCAATACAACTTTATTAATCGAACATGCACCTAACATAACACAGTCTCCTTTACCTTAACTTCTTCTTACTTTACTTTGCGATGATCATTGAACGCATAACGCCGTCGGTGATCTTCAGAACACGATCAAATTCAGCAGGGAATTCAGGGGCAGCGGTGAATGTGTAGAGCACATAGTAACCGTCGGCCTCGTCGTTGATGAGATATGCAAGCTTTCTCTTGCCCCACTCGTCAACAGATTCGAGAGTGCCGTTTGCCTCGATCATAGCCTTGAATTTCTCGGTCAGAGCCTTGACAGCGTCTTCGCCTCCGCTGAGGCTGTAAACTACCATTGCTTCATAGGATCCGATATTCTTTGCCATTGTTTTGCACCTCCTCTTGGATTTACCCGCCGCTAAGACGGGCAAGGAATCATTCCCGATGTTATCGGGAAATCATTCTCGATGTTATCGAGAATAGCAAACGTTATTATACCATAGTTGAGCCCTTTTGTCAAGCGGAACAGGGAGCAATTTTCATTGTGCATATCGCCGATTTTGCACTGTTTCCCGCATTTTATAATGTGCAGTTAGGCTGAATACAGCTGTGCAGAGAAAAACCCTCCGTCTGAATCACTCAGACGGAGGGTTGAAGGCTATTCAGTTCATTCCTTTTCAAGCTGCTTGTATACAAGCGCTGCAATTGCTGCACCGATGCAGGGACCTACGATGAACACGATGAGTGCGGGTACATCGATGGAGCCGTTTACTATGGCGTTCATGATCGCAGGGCCTATGCTTCTTGCAGGGTTTACAGAGCAGCCTGTGAGACCTATGCCGATAAGGTGTACAAGCACCAGGGAGAGGCCTATAACCAAGCCGCCGAAGGAGCCGTGCTTTGCCTTGTCACTGGTGACACCGAGAATTGCCAGCAGGAATATGCAGGTCATGATGACCTCAGCGGCGCAGCCTGCAAAAAGGCTTCCGTTCACGCCTGCAAGGCCGTTTGTCCCCATGCCGCCTGTCATGTCGTTGGGGATGATGAGAGTGCAGGCAGAGCCCGCAAGTGCGCCTAATATCTGGGCAATGACATATCCGCAGAAGTCCTTTGCTGTCAGCTTGCCGTTTATAAGCATTGCAAGGGATACAGCGGGGTTGATGTGGCAGCCCGATATGTTGCCGATGCTGTATGCCATGGCAACTATAGTAAGGCCGAATGCAAGGGCGGTGAGCACATATCCGCAGCCGTTTGCGGCGTCGCAGCCCACAAGCATTGCAGTGCCGCAGCCCACGAATACCAGCGTGAATGTGCCGATGAACTCAGCGATGTACTTTTTCATAAATATCCCTCTCTTCTTTTATTTTTACGTGTGCACCTTTCGGCGCACACGTAATAGACTTCGGCTTACTTAGTCAGCTTATTGCCGCACTCCATGCAGAACTTTGCGTTCTCGTTGGGGATCTTGGCACCGCACTGATCGCAGAAGCGCAGTGTGGGCTTCTTGTCACCGGCAGCCTGTTCTTCCTTCTTGTCCGCAGGCTTTGCAGCAGGCTGTGCAGGCTTGTCTGCAGGTTTGCTTGCGGGTGCTGCCTCCACCTTGATCTCCGGCTTCTTGTCAGCAGGCTTGGTGTCAGGCTTCTTGTCTGCCGGCTTTTCGGCAGATGCCACAGACACCACCTCTATGGGCTTGATGGCCTTTACGTCAATAGGCTTGGGAGTAGATACGGGCTTGGGCTTGTTTTCGGGCTTGGCGGCTTCTGCTGCCTTTGCCTTCTCCTCGGCGGCCTTCTTTGCCTCCTCAGCCTTCTTTGCCTCTTCCTCCTTAGCCTTTGCGGCTTCTGCCTCCTTGCGCTTTACAGCCTCGATGGCAAGGCGCTCCTGTTCAAGCTCCTTTGCCTTGTCGTCGTTGTAGCGTGCAAGATCTGCCGCTTCCTTCATCTTGATCTCGTTATTCTTCTTCTGGATAACGCCGATGAGGTTGTTGAGCACGGAGGCAACAGCCTCGACCTGCTTGCCCTTGGTGTTGTTGGGCAGCTCGACTGCGCCCTCCTCGCCCTTTCTTTCAACGGTGAGCTTTGCGCCGAAGATACCTCCCTTGCCCACGAACTTGTCGATCTTGTCAACGGGGATGTTGGAGGTCCCGGCCTTGCCCCTGTAGTAGAGGGTGTCGGGAGTGAGCAGATATGCTTCGTTCACGCTGCCCGCCTCTACCTCGTGGATGAGGATGCCCAGCTCGTATTCGTTCTCGATGGAGCAAAGCTCTGCCTTTGCCAGCTCAAACTGCTTTTCAAATACAGATGCGCTCTTCTCCGTAGGCATATAGAATGTGCCCATGGGGAGACCCTGTGCGATGAGCTGCTCCTCTGCCCTGCTCACGTATTCCGCACGCTGCTCTGTCTTGATGCTCATGATGTGCAGCTCTACCTTGTGTACAAAGTCCTTCTTTGCCTGCTCGTCGATGTCCATGGAGTTTATGTCCTTGATAAGCTCAAAGGACTGTACCTCGCTGAACTGGATGAGATTGCGGGTCTTTGCGGTGAGAGTCTGCTTGTCCGCTTCACGGATGCGCATCTTGACCATGCCCACGTACTTTGCAAGCAGATCGTCGGGTGCGTTGTTCTCGTTTGCGAGCACCTTTTCAAGCAGCACCTGGAGCTCTGCACGGGACATACTCTTTACATTTGCGGTAAGAGCCGAGTAGTACTCCACGTGGCGGCTGTTCATGGTGTCGTCTATCTTCTTCAGGTACGGATATGTGTATTCGGGAGTGAAGTCCCCCTCGGAGATCTTCTCCTTTACAGCGGTAAGCGCCTTGAGATCTGCCTTTTCGATGCCCTCGGTCAGCTTCTTCAGCTCCTCGTTTTCAAGCAGCTTGTTGCGCTCGGTGCACTTCTTCCTTGCTTCCTCGTAGCGGGCGGGCTCCATTGTGGCCTTGCGGCTCTCCAGCCCCTCCATGAAGGTGTCAAGTGCGCTGCGGTCAAGCTTGTCTATCTCGGACATCTGCTTGTCGAATTCAGCTTTTTCAAGATCCTTGATGCGCTTTTCGATCTGCTCTGTGAATACCTTGCCGGGAGCGATATACTCGGGTGTGTCGGCTATCTTCTTCTTCATCTCAAGCAGCTTGTCCTTGGGTGAAGAGCCGATATTTTTGCACAGCTCCTCCAGCTCCTTCTTGATGAGCGCCTCGGTGCGCTTGTCTATCTCGGAGATGTGCTTTGCCGCAAGCTCCTTGTCGAAGTCGCCGCCGGAAAGTGCCTCCTTCAGCTTTGAAAGCTCTGCCCTGGGCATATTGGGGATATTCTTGGACAGATTTTCCAGCTCGGCCTTCATCAGCTTTATCTCTGCGGCGCGTACCTTCTCCGCAAATTCAGCCTTGTTCTCCTTGCGTGCCTCGTAGGCCTCGATATCCTTGGCAAGCTTTTCAAGCTCAGCCTTTTTCAGCTTGTCGATGTCCTTGGTCATGGCAGCAAGGGCATCCTTCTCGATCTTGTCTATGCGCTCGTCAGCCTGCTTGATATACTTGGCAACATACTGTGCCTCGTACTTCTTGTCTGCCAGCTTTTCCTTCAGGGCGGCGGCATCTGCCTTTGCCATCTTTGCCACATCTGCGGCAAGGGTGTCTGCCTCCTTGCGGAATATCTCCTTCCGCCTTGCGTCGATCTTCTCGGTGAAGGGCTTTACCAGCTCCTCTGGGAATTTGCCCTCTGCAAGCTGCTTCTCTATTGCACCCAGCTTGTCAAGGTCAGCGGCAGGAACATCCTTGCATATGCCGGCGATCTTCTCCTTGGTGAGCTCTGTGTCACGGTCAGCTGCCATCTTCTTGTACTTGTCGGTGATGTCAGCGGGCAGCTTGCTTGCTTCAAGCTCCTTGACTATGGCATCAAGAGCGGCCTTGTCCATCTTGGGTATGGTGTCGCACTTGTCGGTGAATGCCTTGTTCTCTATGGCAACAAGCCTGTCGTCAAGAGCCTTGACGTATTCGTCGGTGTATTCCTTCTTGTACTTGCCGTCGGCGATGAGCTTTTTCAGGCTCTCAACCTTTGCCTTGTCGGCGGTGGCTATGCCCTCGAATGCCTTCTTGACCTCAGCCTTTTCAAGCTCTACCAGCCTGTCGTCAAGAGCCTTGACGTATTCGTCGGTGTATTCCTTCTTGTACTTGCCGTCTGCGATGAGCTTCTTCAGGCTCTCCACCTTTGCCTTGTCAGCAGCGGCGATGCCCTCGAATGCCTTCTTCACCTCAGCCTTTTCAAGCTCAACAAGTCTTGCATCAAGCTGCTTGTCGTATTCCTCGGTAAGGCTCTTTCTGTACCTGCCGTCGGCGATAAGCTTTTTCAGGCTCTCAACCTTTGCCTTGTCAGCGGAGGCGATGCCCTCAAATGCCTTCTTTACCTCGTCCTTTTCAAGCTCTGCGGCACGGTCGTCTATCTGCTTTATGTAGGGAGCCTTGACAGCATCTCTGCACTTGATGACAGCTATCTTGGTCTCTATGTCGTCTAATTTCTTGCGGTCAGCGCCCTTTATGCCAGTGGCAAGGATATCAAGCTCCTTGCGGGCAAAGCCGTCACGGGCATCGGACAGCCTGTCGGAGAAGTGGCGCTTGAACACCTCGTCATACTTGCCTGTGTCAAGCTCCTTTTCAAGGGTGTCAGCCTTGGTCTTGTCGGGTATATCCATGAACTTTGCGGACAGGTCGTCAAGCTGTGCGGAGAGTATGCGCCCGTCAACCTTCTTTATCAGGTCGGCAACATCTGTATTGCCCACAGCGGCTATCTTGTCACGCAGCTCCTTCAGCTTTGAAGGCTCCTTTGCATCAAGGGCTTCAAGCACTGTTTCCTTCTGGGTCTTCTGTGCTTCAAGGTCTGTTATCTGCTTTTTAAGGCCTTCTATATCGGTTTTCAGAGTTTCCCTGAAGGCGGCGCTGTCCTTGTCTGCGCTCTCGGTGTATGCCTTCAGCTCTGCGGCTGCGGGCACATCCTTTATCTTGTAGCGTGCGGCTGCCTTTTCTATCTCCTCCAGGACTATCTTCGCCTTGGCAGGCTCCAGCACCAGCTTGCCGTCCTCACCCCTGGCGCCCTCGGGGAGATATGCGTTCCCTAAGTATTCAGCAAGTGCCTTTGCATCAAGGGACTGTACGCCCCAGAAGGCGGATATGTTCTCAACAGCCTCCGCATCAGCGGGGGATGCGGCTCTTGCAAGGTTGAACACTGCCCCTGTTGCAGGCCTTACGGAGAGCAGGGAGGCTATATCCTTCTTGACTACCTCGATATCGGCGGAGGACTGCTCTATGGCACGCAGGGATGCGGCATATGCCTTCTCATCAGCGGGGGCATATTTGAAGCCGTAGCTGTTCTTCTCGCTTATGTACTTTTTGAGGATCTCCACCATCTTTTCGGAGGAATCGGCGCCCTCAAAGAGCTTTTCATCGATCTTGACACCGCACTTGTCCGAGGCGGCACAGAGAGCCTTTGCCACCAGGGCGTTCCTGTCGAAGCTGTCATCAACAGCCTTTAATGCGGCGGCATTCTCATCAATGGCCTTCATCAGCTTGTCGATGAGGGGGAGGGACTTGTCCAGTGCGGCGCAGCGGGATTCGTTGCGGTCGGTCTTTATCTTTGAGCCCAGCACCTCGAATTCAGTCTCGCCTATGACCTCTATGTGATCAAATTCCGCAAGGTTGTCCTCGATGTACTTGTCAAGCTTGTCGTTCACATCGGACTTTACGATGAGCTTGGGATCCTCGATGGTGCCCTTTTCATACAGGAACGGGCAGGAGAGCTTGCGGTAGGGGAGGTATACGTTGGTATCCCCCGTAACAGCGGCAAACTTGCCGTTCTTGATGGCCTTCTGCCTTTCCTCGTTGCTGCCGATGAACTGATCGTGCTTGCCGTCGATCATCCAGTCAGCCGCCTTGAAGGCCTCACCGCCGAGAAGGGATGTGAGATAGACGTAATGGCTCTCCTCTGCTATCTTGCGGGCGCCTTCAAGCTCAAAGGGCACGAAGGTCTCACCGTCACGGCTCATAAGGAGCATATCAGCCATCTTGCAGATATCCAGTGCATGGGTATTCTTCTCTTTATCGGTACACTGAACATAAATGACACCATCTTTCAGAGGGTGGCAGAAAAGTGCCTCCTTCTGGAAATAGGCGTCAGCAAAAAGGTCTGCAAACTGGTTGCAGAGCTGTACAAATTTGGAATAGTCGTTATAGCTGTCCACTGTCATTTCCTCCCAACGATTGTGATAAAGGCATATCGGAGGGGCTGCGCCCATAGTATCCGATAATCATTAACATTATAACAAAAAATGTATTTTAAGTCAACGGATTTTTGAGTGTTCTATACAAAAAAATTTCCTCTTGTATTTGGGTATTTTGCACATAGAGGATAGAAGTCAGAGGTTAGAAAGGCTGAATGAGGAATGGGCGGCTCGGCTTGCTCTTTTTCTGCAAAAACGCATTGGCAGATTTTAACTCTTATTATCGTATAAATATGATGTTCCTATACCCTGCGTGCAAGTCGAGAATGATGTAGTTTAAAAATTATTACCCAATTATATTGAAATTTTATGCGTTATAGCATATAATATACATAAACTTCTATAAAACGGAGGAGCGGTTATGGCAACACCAGAATTAGATCAGATGTTAAAGAGTGCAGGTCTCAATCAAGCACAAAAGAAGTTCTGCAAAATCCCAAATAATAAAGATGTGAGATTACTGGCTCCTGCTGGTTCCGGCAAAACTTTTTCTCTCCTGTGGCGTTGTAAATATATACATGAATATTCAAAAGAAAAGGAATTGCCTGTTCCGAGATTTCTCTTAGTAGCCTTTACCCGTTCAGCAAAACAGGAACTCGAAGACCGTTTGCAGTCTGAGGCTTTTTCAGGCCTGCACGTTACCGTGCGTACACTGAATGCTTGGGGGTGGGAACAAATAAAGAAATCCGGAAAGGAATTAATTACCACCAGAAAGCAACGTCAGAATATTGTCAATCATGACTTATTACCGCTTATACAAAAGCACCCTCTTATAGCCTCGTGTTTTAATACAGCTTACGGTCGTGCTCGTTACTCAGTTCTTATTATGGATCTCATTGATTATCTTAAATCTATGGGATTCATGCATACAATGTCTCGTTCTGAATACCGTAATCATATAAAGTATTTGAAAGACGTTGGGTTATTGGATTCTCTAAATACCAAATATGATGAGTTGCTCCACATAGAAGGGCTGGCAAACAAAGACAAGAAGAATCAGGAAACAGCTATAATGGATTTTTTTGATTTTTGGAAAAAGGCTGTTGCTCAGATAGAATCGAACAATCGGTTTACATTGGAAGACCAAAAATATTGGGCTCGAATGTATTTTGAAGCTCAACTCAACGAAAACAAGCACGCACAGGGGGCAGCACGATATACACACATAATGGTAGATGAATTTCAAGACATCAACCCTTTGGATATGGCGATATTGAAATCTGCCTGCTCCTATTATAGTCAGGGAAAATCCAAGGTATCACTTACAATTATTGGGGATGACGACCAAGCTATTTTTGGCTGGAGAGGAACATCACCAATGTATATTCTTTACCCTGAAAAGTATTTTGAACGCACATTCACCACTTGTGTTCTTGAAACAAATTACCGCTCTCCAAAGCAAATAGTCGAGATCTCAAGTAAGTTATTATCATACAACAAACAGCGTGTTCAAAAAGAAATGCGTTCTGTCGCAAAAGGCAGGGCTATTGTTAAAGTTGAAAACAGGAAAAAGCTTTTAACATCAATTGATACTACAATAAAACTGGCAAAAAATCTGATTAGCCAGAAAAAATGTCGTTCCATTGCCCTTATCGGAAGGAGACAAGCCTCTCTGTTTCCTTATCAGGTGTTATTGAGCGCAGACAACATCCCTTATCATATAGATGCCGACATTGATATATTTGATGGTGAAGCGATGCAGTCTCTCCAAAAAATTATTCAGATAATGTATCGTGCCAAGGATAATGATGTCGATGACCCAATAGAATCTATACTTACTATTTGTGATAAAATCGGCAAATATCAGATTAGCTCAAAGGAAAAGAAGCAGATTGTAGCTTATTTGGCAAAACAGAACACAGACAGTTTTAATGATGCCTTAAAAGCTCTCAAAGTCTACCCTGATGACATAAAAAATATGTCACCTCAAAAAATCTGTTCTGTGATTGAGAAACTGCTTGCCGCCGATACAGTATACAAGTTTATGGTCTGCGCTGTTGATAATCTTCAGGGGTTGGGTAAAGATTTCAATAAACGAGATATTGATAATCATTATAAAGAACCTCAATTTATGAGATTAACAGAAATCTCCCGACGATATGGAAGTGATCTGAGAGGTTTTTACCGTGACATAGAAAAAGCCAAAAAATCCGGAGAAAGAAGCCGGCTTAGAACATCAGATGAAACCGCTGAAGGATATAAAGAAACACAGGAAATACAATATCACCTTGTAACTGCAACACGTTCAAAAGGACATGAATATGATGCTGTGATCATTCTTGATGCTGATGACTCTGAATGGCCCAATCATCTTGCAACAGACATTGAAGAAGAGCGCAGATTGTTCTATGTAGCTTTATCCAGAGCAAGAAAATATCTCTATTTTGTATCTGCCAAAGAACATCTTGAAGCTCGATTTTTGTTAGAAGCTGGTCTGATTTGATTTTAAAATAATTGATGTACCATATTTCACTGCTTGCATATGGGAAAGCAGATCTATAAGCGCATCCTGTTTATCCGGACACAAAACTCCCCCTGCACGGTTCTACCGTACAGGGGGAGTTGAAAACACTATCTGTTACTTATTACTTGTTATGAGTCAAGCTGGTCATCGTCCACAGGCTGGGTTATGGTCAGCCCGCAGTTCTCGCCCACTGTGGGATACTCGCCCTTGGCGGTGGTCTCGCCGGGGTAGTGGCCTACGTACTGGTCAACCTCGGTCTTTGCCCAGAATGCCTCCTTGCACAGACCCGCATCCAGCACCATGATAGTATATCCCGAAAACTCCGAGGGGCTGCCCATCATGGACTGCAGGGCGGCGGGAAGCTCCAGCCCGTTTCTCTCAAAGGCCTGGCTCCCGGCGTGATCCGTCTGCAAAAACACCTTGTAAACATCGTCGCTTATGGTATACCCTGCCACTTCGGTGTCCGTCACATAGTTGGCGGCGGTGGAATAGGCAAGCTTTGCATTTGCATTGGCGGAGGCTATCTTGGACGCTCCCACGTACCCCACCATTGAGGGCACCAGTATGGCCGCAAGCACGCCGATGATGGCGATCACGACTATAAGCTCTATCAGCGTGAACGCCTTTGTTTCCTTTCTGTACATTTTTATCTCCCCTTTTTACATCTTTTGTTGTTGCAAATGTTGCTGCATACTGCTACAAAAAAGCTGCTGCAAAAAAGCCTCCCTGATGCCTTGCTCCCCGTGTTCCGGCAGAGGGAGCCTGCTGACACCGGCATCAGCGCATCTTTTTAACCTTGCAATGATTATATACTATAGTTATTGCTTTGTCAAGAGGTTTTGTAAAATTTTTTTAATTTTTTTTCTCTAAATTTTGCAATATGCTTTTGTGCACACATACAGTATTCCCCTTTGTATAAACAAATGACACAGGGGAAGGCTCCCCCCTGCTTTTCATCCATTAGTATAAGTAATACAAATCCTAAACGTTTAACGGTGGCAACGTCACGAAATTTAAAGGAATTTTAAAAATAATATTGCAATTTGCATAAGAATATGTTAATATATACTCAGGAGTTGTGACCTCAGGCGGCATCCGTATGCCGCCATGCTAACAGGTGGATAAAATGGATAAAAAGATACTTATAGTGGATGATGCGGCATTTATGCGCAAGTTCATCCGTGATACCCTTACAAAAGAGGGCTATGCCGATATTATAGAGGCAGGCGACGGCGACGAGGCCTGTGAGATATACGCAAAGGAGCATCCGGCTCTTGTCATCATGGATATAACCATGCCCCATATGAGCGGCATAGAGGCTCTGCACCAGATAAAGAAGGCAGACCCTTCTGCAAAGGTGATAATGTGCTCTGCAATGGGTCAGGAGTCCATGGTGGTGGAGGCTATCAAGCTTGGCGCCCTTGATTTCGTAGTCAAGCCCTTCAAGCCCGACAGGATACTCACTGCCGTGGAAAGATCCCTCGAATGAGCGGGGGGTGCGGTTATGTCACTTGTGACCATTGATGAGCTGACGGATGTACAGCTCGATGTGCTGCGTGAGATCGGCAACATAGGCCAGGGCAATGCGGCTACTTCCCTTTCGGCGTTCTCCGGGGGCTGTGTGAATATCGCCGTGCCCGATGTATCCGTGCTGGGTGTGTCGGAGGTCATGGAGTTCATGGGCGGCCCGGATGAAGTGGTGGCAGGGATCATGGTGCGCATGACAGGCGCTGTGTGCGGCATGATGCTCACCATACTGCGCCGTGACTTTGTTACAAAGATGGTGGATACCGTGTTTGACCACCGGGTGGAGGATTTCGGGGAATTAAACGACATTGAGCGATCCTTTGTGGAGGAGATAGGCAATATCCTCTCCGGCTCCTACCTCAACGCCATATGTGAGCTCTCAGGCCTTTCCGCCGATGTGTCCGTGCCCGATGTGACGGTGGACATGGTGGGGGCTATACTCTCTGTGCCCGCCATAGAGAGCGCAGTGAACGGCAGCAAGGTGCTCTTCATAGACGACGGCTTTATGTTCTCGGATAAGTATGAGCGCTATGCAGGGCAGAAGGCAAGCTGCCATATGATATTCATTCCCGAGCTTTCCTCCCTCAACCGCATTTTCAGCGTGCTTGGGGTGGGGAAGTGACCTGTGTCCGCAAAAAAACATAATGGGATGTTGTTATGATCGTGGTGGATATAGCACAATTTAGTGTTGCCCGTGGGGATGTGCTCATAACCTATGCCTTAGGCTCATGCGTGGGGGTCTGCCTTTACGATGAGATACGGGGCATAGGGGGCATGGCGCATATCATGCTCCCCGACAGCAGTGTGGCATATACAGAGCTTACCCCGACCGAGCGCCGCCGCTATGCGGATACGTCCGTGCCCGACCTGGTGGATGCAGTGTGCAGGGCAGGGGCAGGGCGCTTTGACCTGTGTGCGGTGATGGCAGGGGGGGCGCAGATGTTCGGGGTGGCATCGGCGGCATTCAACATAGGGCAGCGCAATTCGGATGCGGTGAAGAGAGCCCTTGCAGCCTGCCGCATACCCATAGCCGCACAGGACATCGGCGACAGCTTTGCCCGCACTCTGTGGTTTGACACGGCATCTGGCAGGATAGAGGTGCGCAGCGCCCGCAGGGGGACTTCCGTGCTGAAAAGCCCCTGATGCTATGATACAAAATGTATAATATTTCACGTTTCGTACAAATTGTATGATGTGGTTTACCGCTTTTTGTACAAATCAGCGAAATAAAAATTTTATTTTTGCGGATATTGACTAATTTGATAACTTAGAGTATAATATACATGGTGTTATGAATAGTTAACATCCGTTTTGTTGTCTCCTTTCTTTTGTTCTACACCTTCTTTGTTTTATCTGATCTCTGAGCCATACCCGTGGGTGTCATACCCTGTGGGTATGGCGATTTTTTTAGGTGACAGGGTGGACAGCTTGTGATGTCAAAGGGCGTAATCCCTTATCTTTTTACATTTTACCTCTTGAATATTTACCGTATATGTGGTATAATGTGCTTGGGTTTCTGAGAAAGTTTACAGATAAAAGCAAAAAAAGGGGTTGACACGGCTATGATGATGCGGTATACTCTCGCAAGCAAGCAAGCAAGCAAGCAAGCAAGCAAGCAAGCAAGCAAGCAAGCAAGCAAGGCATAGCTGTGCCCTTTTTACAGCTGAACAGAAATACAAGCACACTTTGCAGGGTATCTATGCCCTGTGAGGTGTGCTTTTGTGCGTAAAGGAGATATGAGAATGAAAGGAATGCTTTGGAAAAAGGCTCTTGCGGCTGCGGCGGCACTGCTCATAGTGTCGGGGAATGCTCCTATCAAGCCTGTTGCTGATATGTTCGGAGGTATGGCGATAACGGCAAGCGCTGATGAAGAATATTCCGGTGAGTGCGGAGATAATGCCAAATGGTCGCTTGACGATGCTGGCAAGCTGACTATCAGCGGCATGGGGGAAATGTATGATTATGAATATAAGAAAGGAGTTGTAACCTCGCAGTGGTATAGCTATGCAGACGAAATCACCTCTGTTGTGATCGAAAACGGTGTCACTTCTATCGGCAATTATGCGTTCTCTGGCTGCACAAGCCTTACATCAATAGAGATACCCGACAGCGTTGAAAGCATAGGTAATAGTGCGTTCGATGAATGCACAAGCCTTACATCAATAACGATACCCGACAGCGTTGAAAGCATAGGTAATAGTGCGTTCGAATCATGCACAGGTCTTACATCAATAGAGATACCCGACAGCGTTACAAGCATAGGTAATAGTGCGTTCGATGAATGCACAAGCCTGACATCAGTAAAGATGTCCAAAAATGTTACAAGCATAGGCGATTATGCGTTCTCTGATTGCAGCAAACTTACATCAATAACGATACCTGACAGCGTTACAAGCATAGGCGAAAAGGCGTTCTATAATTGCATAAGCCTTACATCAATAACGATACCTGACAGTGTTACAAGCATAGGCGATTTGGCGTTCTCTTATTGCACAAACCTGACATCAGTAAAGATGTCCAAAAACGTTACAAGCATAGGCAATTCTGCGTTCTCTGATTGCACAAGCCTGACATCAATAAAAATACCTGACAGCGTTACAAGCATAGGCAATTATGTGTTTTGTAATTGCAGCAAACTTACATCAATAACGATACCTGACAGCGTTGAAAGCATAGGCGAAGAGGCGTTCTCTGGCTGCGAAAGCCTTACATCAATCACGATACCTGACAGCGTTACAAGCATAGGCGAAAAGGCGTTCTCTGGCTGCGAAAGCCTTACATCAATCACGATACCCGTCAGCGTTACAAGCATAGGCGAAGAGGCGTTCTATGGCTGCACAGGTATCAAAGATGTTTACTGCTATGCTAACCCTGCAAACCTGACATGGAAAGATAGCTACTGTGATGATTTCATAGAGACACCGCCACATACCACCGTCTGCTACGTTCCTAAGGAGTATCTTGATACTTACACTTCAGAAACGTTCAGCGATGTAAACGTCACATTCAAGGCAGAGGCAATGGACAAGTGCGGCGACCATGCCTATTGGTGCTTTGACTCCAAAACCGGCAAGCTGACTATAAGCGGCACGGGGACGATGAATGATTTTGAGTATGGCACTCGTCCGTGGTATGACTATAAAGACAATATCACCTCTGTTGTGATTGAAAACGGTGTCACTTCTATCGGCAATAGTGCGTTTGATGGATGTGCAGCTTTAACATTGGTCACGATATCCGACAGCGTTACAAGCATAGGTCAGAGTGCGTTCGAATCCTGCACAGGTCTTACATCAATAGAGATACCCGACAGAGTTACAAGCATAGGTCAGAGTGCGTTTGATGGATGTGCAGCTTTAACATCGGTCACGATATCCGACAGCGTTATAAGCATAGGCAATTGGGCGTTCTCTGATTGCACAAGCCTGACATCAATAAAAATACCTGACAGCGTTACAAGCATAGGCAATTATGCGTTTTATAATTGCAGCAAACTTACATCAATAACGATACCTGACAGCGTTACAAGCATAGGCGAATGTGTGTTTTATAATTGCACAAGCCTTGAATCAATAACGATACCCGTCAGCGTTACAAGCATAGGCGAAGATGCGTTCTTTAACTGCATGATCACTGATGTTTACTGCTATGCTAACCCTGCAAACCTGACATGGAAAGATAGCTACTGTGATGATTTCATAGAGACACCGCCACACACCACCGTCTGCTACGTTCCTAAGGAGTATCTTGAGACTTATGAGGAAAATTTCGGCGATGTAAACGTTACATTCAAGGCAGAGGCAACGGACAAGTGCGGAGAAAATGCCTTCTGGAGCTTTGACTCCGAAACCGGCAAGCTGACTATAAGCGGCACGGGGGCTATGTATAATTATGAAGATGAGAACGACGTTGTAACCTCGCCGTGGTATAACTATGCAGACAAGATCACCTCTGTTGAGATCGAAAACGGTATTACAAGCATAGGCAATTATGCGTTCCATAGCTGCAAACTTACATCAATAACGATACCTGACAGCGTTACAAGCATAGGCGAATGTGTGTTTTATCATTGCACAAGCCTGAAATCGGTCACGATACCCGACGGCGTTAAAAGTATAGGTGGATATGCGTTCTCCAGCTGCGAAAGCCTTACATCAATTACGATACCTGACAGCGTTACAAGCATAGGCGATTATGTGTTTTATAATTGCACAAGCCTTGAATCAATAACGATACCCGACAGCGTTGAAAGCATAGGTGCTGATGCGTTCTATGGCTGCACAGGTATCACAGATGTTTACTGCTATGCTGACCCTGATAAACTGACATGGAACGAGAACGGCTGTGATGATTTCATAAAGACACCGGAACATACCACCGTCTGCCACGTTCGTGAGGAGTATCTTGGCAAGTATAATGAAAAGTTCGGCAGCAGCGTGAACGTAACATTCGCTGGCGATCTTGATGCAGTTGATATGGGGCTGGGCGAGCACCTCTACGGTCACTCGATCACCCTTGACGGCAGTATCGGTGTAAACTTCTTCGTTGAACTGGAAAATGCCCTCCTTACGAGCGACACCGCAAAAATGGTATTCACCGTCCCCAACGGTAAAAAGACCGAAACCCAGACCCTCCTTGTCAAAGACGTTGTCGCAAAGGACAGCAACAAGGTCGTTATCGGCAGCAAGACCTACTACAAGTTCAAGTGCAGCATCTCCGCAAAGGATATGGCATCGACAATCACCGCACAACTCGTTGACGGCGACAATGCAGGTACAGAATACAAATACTCCGTCAAGGCCTATGCGGACTATCTGCTCTCCCATACACAGGGCAATGCAGAATATGCAAAGGCAGCGCCGCTTGTCAAGGCCATGCTGAACTACGGTGCATACGCACAGAAATACTTCAATGAAGGCACAGCATTTGAAGCATCCGAGAGCGTGGTAGATGTTACCATTCCCAATACATTCAAGTATAACGGCAATGCATCTCTCTCCGACGGTGTGACCTTTGAGGGTGCGACACTTTCGCTGAAGTCCGAGACAACACTTTCCCTCTACTTCACAGGACTGCCTGACAATACAACGTTTGCCTGCGGGGATAAGGAAGTCAAGACCGAAAAGAACGGAAGCTATGTGGTAGCCCGTATCAGGGGCATAAAGGCGGAGGAGCTTGAAAATAACTTCACCCTGACCTTCACCGGCGGCAGTGTGACCTACAATGCCATGACCTACTGCTACAATGTGTTAAATGGCGGTTCTGACAATGTGAAACTGCAGAATGTCGTAAAGGCGCTGTATCAGTATGCCGAGGCTGCAAGCCCCAATTCATAAAGAGGTGAGAATATGGAAAAGATAGAATATATCGCACCGGAAACGGAGATAGTATATTTTGGAAAGCTGGATGTTATCACCGCAAGCACATTAGAAAGTGATGAAGTGATAAAAATGCCGCCATCTGTGTAAAGAATATAGCATTATCGGCGGGCAGCATTGCTGCCCGCCCTCTGTATGCAAAAAGGCACCGCTTTTCGGCGGTGCCTTGCTTTATGTCATGCCTGTACGGGGCGCTTGCGGGCGGTGGTGCCGGGAACGCTGCGGCGCTCTATGTCTGCGCCTAATGCCCTCAGCTTCTGCTCTATGTTCTCATATCCACGCTCGATGTGGTATATGTCGTCTATCTCGGTTATGCCCGTAGCGGCAAGGCCTGCAATGACCAAGGCTGCGCCCGCCCGCAGATCCGGAGCGGTGACGGGGGCTCCCATGAGCCTGCCAACCCCCTCGATGACTGCAACTCTCCCCTCAACGGAGATGTCCGCACCCATGCGGCGAAGCTCGTCCACATAGCGGAAGCGGTTGTTGAATATGTCCTCCGTCACTATGCTGGTACCCTCTGCCAGACACAGCAGAGTGGAGAACTGGGGCTGCATATCCGTGGGGAAGCCGGGGTGAGGCATGGTCTTGATGGAGGTCTTTACCAGAGGACCGTCCACGGAGATGCGCACGCTCTCATCAAATTCCTCCACATTCACGCCTATCTTCAACAGCTTTGCGGTAATGGATTCAAGGTGCTTGGGGATGACGTTCTTCACCAGTACGTTGCCGCGGGTGGCAGCAGCAGCCACCATGTAGGTGCCCGCCTCGATCTGGTCGGGGATGATGGCGTAGTTGGTGCCCTTCAGGGAGCGAACGCCCCTTATCTTTATAACATCGGTGCCCGCACCCATGATGTTTGCCCCCATGGAGTTGAGGAAGTTAGCCAGGTCAACGATGTGGGGCTCCTTTGCGGCATTTTCGATGACGGTCATGCCCACAGCCCTAACGGCTGCAAGTATGGCGTTTATGGTGCCGCCCACGGTTATCTTGTCAAAGTATATCTGTGCGCCTGTGAGCATATCGGCGTGTATGTCCACCATGCCGTTTTCAAGGCTGCACTCTGCCCCAAGGCAGGAGAATGCCTTCAGATGCTGGTCTATGGGGCGATCCCCCAGATAGCAGCCCCCGGGCATTGCCACCCTTGCCCTGCCGAATTTGCCCAGCAGGGTGCCCAGGAAGTAGTAGGAAGCCCTCATGTGCCGTGCCAGCTCATAGGGCACCACAGGCTCCTTTATGCCGGTGGCATCAATGCGGTAGGTGCCGCCCCCGAGATTTTCCACCTTTGCGCCCATCTCGTAGAGTATGCGCAGTGAGATGGAAACATCGCTTATTTCAGGGATATTTTCAAGCACACAGGGGCTGTCCGCCAGTATGACAGCGGGTATGATAGCAACCACAGCGTTCTTTGCGCCGCTTATGGTGACCTCCCCCATCAGCCGCCTGCCGCCCTTTATGATAAACTTATCCAAATTATCTCCTCTTTCGCAAAACAGGGGCATCAGGGAGGTATATCTTTCTCATTCCCGCATCCCTGCTTTTTTCAAAGACCTTTCCTATTTGCACCGAATAATTATATCACATTCCGCCGGAAAATTAAAGGGTTTTTCATTGTGTAATTTTTACGACTTTTGGCTTCCTCTGCGATTTTCACATGACATATTATCCAAACCGGGAAGAATTTCCTGTATAATTGCTACAAATTCATTAATAATTGTTACCGTTTTGTAATAACTCGGTGAATAGGGGATAGGTGACCGGGATACAGGAAAACCGCCCATTATAGATCTTATTTACCAGTCGCTGTCCCAGTCGCTGTCCCCTGCGTCCCAGCTGTCGTAGTCGTAGGAATCGTAGTCATCGTCATCGGAGCTGCTGTCGTTGTAATATCCGGAATTCTCAAAGCTGTCGGAGGAGTCGGAGAAGTAGTAGGAATCGCCGTAATAGTAGTCGTCCCAGTCGTCGTAGGAGCCGGAATAGGCAAGCCAGCCCGCTGCATCGTCAAGGTAGTACCAGGAGTCGTTCTGGCAGTAGTAGACATCCTCACCCCGCTTGTAGTAGCCTGTTTTGTTCTTGTTCCGGCCCAGTATCATCACGATGATAAAGACCACAATGAAGATGATGAAGGGGGCGTACTGTCTGACTGCGCCGAGCACACCGCCCCTGTTACCGCTGCGGGTCACACTTCCGGAGCCGTCTTTGCGGGGGAGCTTGTCACGGCGCAGATCCACCTCGGCGCATATCTTGTCCCATATCTCCTGTGCGGCAAATGCCTCATCGGGGCCGTGGTAGCGCACTGCCCGGGAGCCGTCGGACTTGTTCTTGTAGACGATCCATTCCTCTGAATCCATGTCATAATAGACCCCGAAGCACTTGGGCTCCCTGCAGTCCTTTCCTATGAAAAAGCGCATTTTTTCAAGGGGCATTCCTGCCGCATCGGCCTTGTTGAGAAGCTCCTCTATGCTGTTTACTTTAGATGCCATAATACCACCTGATCAAGTAATAAGTAATAGGTAATAGTTTCGTTTGGGAGTGCGAGCATTTACGTGCGGCAGCTCCACACTTCACTCTCCACACTCAAATTACTGCCGACAAAGAGGAAATCAAGCTGTCAATTCCCCGTCAGAACGGTTCATATTCATTACATCATTATTCATTCTTCACTCCTCTGCGGGGTATATCTCGATCTTCTTTATGTCAAGTCCCGCCGAGGCGAAATAGAATTTGATTATGCTGAAGCGTGAGAAGATGTAGAAGTCTGCCGTCATGGTCACCTCTTTCCCGTCTGTGCCGTTCCACACAAAGGTGTGGCAGGGGGAGTTGAGGTAGTAGAAGGTGAGGGGCACCTGCGCCAGAGGACCGCCCTCCGCAACGGCGGTAATGCTCATGGTGTGCTTTCTCACAGGGCTGTCCCCTATGTCAACGTTGATGTAGTGGGTGCTGCCTGCGGCGGGCTTCAGGTCCGGCGTGATGCACAGATGATCCCCAAGCTCGTATACGGGGATATCTTCCGGGGCTGTTTCATTGTTTTCGGGACGGTTCGCTATGGTGAAGGCTTCCGCCGTGCCCATTGCCCTTTCCATGGCGTGGGATCCCATGATGAAGGTGCACAGCCGCTTTGCACTGTTCTGCAGCTCACCCAGTGTAAGGTATCCCGATGCAAGGCTGTCTGCAAGGGTGTCACGGTTTGTGGCGGCATTGCCTGTCACCATGTACACATCCCCCCCTGCACGCACCATGGCTGCAAGGTCGTCCGTGCCGTGGGTGTCCTGCCCCCGCCTGTTTATGTCAGCCCACCAGTCGGTCATGACTATGCCTTCAAAGCCCCATTCCCTGCGGAGTATGGTGGTGATAAGGTCGTAGTTCCCGGCGGTGTACAGTCCGTTTACCCGCCCGTAGGTGGTCATGACGGACTTTGCGCCCCCTTTCTTCACCGCATATTCAAAGCCTTTAAGGTATATCTCCCTGAGTGCTCTCTTTGATACGATGCTGTCAAGGGTGTGGCGGTGATGCTCCTGATTGTTGGCGCAGAAGTGCTTTATGGTGCCTGTCACGCCCCAGCGGTGCAGACCCTTAAGCTGTGCCGCTGCCATTTCACCTGTGAGCACCGGATCCTCGGAGAAGTATTCAAAATTGCGGCCGCAAAGAGGGTGGCGGTGAATGTTCATGCCGGGTCCCAGCAGGCTCTCCACCTTGTTTGCCGCAAGCTCCAGCCCTGTGAAGGAGTAGAGCTTTTCTACAAGCTCCTTGTTGAAGGTGGCAGCCTGGAGTGCAGCCTGTGGCATGGAGAATGCCTGTGCCCCGCTGTCAAAGCGCAGCCCGGAGGGGCCGTCCGCCGTGCAGGCGGCAGGTATGCCGTAATGTGTAAGCTCATCCGAAAGCCCGCCGAATGCGGAGGCGGTGCCTGCTGTCACCTTGGGGGAGCACATCCCCTCCCCACGGACAAGCTGACAGAGTGCATTTTCGTCAAGCTGTGCCACAAAGTCATCCATGGTGGCGCTGCCCTGTCTGACATCGGAGAGCTTTACCCCTTTGTCCCCTGTTATGGGCATGGATGCGGGGATGTTTTCCTCACGGCGCTTCTCCTCGGAGATGTTCAGCACAGGCACAGGCTCATATGAAAGCCTGCCCTTGTCGGAATACATACGCTCAAAGGGGATCACAGGGGCAAGGGCTTCGCTTTCACGGCGGATAAGGAGCGTTTCGTCAAGGGTGTATTCCCCCCGGGGCTTGGCACTGCGCACATCCGTGCCGATGCAAAGGGTGTAGGTGCCCTTTTCCATCACCCACGAGTCGGTAAAGCCTGTTTTGCCGCTGTCATCAAAGGATGCCATTTCTTCACGGGGGATGTATGCGGATATGATCTGCTCTTCACCGGGGGAAAGCAGTTGTGTCTTTTCAAATGCCGCAAGACGGCGGGCAGGGTTCCCCAGCACTCCGCAGGGGGGAGAGATGTAGAACTGCACCACTTCCTTTGCGGGGACATTCCCTGTGTTTACCACGCTTATCTGTGCGGATGCGCCCTTATCATCAAATGTCACCCTCGGGTTACGCAGGTCAAAGGCAGAGTAGCTTTTCCCGTAGCCGAAGGGATAGAGTGCCTTGTCCGGGGCAAATGTCTCGAAATAGCGGTAGCCTACATATATATCCTCTTTGTAGATGTCAAAGTCATCACCGTAGAAGCAGCTGTCGGCGGGGTGATCCTCAATGGTGACGGGGATAGTGTCCGGCAGCTTACCCGAGGGGGATACGCCAGTCAGCACATCAGCGGTGCCAAGGCCGCCCTCCATGCCCCCGTGCCATACGTACAGCACCGCATCCGGGGAGTATTTTTTTACAAAGCCCATGTCGATGATATTGCCCACGTTCAGCAGCACGGTCATTTTCTTAAAGTGGGCTCTGACCACGGCAAGCATCTGCTCCTCACCCTCGGTGAGATACCAGGAGCCCCGCTCCTTTGCGTTTTCCTGCTCCTCCCCTGCGGTGCGGGCAATGATGCACAGTGCGCTCTCACAGCGGGATGCGGCATCTGCGGCTGTGTCGTCGGAAAGGGGCATTTCCGCCTGTGACCAGGGCTCGCCGCCCCAGCCCGATGCCATTATGACAGGGTTCTCCTCGTCCCACCTGCGGTAGGTGTCAAGGAGCTTTTCATCAACGCACACCTTCCCCTGCTCCAAAAGGCCGTCTGTTATGCCGTAGACCTTATAGGCGTGAACATTGCCCCCGGAGCCTGTGCCGCTCTTGTAATAATGCAGCTGCATACGGCCGAACACAGCCACCCTTTCCCCCTCCTTCAGAGGGAGGGCGCCGTTGTTTTCAAGCATAACTATTCCCTCTGCGATGACCTCACGGGCAGTTCTGCGGTATTCATTCCAGTTAAGTTCCATGATAGCTCCTTTCCGGCAGTTTTCCGCCGGATCGATTTGACAATTTAAAAATAATGTGATACACTGTACTAAGTAAAGTATGTAATGAACAGCATTGGTTGCTTTTCCCGATGTGTTTGGCTATCAGCTTTTCGTTACTTCCAACCTCTGACCTATGGTATGCAGGTCACGCAATACAGCATATCTGATTTCTAACCTCTGATCTCTAACCTCTAAGGGCGGTGTTATTATAAGACCTGTTTCGCTAAAAGCCAAGGGGAGGATGTCCCTTGCGTGCGGCATAGCCGCCCTGGTGTGGACCGTATTTGCGCTGAGTGCGCCCTTTGCGGCGTATTCCCTGTTTCTTGCATCCAATGCGGGGAGCAATATACTGCTCATACTTCTTGCCCTTGCGGTCGTGATACCTCTCAATGCGCTGGTATCACGCATTACAGCCTGCGATATACCTCTTGTCCCCATGGTGATAACTAATGTGCTGCTGCTTGTGGGGCTTGTGTATACATATTCCATATTCCTGTACACAGCGGTGTATATACCCATTGCCGCCTTTCTCCTTATTGTGGGGGCAAATGCTCTGCTCTTTGCCTTTGCAAAGCCCTACACAGCCCCCAAGGTGAAGCCTGCTCATCACGGCAGGGCATATCTTGCGCTATGGGGAGCAGGCACAGGCGCAGCGGCGGCGGCGGTGTACATTCTGCTTTTTACGGTGATCCTGAGGGCGATACTGGCAAGTACAATGGACTAAACAGCACAGGCAGCCGATCCTGTTATCTTGCTTCTGGTCTTATGCATGAACAGAGGAAAGCAAGCTGTTAGTTATCCGTTATCTTGCTTCTTGCATCTTGCTTCTTTTAGGGGGGTTCTTATGCCTGATATAGTTGCAATGGGTGAGCTTCTGGTGGACTTTACCCATTTTACCACGGACACGGGGGAGACTGCCTACAAGCAGAATGCCGGGGGTGCGCCCGCAAATGTGGTGTGCATGGCGGCAAAGCTGGGGGGAAAGACCGGCTTTATCGGGAAGATAGGCCGTGACACCTTCGGGTTCTATCTGCAAAGTGTCCTGCGCCAGTGCGGGGTGGATACCGCCGGACTGGTGCTGGATCCCAATTATATGACCACTATGGCATTTGTCACCAATGACGAGGACGGGGAGAGGCACTTTGACTTCTACCGTTCCCCGGAGCTGTCGGCGGATCTCAATATCCGCTACGGCGAGGTGAACCGTGCCATGATAGACGAGTGCAAAATACTCCACTTCGGCTCCCTGTGCCTTACGGACGAGCCTGCAAAGACAGCGGTCATGGATGCGGTGGAATATGCAAAGGTGAAGGAGAAGATCGTGTCCTACGATCCCAACTGGCGCCCCGCCCTCTGGAGAAACAGGGAGCAGGCGGTGCTCACCATGCGCAGTGTGCTGAAATACGTGGATATAGTCAAGGTCTCCGAGGACGAGCTGCAGCTGCTGACAGAGTGCTCCACCCTTGTGGCAGCAATTGCAAAGCTGTTTACCTACGGCATAAAGATAGCCTGTATCACACAGGGGGCAAAGGGCTGTATCGTAGCCACTCCCCGCACAATAGACACATATCCCGCCTACAAGGTGAAGATAGTTGACACCCTGGGGGCAGGGGACAGCTTTCTGGGGGGCTTTCTCTACAAGCTTGCCGCCATCGGCAAGCCCATTGAGGAGCTTGACCGCACAGACCTGGGGGAAATGGCGCTTTTAGGCAATGCCTGCGGAGCCCTGACCTCCTCCCGCAAGGGCGCCATACCCGCAATGCCCTCAGCCGAGGAGACAAGGGAGCTTGTGCGCACACAGGATCTCAGCGGGAAAAAGGAATGACCCATTTCTTTGATGTGTTCATGATAGCACAAAAAAGCCCCGTGGTCAATACGTTACAGGAAATTTAACAGATGGGACAGTAGCGCAGCCGCACCGTGGTAACGGTGCGGTTTTCTGATTGTAACCAACTTGTAGCCCTTTTGTTGTTGATTTGCGGGTGAAAATGAGTTATTATAGAGGGGGTCAGTGTGCCCGATCTTTGAAAAACCCTGAAAGGAAGTCATACGGATGAATAAAGTCATGTCAGTGCTGACCAACAAATGGTTCAGACTGGTGGTGAGCCTGCTGGGAGTCATATCCTGTGTAATGCTTATCTACTTTGATTACATCGTGTTTTTCTACAACATAGAGTATTCGGACAAAAAGGTATTTGCCGTGGCGGCATCGGGCTTCTGCGTGCTCATGTGCCTGCTTGACCTGTATACAAGGCGGTCCCCCATCACCTGTATCATCGCAATGGTGAATATGCTGGCGTTTTTCCCGCTGGTGCTGCTGGACTGGGGGAACTGGCCCCTGCTGCTGCCGGCGGCGGTGATGACCATATTCGGCTTTTTCTGCTGCCACATGAACGAGACCGCAAAGACCATATTCGGCACCATATTCCTGCTGCTGTACATCATAGGCGGCATCGCCTTCTTCCTTGTGATGAACGTGTTCAGGCCGAATACGGTGGATACCCTCATAGAGGTGGGGTCATCACCCTCCGGGGCATTCCGCTACTATGTGCTTGACGTGCAGAACAAGTCCTCCGGGAAGAAATGCGTCTACATTCAGCCCAACACCCTTGACAGGGACAACGGCTTTATCAAGCTGGACACCACCATAAAGAAGCTGGTGCGCCAGCAGCAGAACCCTGTGGAGTTCGACTGCGAATGGGCAGGCACCAAGATGATCATAAACGGCGAGATATACTTTGACGAAACGGAGTACCTTGCGAAGAAAAACGGGGTGCTGGTGTACGACATCGCAGACAGGGGCTGGAGCTACACATTCTTTAACATAGACTACCCCATCTTCACCATCATCGAGGAAGTCAAGGGGCTTATGGGCGAGATAGGCGACAAGCTGTCCGACAGCAAAGCGGAAACCACGGAAAGCTCAGACACCGCAGAGGACAGCGAGGCTGCCGGGGATGCGGAGGAGCCTGATACCACGGAGGACAGTGGAGCTGCCGAGGACAGCTCATCCTCCGGAGATGCGTGACCTGATCCTGTGCATTTGCATATAATCAACAAAATTTGAACGGAAAATTTGTTTTGATTTTTTCCAGTTGGACTTGACAAGCGGGAAAAATAATTGTATAATGAATGAGTTATATAATCACCCATAAAGACAAACAGGGTGTACCGTGCCCTTTGCGGTGCGGGGTCCTGCCCGGCAGGATATCCTCTGCTCCATGCAGCAAAGGGAGGGAACAAAGATGGCAGAAATTCGTGTTGGCAAGAATGAAAATCTTGATCAGGCACTCAAGCGTTTTAAGAGAAGCTGTGCACGTGACGGCGTTATCGCCGAGGTGCGCAAGAGAGAGCACTATGAAAAGCCTTCGGTAAAGCGCAAGAAGAAGTCCGAGGCTGCTCGCAAGCGCAAGTATTGATGCCCATAGTAAGGACAGACCCCCGATCGCCTGTGGCGGTCGGGGATTATTTTACCTCGTTGAAAGGTACCCGGATAATGGAATACGAACTTGTACGCTCACGGCGGAAAACAGCGGTGCTGCATATCGACCCCGCAGGGCGGCTCATGGTAAAGGCGCCCCTTAATATGCCCCTGTATGTTATAGAGGGGTTTATAGAGGAAAAAAGGGACTGGATAGAGAAGACTGCCGCAAGGATGCAGGCGGCACAGGAAAACCGCAGGGCTCGGCTGGGGGAAAAGCCCTCAGAGCTGCCCCTGTGGGGAGAGATGGTGCCCGTGGTGCATACGCCGCCCTACGGCTATGCAGATGGGGCATTCTCCCTGCCGGAGGACATGACCCTGGGGGAGGCTCTGCCCTATATAAACCGGCTCTACCGCAGCATAGCAAAGAGGGTGCTCATCCCCCGCACATGGGAGCTGGCGGAGAAATACGGGTTTTCCGTTTCAGACGTGAAGATAAGCTCTGCCGAAACACGCTGGGGGAGCTGCTCCGGGAAGAAAAGCATCAACCTCTCCTGGAAGCTTGTCCTTGCCGCTCCTCACCTTGCAGATTATGTGATAATACACGAGCTGTGCCACACCCGCTTTATGGATCACAGCCCACGATTCTGGGCGGAGGTTGAAAAGTACATCCCGGACTACAAGCAATGCAGGGAAGCGTTGAAGAATGTAGAATGCATAATGCAGAATGAATAATGAAACGAGCTGACGGGGTTTTTTCCCTTTATCAGCCAAAGCGCCGCTTTTGCGGGGAAAGAGGGAGTCAAGCCGCCGTCTCTCTGTCACATCCTCTTGCCTCTTGCCTCTAATCTCTCACGGCGAAGCCGTAGAATACTTTGACAAGCTCAGGCTATACAATATGCACAAAAATACGCAATATATTCTATCTAGTATGCATATAACTTTATTTTTTTTTAAAATGACTTGAAAATTTTTTTTGGGTATGCTACAATGTAAATTGAGTTTAAATACGGGTTTATCAGTATGCGTATGTGCTTTGGTCCAAGGGAGAGTTGGTGCCCGTTTTACATATAACAGGAGGAAGTATCATGGCAATCAGTTTTGATAACAATGCAAGCACTCTGGATGAAGTAATAAGGGTCGTAGGTGTCGGCGGCGGCGGCGGAAATGCCGTCAACCGAATGGTGGATGAGGGCATAGTCGGCGTGGAATATGTGGTCGTCAATACCGATGCAAGGGCATTGAACTCCTCCCGTGCGGATAACAGGGTGCAGATAGGCGTAAAGCTCACAGGGGGCAAGGGCGCAGGTGCCAGGCCTGATGTGGGCACTCAGAGCGCAGAGGAAAACAGAGATGAGATAAAGGCTGCTCTTGCAGGCTCGGATATGGTGTTCATCGCAGCAGGCATGGGCGGCGGCACAGGTACAGGTGCGGCTCCCATCGTGGCAGAGGTGGCTCAGGAAATGGGCATACTCACTGTGGCTGTTGTCACCAAGCCCTTTGAGTTCGAGCGTGCCGCTAAGATGCGCATTGCCGAGGAGGGCATCGCAGAGCTCAAGCAGCACGTGGATTCCCTTATCGTTGTCCCCAATGAGAAGCTTTTGCAGACACAGGAGCAGGAGCTTACCATGCGCCAGGCATTTGCCCTTGCGGATGACATACTCAAGGTGGGCGTAAAGGCCATTGCCGAGCTTATCACAGTTGAGGGGGACATCAACCTTGACTTTGCGGATGTAAAGACCACCATGCAGAACGCAGGCTATGCCCACATGGCAATAGGTCACGGTTCCGGCAAGGACAAGGCAGTAGAGGCTGCAAACCAGGTCATCACCTCTCCCCTGCTGGAGACCTCCATATCCGGTGCTACCCGTCTGCTGGTGAACATAGTCATGAGCGATGATGTGCTGGCAAGCGATGTGGATACAGCTACCCGCATGATATCCGAGGCAGCAGACCCGGATGTTAACATGATCTTCGGTACCTCCTTTGATGAGTCCCTTCGTGATGAGATGAGCATCACCGTTATAGCGGCGGCGTTCAATGACGACCTTGCCGCAGTAGAGCCCATATTCACCGACACAAATGTTGAGAAGGTAAGCGCTCCCGCACAGCCTCTGGCTCCTGCCGCTCCCGCAGCTGCAAAGCCCGCTGACGACCAGGATTTTGCCGATGTCTTCAATATGCTCAACAGAAGATAATATACCGCAAACAAGCCGGCAGAGAGCTTCATGCTCTTTGCCGGCTTGATTTCTGGGGGATAAAGCTGATAGTGCAGGTACAAGCTGATGTGAAGCGCTAAAAGAGGAAAGCAACCAGCCAAAAGCTCCTTCAGAACCTTTCATTATTCATTATACATTTCCTCGTATTCCGGGGCTTCGTATACGAACTCCTTCCGTGACAGCTGCTTTGCGGCATTCGCACTCACAACGTCGCAGATGATCTTGATGATGGTGGCAGCGCTCATTGCCAGTGCATCATCAATGGGTCCCGGCACATCAAAGGGGTTGATGAGATAAGCTAACCCCAGTACGAGAAATACCCAGCCTACGTTCTTTATTTTCTTGCTGTTGTGCATAACATCACTCCCTTTTGGAATTGGAAGGTATCTCCTTCCGTCTGTAAAAAGTATATCACCGCCAAGGTGCGGTGTCAACGGATTTAATCCTTTAATAACCTGATTTTAATTTTGCGGGTCATGAAACAGGAGGTTTTGGGAAGGAGTTCCTCGTTTGCGTGTGCGATTTAACCGCTTTGTAACTTGACCTTTAGTATAAAACAAGGTATAATGCTAAATGGAGTGTCGCACACTTCAAGCGAATGGCGGTTCTAATTCTCCTCCGGAAACGGAGGTGATCAATATGACAGTGATTGAAGTACTGACCCTTCTGTTGCTGATAACGGAGATAATCTCTCTGGTAAATGATCATAAAAAGAAATAACCGCCCTGTCCCAAAGGATGCGGTTATTTCTTTTAAGAACTGACTTTATTCGGAGGTGAACCGCTGACGTTGTCGTGCGGCACTCTTCCTATTGTCTATTATACACCCTGAAACAGGTTTTGTCAATACTTTTGCCAACAAAACCACATTCTTACCAAAATGGGGAACCCCGGGAGCTTACATCAAACGCCGAAAGTTTTTTGCCGTTTGATGTGATATGGTACTGAGTTTGGAAATCAAGGAAATTACAGAAATTTTTCCTTGATTTTTTTCTATTATGTGGTATAATAGAATAGATGTATTGTCATCATTCAGAGAAAGAGAACCAAGGTCTGCCTCCTGCAGGCGCAGCCGCCGGCGGGCAGGGCTTTTGCAAGCGAAAGGAAAACAAAATGAAAAGAAAGATAATGTTGAGTATAGCCGCTGTTATGGCGCTGACCTGCTTTGCCGGGTGCAAGGGCACGGGTGCTGACGGAGAGCTTACCGTCAATGATGTGACGGACAGCGGTGTATCCGATACGAGCATAGCAGGTGTCACCACTGCGGCGGATCAGAGCGGTCCCAGAGAGGTCTGGGCAGGGGATGATGAGGAGGAAGAAAACGTGAGTGCAGCTCCCTCTGCTGCCCCTGCAAGAGTGAATGAGGTGAGAAATATCACCCTGAACTACTACCTTGTGGTGGAGGGCGTTGGGGAGAGCTTCATGCCCAGAGTCACCATGACCCCCGAGGATGCGGCAAACCAAGGAGAGATCTGGTCATCCTCCGATGAGAGCGTGGCTGTGGTGGATGAAAAGGGAAATATCAAGGGCGTAGGCCCCGGCTCCTGCATAGTTACCGTGGCATCTGTGGATTCCCCGGCGGTAATGGCATCTGTCAGCGTGAGGATAACAGGCAGCGACTATGACGGAGTGAATTCTGTGGAGCTTACGGACTACAATGTGGATCTGGAGGCAGGGGAGACCTTTATGCCCTATGTCACCATGTACCCCTCATCGGCGGACAATAAGGCGGAGGTGTGGACCTCCACGGACACATCCGTGGCGACTGTGAATGAAAAGGGCGTCATCACCGCTGTAAACCCCGGCTTCTGCACCGTGATATGCACATCCCAGGACAATCCCAAGGCGCTTGCGGGAGTGAGCGTACACGTAAAGGGCGAGATAAAGACAGGTGTAATGGGCGGCTCCGGGAATGCGGCAGGCACCGTGACCACCGTGTCCGACAGCACCCCCTTTGACTCCCTTCCCGACGACAATGCAGACTACATCGCCATAGAGGATGACGGCGGCGACATGGTAACAGGCATATCCCTTACCTTCAACGAGGCGACCCTTGAGATAGGAGATACGGTAATGCCCTATGTGACCATGTACCCCGAGAGCGCCGAGGACAAGAGCGAGCTGTGGAGCTCCTCCGACACCAGCGTTGCCACGGTTGACGGAAAGGGCAATATAACCGCTGTGGGAGAGGGCACCTGCACCGTTACCGTGCAGTCAGCGGCAAATTCCGCAGTGACCGCAAATGTGAGCGTTACCGTTACAGGGGGCGCAGAGGCTGCGCCTGCCGATCAGAGCGGTGTCACCACCCTTACCTATGTGGACGGCGTACTCATAGCAAACAAGACCTATGCCCTGCCCAGCGACTACAACCCGGGAGTTGACCCGGATGCGCAGTCGGCATTTGACGACATGGCGGCGGCAGCATCCGCAGAGGGGCTGAACATCTACATCTCATCGGGCTTTCGCTCCTATGACTATCAGGTGAAGCTGTATCAGCGCTATGTGGACACGGACGGACAGGCGGCGGCGGACACCTATTCCTCCCGCCCCGGACATTCCGAGCATCAGACAGGGCTTTGCTTTGACCTTAATTCCATCGACGCATCCTTCGGGGATACGGCTGAATACACCTGGCTCAAGGACAATGCCCACCTCTACGGCTTTATAATCCGCTATCCCGAGGGGAAGGAAGCCATCACGGGCTATGAATTTGAACCCTGGCACATCCGCTACCTGGGCGTGGAAAAGGCCACGGCCGTGTACAACAGCGGGCTCTGCCTGGAGGAATACTTAGGCATAGACTCAAAGTACACTGACTGAAAATGAAAAACTTAAAGCCGCTTAGGCAAAAGGAGCATATATGATAGCAATAGGCAGCGATCATGCGGGCTGGGAGCTTAAAAAGGCTCTCATGGCGCATCTGGAGGAAATAGGCGAAAAGTACATCGAAACGGGCTGTACCGACGGGAAGAGCATAGACTATCCCGCCGTTGCCCGTGACACCTGCGAACTGGTGATCTCCGGCAAGGCGGACAGGGCTGTGCTCATCTGCGGCACCGGCATAGGCATTTCCATCAGTGCCAACAAGGTAAAGGGCATAAGGGCGGCACTGTGTACGGACTGCTACATGGCAAAGTACACACGGCTCCACAACGATGCAAACGTTCTGTGCCTGGGAGGGCGTGTCATAGGAGAAGGGCTTGCAACAGAGATACTCGACACCTTCCTCTCCACAGGCTTTGAGGGCGGCCGTCACCAGAGGCGCATCGACATGATAGCGGACATAGAAAACGAAGCGAAGTATAAGTAAAGTAACAGGTTAAGTATGGCAGGGGCGGCTTTTTTCTCTTTTCCCCGCTAGGGGCTAGGGATTAGGGTGCTAGGAGCTAGACTGTGACTGGAATTACTTGCTTGACCTCCTCTTTTCCTGCAAAAGCTGCGCTTTTGCGGAGATAGAGGCAACACGCTGTATGGTCACCGTCAACAAATCTTGCTTCTTGCCTCTTGCTTCTGATTTGGAGGTATATATGAACTGCACGATCATAGATCATCCCCTGGTGCAGCACAAGCTGGCGCTTTTAAGGGACGAGAACACAGGCTCAAAGGAATTCAGGGAGCTGGTGGGTGAGACTGCCATGCTCATCTGCTACGAGGCCATGAGGGATCTGCCCACACAGGCTACTCAGGTAAAGACACCCTTCGGCACTGCGGACGCAAGGCTCATATCCGGGAAGAAGCTGGCGCTTGTTCCCATAATGCGTTCGGGGCTTGGCATGGTGGACGGCATAATGAAGGCTATCCCTGCGGCAAAGGTGGGGCATATCGGCACCTTCCGTGACCCTTACACCGCAGACACCACCGAATACTACTGCAAGCTGCCCTCGGACATGAAGCACCGCATCGCCATCATCGCAGACATATGCATTGCCACGGGCGGGGCGGCGTGCGAAGCCATACGCCTTGTGAAGAACGCAGGCTGCACCGACATCCGCTATCTCAGCATAGTTGCAACGGAGCAGGGCATAGACCACATAAACGCTGCCCATCCCGATGTAAGGGTGTACACAGCGGCTGTGGACAGCGGCCTTAACGAGGAAATGTTCGTAGTCCCCGGCATAGGGGATTCCGGCGCCAGAATGTACGGGACCAGGTAAAGTAATAAGTAATAGGTAATAAGTAATAAGCAGTTAGAGAACAGTCGGTCTTGCTTCTTGCTTCTTGCCTCTTGCTTCCAGAAAACGGAGAGGATACTATGTGCGGAATAGTTGGATATGTGGGGAAGGACGAATGTGCCTCCCTGCTGGTAAAGTGCCTGAAAAGGCTTGAATACAGAGGATATGACTCAGCGGGCATCGCTGTCTTTGAAAAGGGGCGCATAAAGACCGTCAAGGCAAAGGGAAAGATAGCCGAGGGGCTCCAGAAGAAGCTGGATGAGAAGTGCCCCCACGGCACCTGCGGCATAGGCCACACCCGCTGGGCGACCCACGGGGAGCCCTCGGACATCAATTCGCACCCCATAGGCAACGGCCGTGTAAGCGTAGTACACAACGGCATAATAGAGAATTACCGTGAGATAAAGGAATCTCTTATGCGCCACGGCTACGGCTTTGAGTCCGAGACCGACACGGAGGCGGCTGTAAAGCTCCTTGACTACTACTATTCCGGGGATCCCATCGATGCCATATCAAAGATGATGGCAAAGGTGGAGGGTGCCTATGCACTGGGCATACTCTTCCGTGACTTCCCCGACAGGATATATGCAGTCAGGAAGGAAAGTCCCCTTATCGTGGGAAAGGGCAGGGGGGAGAACTTCATCGCCTCGGATGTTACTGCCATACTTGACCACACAAAGGAATACTATATACTCGAACACGGCGAGATAGCCGAGATCACCGAAAATGCGATAACCTTCTACGACGCTTCCTCCGGAGATACGGTGGAAAAGGAAGTGCAGGTGGCAGACTGGGATATCGAGGCTGCACAGAAGGGCGGCTACGAACATTTCATGCTCAAGGAGATACATGAGCAGCCCTCAGCCCTGCGCAACACCATATCCCCCCGCATCAAGGACGGCCTCCCCGATTTCTCCGAGTGCGGCCTTACGGATGAGATGATAAGGAATTACCGCCAGATATGGATAGTAGGCTGCGGCTCCGCAATGCACGCAGGCATGGTGGGCAAATATGTCACCGAGGAGCTGGCACGCATACCCGTGAATGTGGATATAGCCTCCGAATTCAAGTACCGTGACCCTCTCATAAAGGAAAACGACCTGTGCATAATCATCTCCCAGTCCGGTGAGACTGCCGATACCAAGGCAGCGCTGGAGCTTGCCAACAAGGCGGGGGCTGATACCCTTGCCATAGTCAATGTGGTGGGCTCCTCCATTGCAAGAGAGGCAAAGATGGTGATGTACACCAATGCAGGCCCGGAGATATCCGTATGCTCCACCAAGGCGTATGCGGTGCAGTGTGCATTCATGTACCTTGTGGCATTCAAGGTGGCATATGCAGTGGGCACCATCACGGAGGATGAGTGCAGGAAGCTGTGCGGGGAGCTTTGCGGCATACCCGACATAGTGGCTAAGTGCATCGAGGAGAAGGAACAGTATCAGTTCGTGGCATCAAAGCTCATCAATGCGGATTCCCTGCTGTATATCGGCAGAGGGCTTGACTATGCTCTCTCCATGGAGGGCTCCCTGAAACTCAAGGAGATATCCTACATCCATTCCGAGTCCTATGCGGCAGGAGAGCTGAAGCACGGCACCATCTCCCTCATTGATGAGAATATGCCCGTCATAGCGGTGGCTACTCAGGAAAGGCTCTTTGACAAGACCCAGAGCAATGTGAAGGAGGTAAAGTCAAGGGGTGCCAAGGTGGTGCTCATCTGCAAGGAGGGGGCTGCTGTGGATGAGGCAAGCGTTGACTACAAGGTGCAGCTCCCCGGCATAAGGGATCTGCTCATGCCCCTTGTCACCATAGTTCCTCTGCAGCTTATAGCGTACTACACAGCCGTGCTCCTGGGCCGTGATGTGGATATGCCCAGAAATCTTGCAAAGTCGGTGACTGTTGAATAATGTCGGAGCTTATTTCTGCCATAGTCCCCTGCTTCAACGAGGAGGAGTCGCTGCCCCTCTTCTATGCGGAGATAGTCCGTGTGGCAGGGGAAATGAAGAGCACATACGGCGCAGAGTTTGAGTTTCTGTTCATAGATGACGGCTCAAAGGACGGCACTCTTGCCATACTGCGGGATATGCACAAAAGGGATGAGCGGGTAAGGTACATCTCCTTTTCCCGCAACTTCGGCAAGGAAGCTGCCATGATAGCAGGGCTTGAGGGCTCAAAGGGGGATTACTGCGTTATCCTTGATGCGGATCTGCAGCATCCGCCCGCACTGATCCCGCAGATGTACGAATATGTGGCAAAGGGCGAGTATGACTGCGCCGCCACAAGGCGCATCTCCCGCAAGGGGGAGGACAGGCTCATGTCCTTCTTTGCACGCAGCTTCTACAAGATCATCAACCGTGTATCGGATACGGAGATAGTGGACGGCGCCCAGGACTTTCGCTTCATGACCAGGCAGATGGTGGATGCCATCATCGCCCTGCCGGAATACAACCGCTTTTCCAAGGGGATATTCAGCTGGGTGGGCTTTAACACAAAGTACATTGAGGTGGAGAATGTGGAGCGTGTGGCAGGGACTACCACATGGAGCTTCCGCAAGCTGTTCCTCTATTCCCTGGAGGGGATAATCGGCTATTCCACCGCCCCCCTTGCCATATCCTCATGGCTGGGCGTGCTGTTCTGCCTTGTGGCATTTGTGATGATCGTGGTGACGGTGATAAAGACCCTTGTGTTCGGGGAGCCTGTAAAGGGCTATCCCACCACCATATGCGTATTGTGCCTTGTAGGGGGGCTGCAGCTTCTGTGCATGGGCATCACTGCGCAGTACATATCAAAGATGTATCTGGAGGTCAAGGGACGGCCCAAGTACATCAAGAAGGAAACTGAGGCTGACGGAAGGTAGGCCTTCCGCCAAGGAAACGGAGGCGGTATCATGGATAAGGCAATGCACAGGATAAGCTACGGGCTTTTTGTTGTGACTGCAAGCGTGGGCGGCAGGGACAACGGCTGTATAACCAACACTCTGGCACAGGTGACGTCATCCCCGGAAAGGGTGAGCCTTTGCGTGGCAAAGAGCAATCTTACCCATGATATGATAATGTCCGCAGGGGTGTTTACCGCCTCTGTGATAAGCACCGATGCGGATTTCGGGCTGTTTAGGAGATTCGGGTACCAGTCCGGGCGTGATACGGACAAATTTGCCTCCTTTGCGGGGTGCACAAGGGCAGCAAACGGCGCATATGCCATCACAGAGGGGACGAATGCCTACATCTGCGGCAGGGTGATACAGACCGTGGATCTGGGCACACATACCATGTTCATAGCCGATGTGACGGATGCACAGGTGCTGTCCGACGTTCCCTCCGCAACCTATGAATACTACCAGAAGAACATCAAGCCCGCCCCCGAGGCTGTGGGCACCGCTCCCGACGGACAGACCGTATGGCGGTGCAGGATATGCGGCTACGAGTATGTGGGGGAGGAGCTTCCCGAGGGCTTTGAGTGCCCCGTGTGCAAGCACGGCGCAGAGGATTTTGAGAAGGTACAGGCGTAGGCTTTTCAGACGACAAATCATTGCAGTGAATGTTCTGTTCTGACGTTCACATCATCATAAAGGGGAGAAGAATATGAATATCTGGCACGATATAGATCCGGACAGGATAACAAAGGAAGACTTCTACGCAATAATCGAGATACCCAGGTACAGCAAGATGAAGTATGAGCTGGACAAGGCCACAGGCCTGCTGAAGCTGGACAGGGTGCTGTACACCTCCACCCATTACCCTGCCAACTACGGCTTTATCCCCCGCACCTACGCAGAGGACGGCGACCCTCTTGACGTGCTGGTGATGTGCTCCGAGCCCATACAGCCCATGGCGCTGGTACACTGCTATCCCATAGGGGTCATATCCATGGTGGATGACAATTCAAGGGATGACAAGATAATCGCCATACCCTTTGAGGATCCAACCTACAATACCTTCAAGGACATAAAGGACGTTCCCGCCCACCGCTTTGACGAGATGACCCACTTTTTCAAGGTGTACAAGCAGCTTGAGGGCAAGGAAACAGCTGTTGATGCGGTAAGCGGCAAGGAGACCGCCCTTCAGATAATAGAGGACTCTATTAACAGCTATGTGGAGAACTTCTGCAGAGCCAGGAAGTGATGCGCCATGAATGACTACACAGCACTTCTGGAGGCGGCAAGGGAGGCAAAGGCCAATGCCTATGCCCCCTACTCCGGCTTTCATGTGGGGGCGGCGCTGCTGGCAAAGGGCGCTGTCTACACAGGGTGCAATGTGGAGAACGCCTCCTACGGGGGGTGCATCTGCGCCGAAAGAACAGCGTGTGTCAAGGCTGTATCCGCAGGGGAGAGGGATTTTCTTGCCATAGCCATTTCCGCAGATACGCCCTTGTGTACGCCCTGCGGCATATGCCGGCAGTTTTTGACGGAATTCGGGGACATGGATGTAATAATGGAGAACGAGGGCGGAGAACCGGTGGTACTGCGCCTGTCGGATCTGCTGCCCGCAGCCTTTTCCATGGACGGGCGCTGATGCGGACGGGATAGGACTTAGATCGAGGGGGGATAGATATGCTGAGATTTGCTGCCGAGGTGAAGGACACCCTTGGCAGGCTGCGCAGCGGCAGTCAGATAGATGAGGTACAGCAGTATTCCCTGCTGCTCATAATCTGTGCGCTGATACATCTGCTGTCAACAGTGGGGTTTGCGCTGCTGGGAGTGTCCCAGGCGGCATATTTCAATGCAGCCAGCACTGTGCTGTATATTCTCTGCCATGCCTTTGTCACCGGGAAAAATCTCCACACCATATACTACATCACATATGCGGAGATACTCGTATGCACGGTGGTAACTGTGCTGACGGTGGGCTGGGGATACGGGTCGCAGCTCTATATCGTGGCGATAACGCCTATAATATTCTTTCTCAGCTTTTCCCGTGAGGAGAGGAATGACGGGGCACGGGAGATAATGGCAGTGGGCACCACGTCGTTTCTGGCATATACGGGAGCGTATCTGCTGTCGGCGTTCGTGGAGCCCATGTATGAGACACCCGTTTATGCGGCGCTTGCCTTCCACACGGTGAATTCCCTGTGTATGTTCTCGGTAATAACCGTGTTCTCCATGATATTTCTCAGGGATCAGCAGGAAAAGCAGAATATGCTGGAGAATGAGCGGAACACCCTTGACTACGAGGCGGGTGTGGACAAGCTGACGGGGCTTTTCAACCGCCGCAGCATGGACAGCTTCATAGAGGAGGCGGATGCCTCCGGGGAGTCCTTCTCCTATATCATGTGCGACATAGACCACTTCAAGAACGTAAACGACACCTACGGCCATGATGCGGGAGATGTGATACTCAAGGGCATTGCAAACATAATCAGGGAAAACACCCGTGAAACGGATATCGTATGCCGCTGGGGCGGTGAGGAGATACTCATCCTTGCAAACGGCTCAAACCTTGAAGCGGCATACCGTCTGGCAGACCGCATACGCCGCAAGGTGGAGCGTGCCCAGTTCGTTGTAGGCAAGGACACCATCGGCATCACCATCACCATGGGCGTTGCGGAGATAACCGAGTGCGCCACCCCGGAGGAGCTGCTGGGCCTTGCGGACAACAGGCTCTACGCCGGCAAGCACGCCGGCAGGAACAGGGTCGTGTATTCGGGGTGAGTGTTCAGGGCTCTGCTTGTTGAAAAAGCAGAGCTTTGGTATATAAAAGGATCAGGAGGTCTATGATGGGAAATATCGCTTTGCTTGACTGTACTTTGAGGGACGGGGCTTATATCGTTGATTCGCAGTTCGGAGACAATGCCATCCGAGGGATCATATCCAAATTGCAGGATGTGGGCGCAGAGATAATAGAGTGCGGCTGGCTGAAAAACAGTCCGCATAAGGAAGGCAGTTCCTTCTTTCATGTGCCTGATGATGTTATCCCCTACCTTGCTTCAAAAAAGGACAATGTTACATACGCCGTTATGATAGACTGGGACAGATATGATCTTGACACCCTTCCACCGTGTGACGGGAGATCCATTGATGCTGTCCGAGTGGTATTCCCCCACGGCAAACACAGGGAAGGAATGGAAGTGGGCAGGCAGATAAAGGAGAAGGGATACCGTGTCCTCTTTCAGGCTGCCAATACCCTTGCCTACAGCGAAGATGACCTTATCGCCCTTGCAGAAGAGGCAAACCGGGTGAAGCCGGTGGCGCTTTCTGTGGTGGATACCTTCGGCGCCATGTTTGAAGAGGATCTTGAACGTATAATCACCATACTGGACAAGCATCTGGATCCTGATATACAGATAGGGTTCCATGCCCATAACAACCAGCAGCTTGCATTTGCGCTGGCTATCCGGTTTATCAGCTTTTTCAAGGACAGACCCCGTGATATCATGGTAGATTCCACTCTTTGCGGAATGGGCAGAGGTGCAGGAAATGCCACAACAGAGCTTGTTGTCAGCTATCTTGACCGCAAATGCGGATGTCACTATGATCTTGATGCTGTCATGGATGCCATAGATGTTTACATGGGCTATTATCAGGAGAATTACCGCTGGGGCTATTCCACACCGTATTTTATTGCGGGTATGTATCAGTGCCATGTGAACAATATCGCATATCTTCTCAACAATCACCGCACAAGTGCAAAGGATATGCGCAATATCATCAATTCCATGGATCAGTCCGACAGGCGCAAGTATGACTATGATCTGCTTGAAAAGAAGTATCTGAATATCGTGAGCCGCAATGTGGATGACACAGCTGCGATAAGTGAGCTTGCAGACAGTCTGAGGGGCAGGGAGATAGTTCTTGTGGCACCCGGAAAGAGTTCCCTTGATGAACAGGAAAGGATCAGGGAGCTGATAAAGGACAGAAATGCTGCAGTAATAGGTGTTAATGCTATCCTCCCCGGTTATGACTACGACTATGTGCTGTTTGTCAATGCAGCACGGTATGACTATGCCAGGGAGACTGTGCCGGGCTTTGACAGTGTGAAGAGGATAGTCCTTTCCAATATCAGCACAGACGGGAACAGCAAGGAGCTGGTGGTGGCGTATGACCATGCGGTAAGGCAGGGCTGGCCTCATTTTGACAACGCTGTGATATGTGCCCTTAGGCTTATGGACTATCTGGGTATCGGCAGGGTCAGCATAGCGGGCTTTGACGGATTCAGGACACGGTACAACGAAAGCTATGCTGATCCTCATCTGCCGTCCTTGAATCCGGACAACAAATGGGATGAACTGAATGCGGAGATAACCGAAATGTTTGCTGACTATAAGGCGAATGCGGTGCATTGCCGTGAGATAGAATTTCTGACGGACAGCCTTTTTAACAGATAGGTCAAGGAAGGTCACAGGATGATAAAGGTATCGGATTACATAATCAAAAGGCTTGAGGAGACAGGCGCAAAGCATATGTTCATGCTTCCGGGCGGCGGAGCCATGCACCTGAATGACTCCCTCGGGAAGAGCAAAGTGCTTGAGTATGTATGCTGTCAGCACGAACAGGGGGCAGCCATAGCCGCTGAAAGCTATGCAAGGGTGAATGACAGGATAGGTCTCCTGATGGTGACCACAGGCCCCGGCGGGACGAATGCTCTCACCGGGGTGGCAGGGGCATACCTTGAATCCACACCCATGTTTGTGGTTTCCGGGCAGGTCAAGCGGCTGGATATGATAAACGGGCAAGGCATCAGACAGCAGGGTATGCAGGAGCTTGACATCATATCCGTAGTAAGACCCATGACAAAGTATGCCGCCGTTGTTGATGATCCCAATATGGTGAGATACCATGTGGAAAGGGCTTTGTATGAGGCAACACACGGGCGCAAGGGCCCGGTGTGGCTGGATGTACCCCTTGATGTTCAGGCGGCTCAGGTCAATGAGGACAGTCTGATGGGTTATACTCCCTTTGAGATACCTGAGGACGAAGTGTTCATTGAGAAGAAGGCTGTGGAGTTCATAGACCGCCTTAACAGCTCCGAACGCCCCGTAATGCTTGCCGGGAACGGGATACGCCTGTCCGGCGCTGTCTCTGAATTCCATGAGCTTGTAAAGCTGCTGGGCATCCCTGTTCTTACAACATGGAACGGCATCGACCTTATGACAGAGGATGACCCCATGTATTTCGGGCGGCCGGGGGGACTTGGCCATCGCTATGCCAATTTCATCCAGCAGAACTCAGATCTTTTCCTGTCCGTAGGCGCACGGCTGAACCTTCTCCAGACCGGCTATAATTTCAACGGCTTTGCAAGGGGCGCATACAAGGTACAGGTGGATATTGACCGGAATGAGCTGCAGAAGACGAATGTGCGGCCTGATATGATCGTCTGCGCGGATGCGGGCACATTCATAAGGGCTGTGCTGAAGCACAGTGACATGGTCCTCAGGAAAAAGCGCACAGATTGGTTTGACTATGCGCAGCGGATGAAGGAAAAGTACCCTCTTATCCTTCCGGAATACAGGGAGGAAAAGGGTGCTGTAAACACATACTGCCTTATTGAAGCCATTTCCGACAGGCTCACCGGAGATGATATATATGTTTCCGGCAGTTCAGGCAGCTGTATAGACATATCCATGCAGGGGTTCAAGGTCAAAAAAGGGCAGAGGGTATTCTGCACAAAAGGTCTTGCCTCCATGGGATACGGCCTTCCCTCTACCATAGGTGCCTGCCTTGCGGGGGGCAGGAGAAGGACAGTCAGTGTAAACGGCGACGGCGGTTTTGCCATGAATATCCAGGAGCTTGAGACTATAAGACGGCTGCAGCTCCCCATAAAGATATTCGTCCTTTCAAACCACGGATATGGAGCGATACAGGCTACCCAGACGAATATATTCAACAGGCATTTTGTAGCCTGCAATGAGGAATCGGGGTTGACTCTGCCCGATGTTTCCCGAATAGCAGAGGCATATGGCATCAAGACTGTCACTATCAGGGATATGGACGAGCTGTATAACAGGGTGGACGAGGTGCTTGCATATGACGGCCCCGTGGTATGCAGTGTAATGACTCCAATAGAGCTCACTGCCAGACCGAAGCAGGTATCATACAAGCGCTCTGACGGACAGATGGAATCCCTGCCTTTGGAATATATGAATCCCCCTATCCCCGATGAGGAGATGGAGGAAAATATGCTGATACCTATGTATGAGAGGCATTGATGCATGATTAAGAATGTTATCTTTGATCTGGACGGGACACTTCTTGACACAAGTGCGGGTATCATTGAGTCTATACAGTATACCGTAGATAAAATGGGTTCATCCCCCCTTTCCCATGAGCAGATGCTGTCATTTATAGGACCATCTCTGCAGAGATCCTTTGCTGATGTATGCGGATATGACGAGAACGAGGTCATGCGGGCGGTGGAGCTTTTTCGTGAGCGCTACAGCTCGGGAGCTATGTACAATGCAGCGCCTTATGAAGGGATCTTATCCCTTTGTAAGAGGCTGAGAGATGATGGGATAGCAGTGGCAGTGGCAACAAACAAAAAAGAAGATCTTGCGAGAAAGGTGCTTTCTCATTTTGGGTTTGATAAATACTGCCGGCCGATACATGGCGCTGATCCAAATGCACATTTAAAAAAGTCCGATATTATTCTTTTGTGCATGGGCGAAATGAACGCAGCATCAGAAGAGACCGTGATGGTAGGCGATACTATGGGGGATGCAAAGGGCGCAAGGGAGGCAGGGATAGCCTTTCTGCCGGTATCCTACGGTTTTGGGGATTTTGACGGCATGGATCTGACAGAATACCATTGTGTCGGTATTGCATCATCTCCTGCTGATATAGGGACATATATACGAGGAAAAGAGATCTCCCTTCAATGACACTTCACAATGCACCCTGTAAGGGGTGCATTCTTTTGTAAAGGGCTTTATTTACAATCCACAAAAACCCGATTATAACTTTGTAAGTAATGCATATGCAAGATATAATCAGTATTTTATTGATTTTTAATGAAATATATGTTATACTGTTAGGGTAATGAATCGTACCGGAAGGTACTTGTAACAGGAGGTAATTATTATGGGACTTATTCAGGCTGCTGTAGGTTCGGTAGGCGGCGCGCTGGCCGATTCCTGGAAGGAAGTCATCGAGCCTGCGGATATGAGCGACGGCACTCTGCTCGTCAAGGGCGTTGCTGCAAGAAAGGGCGGCTCCAACACAAAGGGTTCGGATGATTATGTGAGCAACGGCTCTGTTATCCATGTATACCCCAATACCCTCATGCTGCTCATCGACGGCGGCAAGATCGTTGACTATTCCGCAGAGGAGGGCTACTACACAGTAAACAACTCATCTGCTCCCTCACTGTTCAACGGCGATTTCAAGGATTCCCTGCTGGATACATGGAAGCGTCTGCAGTTCGGCGGCGTGCCCTCCGCAAAGCAGATGGTGTACTACATCAACACCGCTGAGATCAAGGGCATAAAGTTCGGCACCCGCAATCCCGTTCAGTATTTCGATAACTTCTACAATGCGGAGCTGTTCCTGAGAGCCCACGGCACCTATTCCATAAAGATTGCCGATCCCCTCAAGTTCTTTGCGGAGTTTGCCCCCAAGGGCACAACTTCCATCACCGCAAAGAGCCTCAACGAACAGCTCACCGATGAGTTTATGGATGCCCTCCAGTCTGCCATCAACCAGATGTCCGCAGACGGCGTGAGAGTCTCCATGATAACCTCCAAGTCCAGAGAGCTCTCCAAGTATATGTCCAAGACCCTTGATGAGGACTGGACGGAGCTCAGGGGCATAGAGGTATGCTCCGTTGGTATTGCATCCATCAGCTATGATGATGAGTCCAAGGAACTTATCAATATGCGCAACAAGGGCGCTATGATGTCCGATGCCACCATCCGTGAGGGCTATGTACAGTCCAACATCGCAGAGGGGCTCAATGCCGCAGGCTCCAACACAGCAGGCGCCGGCAACGCATTCATGGGCGTAGGCATGGGCATGAACATGGCAGGCGGCTTTATGAACACCGCCTCCCAGACAAATGCCATGCAGATGCAGATGCAGCAGCAGCAAATGCAGCAGCAGCAGATGAATCAGCAGGCACCCGCAGCAGGCGCATGGACCTGCTCCTGCGGCACACAGAACACAGGCAACTTCTGCAATAACTGCGGCAGCAAGAAGCCCGCTCCTGCAGGCTCCTGGACCTGCTCCTGCGGTCAGGTGAACACCGGCAACTTCTGTAACAACTGCGGCAGCAAGAAGCCCGACAACGGCTCCTGGACCTGCTCCTGCGGCCAGGTGAACACCGGTAACTTCTGCAACAACTGCGGCAGCAAGAAGCCCTGAGTAAAACCGCATATGACACCTACGGAGGGCATTGCCCTCCGTAATCAATGTATAGTGATAGGGGGTGCGCTATGGCATCATCTGGAACATATTCGTTAAAGTGCCCCAACTGCGGCGGTGAGCTGAAGTGGGAGGCGGAGAGCCAGCTGTTGGTGTGCGAATACTGCGATTCCAACTTTACCGAGGAAGAGGTCTCCCATCTGACGGAAGGGCAGACTCCCGATGCACAGGAGATAGCACAGGGAGAGGCTTTTTCCCAGGATACGGATCTGTATATATGCAACAGCTGCGGCGCCCAGATCTTCTCCGACCATGCAACTGCCGCTACGTTCTGCTACTACTGCCACAATCCCGTCACCCTTACGGGCAGGCTCTCCGGGGAATTCCGCCCGGAAAAGGTCATCCCATTTAAGGTGGCAAGGGAGAACGCCGTACTTATGTTTCAGGAGCACTGCCGGAAGAAATGGTTCCTCCCCGGGAATTTCACAAAGCTGTCCACTATGGAGAAGCTGACGGGGCTGTATGTGCCCTTCTGGCTTGCCGATGCCAATGTGGAGGCATACGCAGACTACACCGCCACAAGGTCGCACAAGTCCCGCAGGGGGGACACCACTCACGTAAGGGTGGATACCTTCTCCCTGACACGGGAGGCGCAGATGTCCTACAACGGCGTTCCCGCAGACGGCTCCCGCAAGATAGACGATACCATAATGGATGCTATCGAGCCCTTTGACTACAGGGAGCTCAAGGACTTTGACATATCCTATCTGGCGGGCTTCTACTGCGACAAGTACGATGTGGACAAGGCGGAGGTCTTAGGGCGCATACGCACCCGCATTGAGGCGGGGGCTGTAAAGCGGCTCCGGGAGGACATTCCCCCCATGTACGAGACCGTCACGGAGAAAAATCACCGGATACGGATGCTTGGTGTGCGCTGGCACTACATGATGATGCCCGTGTGGTTTTTCACCTACAAATACGCAGGCAAGGTGTACGAATTTGCCATGAATGCCCAGACAGGCAAGGTGGCAGGGCAGTACCCCGTTTCAAAGCTGAAAATGCTGATGTGGTCCGCAGCGCTTTTTGCTGCAGTGGGTCTTGTCATCACGCTGATAGCGGGATTTCTCGGGGGGTGAGGACGTGAAAAGGATAGCAGGGCTTATAGCCTCTCTGGTGATAATGTTCATGTTCCCCGTGCTGGCTCACGCCACAGTGTGGCTTGACGACCAGAATGACCTCTACACCGACTCCCAGGAGCAGCAGCTTCTGGAGGAGATGCAGCGCACGGCTGATCACACAGGCTGGAACATTGCCATAGTTACCTATTCTGCGGACTACGATCCGGAGGCCTACGGTGAGAACACCGCCTACAGAATGGCATATACCGAGGCGGAGCGCCTTTACGACGAGCATTTCGGTGTGAACTCCTCCGGGGTGCTGTATCTGTGCGATGTGGGCTACCGCTATGTATGCGTTGCCAACAATGCAAGGAACTACATCGACGGTATGCGGCTCCAGCGCATGGTCACCAGTATGGAGAAATACTATTTCGACTATGATGATATGGGTCATGCAAGGGAATTCCTCTCCCGCATAGATATGTACTATGATGCAGGGGTGGGGACAAGCTGGATGACATTCAGTGACTTCATCCCCGGCATAGTGGGGGGTATCATCGCAGTGATCATACTCATTGCGGCTGTGTGGCACAGGTACAAGACCCCTGTTGCCCCATCCGCCAATGAATACCTGTTCAAGAGCGGTGTCACCTTTACAAAGCGGCGGGATGTGTTCGTAGGCTCCCACAGCTACAGCTACTCCAACTCCTCCGGAGGAGGGGGAGGGGGCTTCCACGGCGGGGGCGGCGGTCATCACGGCGGCGGCGGCCACGGCGGCCACAGGTGATACATAAGGACTATCGCATACAGAGGGGGCTCGTCCCCCTCTTTTTGTATACAAAGACAGGATCTGCCCGTCAGCTTTGCGGGAATGAAAAAGTGTATCAGCCTGAAAGTCATTGAAAAAATGCAAATTTTGGCTCAAAAACCATTGAAAAAATGCAAATTTTGGCTCAAAAACCATTGAAAAAATGTCGGGCTTGTGATATAATGGCTTTATACTAAGCTTTATGGGGTGACTGATATGTTGGAAAGAAAGGCAGAAGGCGAGATATTATCATGGATAAGCTCCTCCCGAACAGCACTTCTTGTCAGCGGTGCCCGCCAGGTGGGCAAAACCTATACTATCCGAAAGTGCCTCAGGGAAGAAGGCTGCGATTATATTGAAATAAATCTTATTGAGGAGCCCGATCTTATACCTGCGCTTTCCAGATGCGATAAGGTGGAAGATCTTATACTTGTACTCTCTGCGACTAAGGGCTGCAAGTTTACCAAGGGCAGGACCATAGTATTTATTGATGAGGTCCAGGAGCTCAGGGACATTGTTACAAAAGTCAAGTTCTGGGTGGATGAAGGGAGCTTTAAATATATCCTAAGCGGATCTCTGCTCGGGGTCGAGCTTCACAGCCTGAGATCTGCACCTGTGGGGTATCTGTCCTTTCTTGAAATGTATCCTCTTGATTTTGAAGAGTTTTTGACAGCCTCCGGCGTAGCAGCAGATATCTTGTCACATATGCGCTCATGCTTTGATGAGATGAGACCCGTGGATGAATATGTGCACCAGAAGCTCATGCAGCACTTTTCACGCTACCTTGTAGTAGGCGGTATGCCGGCAGCCGTGCAGGAGTATATCACCTCCGGTGATATTGCCAGGGTCTCCGAAATACAGCGGGATATCATTGAACTGTATAAGCTCGATTTTACCAAATATGAGAATGATGATAAAAAACTGATGCTCATATCTGTTTTTGATCAGATGCCTTCCCAGCTGATGAAACAAAATCGCAGATTTAATTTCAGCAATATAAAAAAGGGTCTGCGGTTTGAACGCCTTGAAGACAGTTTTCTGTGGCTGACAAATGCAGGAGTGACCATAACCGTGTTTAACACAACAGAGCCAAGAATACCCTTGAGACAGAATGAGAAAAGCAGTCTGTTCAAGCTTTATGCAGCCGATGTTGGTCTGCTTTCATGCCAGTATGGAAATGCCATGAGGCTGAAGATACTTACAGGTGACCGGTCGGTCAATTTGGGTGGCATATATGAGAATGCCGTGGCACAAGAGCTGAATTCACACGGATTCCCGATGTATTTCTACAACAGCCATAAGAATGGTGAACTGGATTTTTTGATAGAACAGGACAACGGTGTTGTTCCTATTGAAGTAAAGAGCGGCAAGGATTATTATGTTCATTCTGCAATGACGAAGGCCTGCGCCAATAAGGAGTACGGTATCATGAAGGGATATGTGCTGGGGAACTGCAATGTTTCTGTAGACGGCAGGATCTGTTATATGCCTGTATATTTTGCGGCATTTATCCGTGAAGATACGGTGCTTCCCGTTCTTTCGCCTTTGGCATAACAGCCGGATGTCTGCAAAACTAAACAGGACGATCATGGATATAAAGGATATGAGCGGGGATATCCCTGCAGTATGGAATGTAGATGCGGTGCGTGTGGGCAGTGACGGTCTGCACTGTGAAGTGGAGGATCTTGTGGTCTGTGAGCACTTCATCACCGTGTATGTAAACGGCACGCCTGTGTTCGGCCTTTCCTGCACCCCAAAGGATCTGTGTGAGCTGGTGCTGGGCAGGCTGCTCACCGAGGGGTTCATCACAGGCACACAGGATGTGGACAGCATTTTTATCTGCGGCACAGGGGAAACGGCTGATGTGGTGCTCCCCGGGGGCATTGCACTGAAGGAGGATATCAATGTCCCCACTTGCTGCACAGGCAACAAAGGGGTATACTCGCCTGCAAAAAAGGCTTGCAAAAGGCTTTCCCCCGCAGAGCCGGATGACAGGCGCATATTTGCCCTTGTACGCCGGTTCAAAGAGGACAGCGCTCTGCACCGGGGGACAAACGGCACCCACAGCTGCTACCTTGATACAGGGGAGGACATACTCTGCTTTGAGGATATAAGCCGCCACAATGCCCTTGACAAGGCGGTGGGATATGCACTGATAAACGGCATCGACCCTGCGGGGTGCATACTCTTCACCACAGGACGCATAGCCCTTGATATGTGTGAAAAGGCCATAATGGCAGGGATACCCGTGCTTGCGAGCAAGGCGGCGGCAACACGGGAGGCTGTGAACAAAGCCCGTGAATGTGGTCTTACCCTTATCTGCAAGGCATGGCCTGATAGCTTCGCTATAGAAGCAAGAGGTCAGAAGCAAGAAGCAAGAAGTTGACAAAAAGCGGGCAGCTTGTTTCCTCTTCATAAGAGCAGAGAAGCAAGCGGAGATATAAGCTCTCTGTCAGCTTATCTTGTTCCTTGCTTCTTGCTTGACAGCATACCGCCCGGTATGATATAATAGCGTAGCAATAACACGAGAGAAGGACGTTTTATGATACTCGCATCCGCATCCCCAAGGCGCAGGGAGCTGCTGGGGCTTATAACAAAGGATTTTGAGGTGATACCCTCCAATGCGCCGGAGGTGATACCCGAGGGCTGCGATCCCTTTAAGGCATCGGAGCACCTGGCGTGCATAAAGGCGCAGGACATCGCCGCACTGCACCCGGGTGAAACGGTCATAGGGGCGGACACCACCGTCATCTGTGACGGACAGATACTGGGCAAGCCCCGTGATGAGGAGGATGCCCGCAGGATGCTCACCCTCCTTTCCGGAAAGGTACACTGTGTGGTGACAGGGGTGTGCATAGTAAAGGGCGCTGTTAAAGAGTCCTTCTCCGTCTGCACGAAGGTGGAATTCTATTCCCTTTCCCGGGAGGAGATCGACCGTTACATCGCCACAGGGGATCCCATGGACAAGGCAGGTGCCTACGGCATACAGACCGAGGGGGCACTGCTTGTAAAGGGCATAGAAGGGGATTTTATGAACGTGGTCGGCCTGCCTGTGGCGGAGCTGTACAGGCATTTGTCAGCCATGAGCTGATACACACTCACAAGCATGATCAGAGGAGATAGTATGGAAAATATCACAGTTAAACTCGGCAAGATAGTAAGCGATGCCTTTGTTAAGGCGGGATACGGCGGGGACAGTGCCCCGGCGGTGACAGTCACCCTTTCAGACAGGCCCGACCTCTGCCAGTTCCAGTCAAATTCCGCATTTGCCTATTCAAAGGTGTTCCGCAAGGCACCCTTTATGATCTCCGACGATGTGGCAAAGGTGCTGAATGACTCAGACATACTCACAGCCGAGAGCGTAAAGCCCGGCTTTATAAACATAAACCTGAAGGACAGCTGTATCCTTTCCCTCCTGCAGGAGCTTGCAGAGGATGAGCACTACGGCATAGCACAGCAGAGCGGGCGGCTGGTAATGGACTACGGCGGCCCCAATGTGGCAAAGCCTTTGCACATAGGGCATCTGCGCTCTGCCATAATAGGCCAGTCGCTTAAAAACATCGCCCGTATGTGCGGTCTTACGGTAACAAGCGACATACACCTGGGGGACTGGGGCTTGCAGATAGGCCTTGTAATAGCAGAGCTGAATGACCGCCACCCGGAGTGGAACTGCTTTGCTGAAGACTATGACGGCTCCCCTGTGCCCGAACTTGATGTGGATCTCTTGAATGAGGTGTACCCCACCGCATCAGCCCGCTCCAAGACGGATGAGGCGTTTGCGGCAAAGGCACATACAGCCACATTTGAGCTCCAGAGCGGCAGGGCGGGATATATGGCGCTGTGGCGGGAGATAATGCGTGTCTCCTGTGAGGATCTGAAAAAGAATTACGATGCCCTGGGAGTGGACTTTGACTGCTGGTACGGGGAATCGGATGCGGATAAGTACATACCCGGGCTGTATGCTCTGCTTGAGGAAAAGGGTCTCTCCTACGAAAGCGAGGGCGCCCTTGTGGTGGATGTGGCAAAGGAGGACGACAAGTCCCCGGTGCCTCCCATAATCGTGCGCAAATCGGACAATTCCAGCATATATGCCACCACCGACCTTGCCACTATAATACAGCGTCAGCAGGACTTCGCCCCGGATATGATCTGGTATGTGGTGGACAACAGGCAGGAATTCCACTTTACACAGGTGTTCCGCTGCGCAAGGCGGGCAGGACTTGTGCCTGATGATACAAAGCTGGAATTCTTGGGCTTTGGCACCATGAACGGCAAGGACGGCAAGCCCTACAAGACAAGGGAGGGGGGTGTCATGCGCCTTTCTGACCTGATAGGCACCGTGTGCGAAGCAGCTCGTGCCCGCCTTGACGAAAGCGGCAAGGTGGATGAGTCGGAGCGTGAGGAATATGCAAAGCGCATCGGCATCGCAGCCATAAAGTTCGGCGACCTTATCAACCACCGCTCCAAGGACTATATCTTCGACCTTGACAAATTCCTCTCCGCAGACGGAAAGACAGGCGTGTATGTGCTCTACGCCGTATCAAGGATAAATTCCGTAATGGCAAAGGCAGCCAATGAAAAGGGCAGCTTTGAGGTCATCTCCACCGACAGCGAGCGTGCCCTTGCATTAAAGCTCCTGTCCTCCCCGGAGAGCTTCGGGGCAGCTTTGCGTGAGCGTGCTCCCTCCTTTGTGTGCGACGATATGTATAATCTGGCGGCGGCATTCTCCGGCTTCTACCATGAGAACCGCATAGCAGACGAGGAGGATGCTTCAAAGCGCAGCACCCGCCTTGCCCTGTGCGCCCTCACCCGCCGCATGATAACCGCCGAGCTTGATGCCCTTGGCATAAAGCCTGTGGAAAAAATGTGATGGAAAATGCAAAAGGCAGAGAGCGCATTGCCGCCCTTGACATTTTGCGGGGGTGCGCTCTCATCTATGTGATGCTCTACCACCTGATGTATGACCTTCGCTTTATGTTCAGCGTGGACACTCCCTCCGTGCTGACCCCCGGGAACTGGGTGTTTGAGATATTCCACACCCTGTGCCTTATTACCCTGTTCACCGTGTCGGGCATATGTACACGCTACTCACGGGACAGTGTGCGCAGGGGAGCGGTGCTTTGTATAGCAGGCTTCCTCATCACGGCAGGGACAGAGCTTTTCATGCCCTCGGAGCTTATCGTCTTCGGGGTGATAAGCTGCTTCGGGGCTTGCATGGTAATAACGGGGCTGTTAAAAAAGCCCCTTTCAAAGCTGCCTGTGTGGACAGCCCCCATATTCTTCCTGTTGTGGGCTGTGTTTGAGAATACCTATAAGACAGGGGAGATAAACCTGTTCTTCACCACAGTCACCGTCCATTTCCCGGAGGTGCAGCATCTATACCCCATAGGGATAACAGGCAGCGGCTTTTACAGTGCAGATTACTTCCCTCTTATCCCCTGGCTGTTCCTGTTCCTCATGGGATTTGCCCTGTTCCCCCTTGTGGACGGGAGGAAGCTGCCCGGCGGCTTCTATCGTATGCACTGCCGCCCCCTTGAATTCATCGGCAGACATTCCCTCTGGTTCTACGCCCTGCATCAGCCGGTGTTCTTAGGGGTGCTGGCGGTGATCCTCGGATGAAATGTCAGACTGCGTTTTTTGGGAGAATGATATGAGTGAGCTGATTTTGTATCATGGGACGGCAGATAGGGTCATTTGTCCAACATATGGGCTTGGCAATGATAAGCACGATTACGGAAAAGGCTTCTATCTGACTGAAAGTATAGACCTTGCCAAGGAATGGGCTGTTTGCAGACCGAATGAGACCGCCGGGTGGGTGCATAAATTCTTGCTCGAAACGGACGGGCTCAGTATCTTTGATTTTGAAAAATATGATGTGCTTTCATGGCTTGCGGAGCTGATGAAGCACAGAGATGCATCAAACAGCAGGCGGTATCATATGCTTGCGGAGAAATTCATCAGAAAGTACGGCGCTGATACGGAGAGATATGACATCATCAGAGGGTGGCGGGCAAATGCATCTTATTTCTATATTGCAAAGGAATTCGTCCGTGATAACATAGATCTTGAAATATTGCCGGAGCTTCTTTCTCTGGGCGGGCTTGGGATACAGTACTGCCTAAAATCAGAGCTTGCCTTTGCAAGACTGCATGAGGTCACAGAAGATATTATTGAAGTCGATTATTCCGAATTCAACGAAAGGTATAACCGGCGGGATGCTGCGGCAAGACAGAAAATGCGGGATCTTGTGGAGTCGGATGCAAACAAGGTCACCAATGTTTTCAGCACACTGTTTGGAGAGTGAGGTCATGGGTGCTTATTCAGAAGTGTACCTAAACGATGTTGTGGAAAATCAGGGCAGGCTTTTTGATCTTGTGGCTAATTCTTTTCCCGACAAGGATACGGAAGAGTTTATCACGGCATATATGAACGGGAAGACACGGGAAAGCATCGATCGGGGGCAGGCCTATGTCAGTACGATGTCAGCAGGTGAATTGCTGCAGTACTTTATTGACACAGAAACGTATACTTTCAAAGACGGGAAGGCGATGGAGGGGTTCATGCCCGACTGGATAGGTGAGTTTTATGCATACTACCAATGGTTTTACGCCCTGTCAAGCAGTCAGGTGATACAAAAAGTGCCGTTGTCATTCCTTAAAAAGGCTTATCCCGGGCTTCACGATCTGGAGCTGGAGCTTGCAGTAAGAAAGGTCGGTGTACCGTCATGAATGTGATATGCTTCCATGATCCCGATGAGGAAAACGGATATCTGAGCAACTGGTATCCTTCGGATTTTTCTGCCAAGGGTATCCGCTATTCGTCCATGGAGCAGTATATGATGTATCATAAAGCGTTATGCTTTGGAGACAGGCGCATTGCGGCGGAGATACTTGCCACATCCGATGTGGCGCAGATAAAGGCACTGGGCAGGGCGGTATCCGGTTATGACGACCACGTCTGGAACGGAATGCGGCAGATAATAGTATATGAAGGGCTTTGCTGTAAATTCTCACAGAACAGGGTGCTTCTGGATAAGCTCAGAGACACGGGGAATGCACTTCTGGCGGAGTGTGCGGTGAGGGACACCATATGGGGGATAGGCCTTTCCATGACAGATCCGGACAGGCTTGACCGCCGTAAATGGAGGGGGCGGAATCTGCTGGGCTATACGCTCATGCTGACAAGAGACAGGCTGTGATCTGCGCAAAGTGTCTTTCCTGTTGACGATGGGATACCGCAACCGCTCCGGCGATCCTACGCCCCCTGTTCTTAGGTGTGCTGATGCTGGTGTTCTCCCTCGGGTGACGGCTGAAAAAGCATCCGCAAAACCTGTGTGTTTTGCGGATTTTTTGCGGGTCACAGCAGTTAAAACAAGTCGCTGTGGGTTCCTGTTCTGGTCAGATAGAGAATGAGCTCACTGTCTGAGATTTCGTAGATGAGCAGCCAGTCGGGAGTTATATGGCATTCACGGCAGCCCCCGTAGTTTCCGGCTAAGCTGTGATCCCTGTACTTTGCGGCTAATGGCTGCCCCATTGCAAGCGTATCCACAACGCTGGTGAGCAAGGAAAGGTCATAGCCCCGCTTTTTCGCTGATTTCAGGTCTTTCTTGAACATTGAGGTCAGAACAATGCCGTACTTAGGTTCGTTATTCATCTTCTGACAACTCCTCCAAGACCTGGCTGAAGGAGCTGTATACCTTTTTATTCGGGTCTTTTTTCAGCGCTTCTGCCTCTTCGATAGCCAGAATAGTATCCGCATTCGGAGTGTCATACCGGATAACGCTCTGCATATAGTTCACAATGCTTCCCTTGACGTTCTGTCCCTGCCTGATGACAATGCTCTTGAAGGTGTTGTATAAGTTCCTGTCCATGACGAATGAGCAGGTAACCATATCTGACTTCATAAAACCGCCCCTTTCTGATACTTAGTAAATAAACTTATGTTGCTAAGTATTATACTGTATTATCAACAGTTTGTCAAGTCATGTTTGCGGCGGCAACCTCTTTTTCAGAAGACAAGGTGTTTTATGCTGAATGAGAGCGCCCCACGAGCGCAAATGCTACAAATAACACAGGGCGGTTTTAGTCATTCCCGCAAAAATCCACAATCCCCCTTGACATTTCCCCTGTGAAATGGTATAATCTTACCAAACTTTGGGAAAGGGGCTTGACATCATGACTGCTATGTGCTTCGGTTTGAACAGAGCAGAACAGAACAGGATAGCTGCGCCCTTTTTGAGACTTCAATAAGGCTTATACGCCCGTGACCGCTGTGTAATGCACAGGGGTTATGGGCGTTTTGCATTATAAATAAGAAAGAAGGAATGAATATGACCAAAACAAGAACAAGCCGATTTATAAGTATGTTCCTGTGCGTGTGCATGGCGGTGCTGTGCATACAGGGGCTGAGCTTCAGGGCAGCGGCAGATGCTCAGACCTATACTGTTACCATTTCGGCAAACGGCAACAGCAAGACTATTGAAAATGTCACTTTGCCCCGCACCTTTAGATGTGATTACATGAATGAAAATGGAGAGCTTGACCTCATCATAAAAGAGTTGTATGGTATTGATACACGCGGTTTTTGCCACCCAAGCTATGTACCCTCCTCTGATAATCCGTCTGTTACTGCCGGTCTTGATGGGATGAGTCACTATTTCACCATCACGTCCGAGTTTGCCGGCTCAGCCACAATAAGCGGTACGTATAAGAAATGGGGTGCCGATCCGTTTGAGTATTCTCTCTCTGTCTCATTGGAATCTGAGGCTCACACCCACAACTATGCTTTCTCCGCAAATGGTGATACTATCACAGTAAACTGCGACAAAGCCGGCTGCACAGAGCCTCCCTACACAGCATCTATCACTCTCATTCCCCCCACCCTCACCACAGAAGGCGGCGAGGGCAGCCCGGAAGCTACGCTCCTGTTTACAGGCATTGACGAGGATCTTCTTGCATATTGGAATTGCACCATGGAAGATCTTGTGGCTGTTGCACAGAATGCCATAGTGTACTATAATGGAGATGAAAAGCTTGACGAAGCCCCCACAGAGGCTGGCGACTACACCGCAAAACTTACTATTTATGCTGATGGCGAATACACAGCGACCATTCCCTACACCATAGCAGAGGCAAAGTCCGAGGAAGAACCTGAGCCTGCACCTGCTCCTTCTGCTCCCATAGCAGTTACCGGCACTGCAAAGGCAGCCTCCGGCGGCGCACCCGGTCTTGTTTCCGGCACAAGCGGATCACTTGAGATGCTGACCTGGAACGCACAGCTTGACGGCAAGACCCTCACCTGGGAGGCAAAGGACGGCGCAGACGGATTTGTTATCAGCATCCGTGCAAAGGGTGCCAAGGCATTCAAGCGCTTTGACAGA
>OCTW011616119.1_pt1 | contig 60288 bp, 51 predicted proteins | sample 1539671 | NCBI WGS metagenome assembly OCTW01 (sample SAMN02144230, study PRJEB22623) | gut metagenome | biome: sheep rumen | host: Ovis aries | place: New Zealand | reverse complement strand
CGACCTCAACGCTCGGCACGCAGTGACGCTTGCCTAAGCAAGAACCTTAAACCTCAACGAAACTGAAGCTTGCGAAAGTTGAGTAAATAACAAGAGCAATGGATAACAAACAGAAAAAAGGAAAGCTGCTGATATTCTCCGCTCCCAGCGGCAGCGGCAAGTCAACGATAATAAACTGGTTGATGCAGGAGCATCCGGAACTGAACATGCACTTCTCCATCAGCTGCACCTCACGTCCGCCTCGCGGTCAGGAGCAGAACGGGGTGGAGTACTTCTTCCTCACCCCGGAGGAGTTCCGTGAGAAGATACAGCGCGACGAGTTCGTGGAGTATGAGGAGGTATATACCGACCGCTATTACGGCACACTGAAGTCGCAGGTGGAGAAGCAACTGGAGTCAGGTGAGAATGTGGTCTTCGACGTGGATGTGCACGGAGCCGTAAACATCAAGAAGGCATACGGCGACCGTGCCCTGAGCCTGTTCATACAACCGCCTTCGGTAGAGGAACTGCGCCGCCGTCTTACAGGTCGTGGAACGGAGAAAGAGGAGGAGATAGAGAAACGCATAGCCAGGGCGGAGTACGAATTGACGTATGCCGGCAGGTTTGACACCGTAATAATAAATGATGACCTTGCCACGGCCGAGCAGGAGACGCTGGCGGCCATTAATCATTTTTTGGTATAGCAAAGCTTAACGAAAACTAAAATTTCATAATTTTTAGGTATTGTCAGTTTTGTGGTAAAGCAGTACTTTTGCAGTCAAGATTGAAAACGTTTTTTTTGATCGATTGAAAAAAGTATTACACGCAAAATGACAACAAAGACATTGCTGACAGCCATGCTTGCCCTCGGGATGACACTTGGCACCATGGCTCAGAGAACAGACGCAGGCGTTGACGGTACTACCGGCGCTACGCAGCAGCACAGGGAGAGTGGAGAGAATAAAGACAGAAAAGACGGCAAGGTGTCACGCTTTGTGGACGCCGTGTCGCGCTTGAGTATAGGCGGTTATGGCGAGGCTGTAATGACACGTAATTTCTACAGTCAGAGCTTTAACCGCTACAAGTATCCAGAGAGATATAAGGATGATCCGAGCCACGGACGCTTTGACCTGCCGCACGTGACCCTTAATATAGGTTATGACTTTGGCAAGGGTTGGACCTTCGGCAGCGAGGTAGAGTTTGAGCACGGCGGCACCGAATCGGCCGTGGAGATAGAGGCTGAAGAGGCTGGCGAATACGAGGCCGAGGTGGAGAAAGGCGGCGAGGTGGCGCTGGAACAGTTCTGGATAAACAAGGAGTTCTGGGGCGGAAAGTTTAATGTCAAGGCCGGCGAGATAATAGTGCCGGTAGGCTATTCCAACGCCTATCATGAGCCAAACAAGTTCTTTACCGTATATCGTCCGGAAGGCGAGGCAACCATCATGCCTAACACCTGGCATCAGGTGGGATTGTCACTGTGGGGCAAACTGAAAGACTGGCGCTATGAGGTACAGTTGCTGTCGGGCCTTAACTCGGAGAGTTTTACGGGTGAAAATTTCGTACATTATGGAGCAACGAGTCCGTATGAGTTTAAGGTGGCAAACAACTATGCCGGTGCTTTCCGCGTGGATAACTATTCAGTGAAGGGGCTGCGCATAGGACTCAGCGGATACTACGGATACACCTTCCGCAATACGCTGCGCACACCAGGTGACAAGTATGAGGACGTTACTGGCGCGTTAGGTATCATCGCACTAGACTTCACGCTCGACCGCTGGAACTGGATAGTACGCGGAAATGTGGACTTCGCGCATTTCTCTGATGCTGATGCTATCTCAACATACAATCAGGCCAACTGGACACACCATAAGTATCAGGACGGTAACCCACACCATTACTCAAACATAGGCAGCCATGCCGTATGTTATGCCATAGAGGCTGGTTACAACGTGTTCTCGCAAATAAGGAAACTGCGTGAGAAGAATGAGAAACTGTATGTGTTCGGACGCTTTGAACACTACAATGCGATGTCGTCAGGCACGTATGAGGCAAACTATAAGTACACGAAGAAATACCGTTGTGCCTTTGGTGTGAACTATTCGCCGATAAAACAGGTGACATTCAAGGGTGAGTACTCTTACCGCTTCTTTGAGAAGCCAAATAATAACGGTCTGACATCTGACAGTCCGCTGTACATACAGCCATATAATAACGAGCCGAGCCTGAGCCTCGCCGTTACCTATTGCGGAAGGTTTCTCTGAAAAAATAATATCAAGGAATATTACGTTGTACCGAAATAACAGTATAATGTAATAATAAGATAATGTAATAATTCATAACACAAAAACAAATTAGTATAATGACAATCAAAAATCTTTCAAAGATGGCAGCAATGGCTGCCGTAGTAGTGGCTGGTTTCGCATCATGCTCTGATGACGACAGCGTTGACACTTCAGTAGTAGCAGGTACACAGGCAGCCCTTGATCAGGCTTGCGTGGATTGGAAGACGGCACGTGCTAACTGGGAGAAGAGTGAGGCTTTCCTCTTCGGTGCGGCAGACGTTTACTCTATCGATCCACACACCGATACATGGCCGGTGGATGCCAACGCACTTGCTGGTATGCTGCGTGACAATGACTTTATGGGTGATATCGACAACCAGATTAAGACTGCCAGCGTGGGCATCCTGGGTTATCACGGCATAGAGTACGTTTTGTTCCGCGAGGGTAAGGCACGTGACATCAGCCAGCTGACAAACCTTGAGTACAAGTATGTTGTGGCTGTGGCACAGGACCTCTACAACGCTACCGCTACTCTTGAGGCTGCATGGGACTCAAAGGAGAGCAATGCTGAGCGCCACCAGATAGCACTCGACTACATCAAGACTCACTACGGTGTGAATGACGAGGACGAGCAGACAGAGGTTCTTGATAGCTATACAAACTTCGGCAAGGCTTTCAAGAACCCTGGCACGGGCGACTGGGCTACAGCTCTTGACGCTACGCTTGAGATTATTGCCGGTTGTCAGGACATCATAGGTGAGGTCGGCGACTCAAAGATTGGACTGCCATACATTCACGGAGATTATACATACATTGAGTCTCCATACGCTTACAACTCAATCATTGACTTCTATGACAACATCGTAAGTTGTAAGAACGCTCTCTATGGCGCGGTTGACGCTACTGCTCCAGGCCAGAACTCTCTGATATATTTCTGCCTTAACTCTGGTAACAGCACTCTGAAGTCTCAGGCTGAGAATGTTCAGGCAAAGCTTGAGGCTGCCCTCTCTAAGATTGACGCAATGAAGAAGCCTTTCGCTCTTTACTATAGCGACTCATCTTGCGGTCAGGCTATCCTCGCGCTCGGCGAGCTTGACGAAGCCCTTGACGCGATGAAGACAACCCTTGCCGCATACGCTGGTAACGCTACGGTGGAGGCACAGTGTCAGAAAATCAACGAGAACTATGTTGACAACGTCATCGTGGCTACATACCGCGCACTGGCAGACAATGCATACAAACTGTATCAGTCTATCCTGAAAATACAGAACTAATAAGTATAACTATAAAAACATACCACATTATGAACAGACTTTCGACTTTCGGAGTTGTTCTCATGGGCGCTATCATCAGCACCGGATGTTCTTCATCCGATGCTGATGCACCCGTTTCATGGGAAATAGGAGATCCCACAACTACCGACTACCCAGAAGATTACTATGCAGGCGGCCTGCTTGGCACTACGTCAGTAAATACCGCTTCGGCATTTGAACAGCCTACAAAGGCAGTAGAAAACGCAGGCATGATGACTGCCTTCAACGAGGGTGAGTACCTGTTTGAGAAAGACTATAACACAAACACAGAAGGTGCATTTCACGGACTCGGACCTGTATATGTACGTCGCGGATGCCTCTATTGCCATCCAGGCTACGGACACGGTGCGCGTCAGACAAGTTACAAGGCTGACACTCACAGAAACGGCTATCTGCTCGTGGTGTACGACAAGAAAACCAATGCCTACATACGTTCGGTTGCAGGCATGCCTCAGACTGGTGCGGTGAAGCCATTCAAGGCTCCTATTGATGAAAATAAGATTACCATCACATGGAATGAATACACCGACGAGTGGGGCAATCAGTTCCCTGACGGCGAGTCCTATTCGCTCATATACCCAGAGGTGAAGATTGATTACAGTGCCTTCTATGCTCCAGTAGTGGTGCAGCGTGGCGGAGTTGACGTCACCCTTACAGAGGCAGAATACAACAACGAAATTGGTGTATTGCTGGAATCAACAATAGGTATCTATGGCACTGGACTTACAGATGCTATTCCTGATGACTCCATCACAAAGCAGTGGGAAAAGGAAAGCAATTTCTATAACAGCATAGGCAAGACGGATGCACTGAATCCAGCCATGTGGAACCAGTCAACAAATACATGGAACAGCTACTACAGCAACTCGCTGCAGGGTGACGGAACGAAGTACGTGCGCCGCTATACCTACGCAATGTCACGCGGTCCGATACTTGACGCCGCTGGTGCAAACGCAATATGGAACATAACCAACGTGACACGCCCTGACCGCCGTTACCATTACCTCGACCTTGCAGGCACATATTATGCCACAAAGTCGTCACAAGACCCTGACGTACAGGCAGGCTTCACGGAATACATCAACCGCATTGATCCTGACAAGGCTCACCCAGAGTGGCATACGGGAAACTTGGAAAGCGACATATACACATACCTCACCAGCAAGACTCTTGATGCGGAAATGTCACAGGACCAGTACAAGAATCTTATGATATGGCATCGTGGACTGGCTGTGCCAGCAGCACGTAACACAACTACGGAGAACTTCAAGGAGGGTAAGAAACTGTTTAGCCAGATAGGTTGTGCAAACTGCCACCGTCCATCATGGACTACGGGTGAAGACCACATACAGGATCCTAACAAACTCTTCGGTGACAACGATATGCCTCGCTATCCAAAGCAGAAGATATGGCCTTACACCGACTTCGTGCAGCATCGTCTGTGGATGAAGAACGACATACGTACAGGATGGTGTCGTACCACACCTCTGTGGGGACGCGGATTGGCAAGTAAGTGCGGTAGTGGCGTGGAGCGTATGCATGACTGCCGTGCGCGCAACGTCATGGAGGCTATCATGTGGCACGGATGTAAGAATGAGGGTGGCACGAGTGATGCCTACAATGCCGTGTTGAAGTTCCGTGAACTTACCAAGGAGCAGCGTAACCAAGTGATATATTTCATTGAGTCGATATAAACAATATCAATGATAAAGAAAACTATCTTCGCCCTATACGCACTCGTGGTAGTGTGTATAGGGCTTGCTACCATCATAGAGAAATACAAGGGTACGCCATACGTCGGTGAGAATATATACGGCGCGTGGTGGTTCGTGGTGCTGTGGGCGGTGCTGACGGGCTTCTCTCTTATATATATAATAAGGAGGAAAGTGTATCAGCGAATGGCGGTGATGATGCTTCACATGTCTTTCGTGGTGATACTGGTGGGAGCGTTGCTGACTTATCTGACGGCAGAGCGCGGCGAGGTGAACCTCAGGATAGGAAAGAGCGTTGATACCTTCGTCGGTAAAGGCGACAGTGTGACCCACCGTTTGCCGGCAGCCTTGAAGCTCAGCGAGTTTCGCATCATAAACTATCCCGGCACTGATGCGCCGTTAGACTATCAGAGCATTGTTACGGTACACGGACAGCGCGGTGCGCAGGTGACGGTGTCGATGAACAATGTGGGCAGCGTGGAAGGCTACAGGCTGTTTCAGTCAAGCTATGACAGCGACGGCAAGGGCGTGACGCTCGGAGTGTATCACGACCCTTGGGGCATCACGGTGACATACACCGGGTATCTGATGCTGCTTCTGTCCATGATATTCACCATACTCTCAAAAAAGACGCAGATACGCACCTTGTACCGTAAGGCGGTAAGACCGCTTGTGATGGTGCTGCTATTGTCGTGTGGCACTGTTGTGATGGCAGAGCCGCTGCCGGTGGTTGACAGGGATATAGCGCACCGTATGGGAACCGTCAACGTGCAGTATGGCGACCGTATATGCCCGCTCAACACTGTCGCGATTGATTTTGTGAGGAAACTGACGGGCAGCAGCAGTTGGAACGGGTATTCGGCGGACGAGATATTCCTCAGTTGGATGATATACTACTCTCCGTGGGAGCGGCAGCCCATTATACGCATAAAGAGCCGTTATGTGCAGGAACTGCTCGGCATTGAGGGCAAGTGGGCATCATACAGCGATTTCATAGATGTGTATAATGAGTACAAACTCAAGTCTGCCGTGGAGAAGATGCGGCGTGGAGAAGACTGTCCTGACCGTAAGGGACTGACAGATGCTGACGAGAAATATAATGTGGTGGCGATGTTTTATCAGGGACAGATGTTGCGCTTGTTCCCGTATAACCTGAAAGAGGGCGTGAAGTGGTACTCTCCAGGCAGTCAGGTGTTGCCGCGCGAGATACCGGTGAAGGAGCAGTTCTTCATCAAGCAGTCAATGGACTTCCTTACTGAGAGCATAGTGACGGGACAGAAACCGCGTGCCATGGAGATTATAGCGAAGATAAAACTCTTCCAACGTGACATGATAGGTGATATGCTGCCTTCCACGCAGATGACTGGGGCGGAGATATTCTATAACAAGATAAACGCGGTGAAGTGGCCGGTGATGCTCTCGCTTACGTTCAGCCTGCTGATATGTATAGCTGTCATGATGAAGTGGAGACGAAGCGGCAGCCGGTGGTTTGATGTGATGGTGACGGCGTTTGCCGCTGCTCTGTTAGCTTATCTCACGCTGCTGCTCGGACTGCGGTGGGTGATAGGAGGACACGTGCCGGTAAGCAACGGCTATGAGACTATGCAGTTCATGGCGTGGGTAATACTTATCATTACGTTGCTGATGCGACGTAAGTTCCCTATGCTGACAGCCTTCGGACTGCTTATAGCCTCGTTCTGTATGCTGGTAGCCATGATAGCGAGCGGTACGCCGCAGATTACGCAGTTGATGCCGGTGTTGCAGTCGCCGCTGCTCTCTGTCCATGTGATGACCGTCATGTGTGCGTATGCGCTGTTTGCGCTGCAGGTATTGCTGGGTGTGCAGGCGTTGTGGCTTATACATAAGAAGGAGATGAAGGAGTGTGAGCAGGCTACGGCCTTGTCACAGTTACTCCTCTATCCTGCGGTATTTCTGCTCTGCATAGGTATCTTCCTCGGAGCAGTGTGGGCCAACGTGTCGTGGGGCACGTACTGGTCGTGGGACCCGAAAGAGACGTGGGCACTCATCACCATGATGGTGTATGCGGTGCCGATGCACAAGGGAATGATAGGCAGGTTTGGCAATCCGCGCTTCTACCATATATATATAATATGTGCATTCCTGTCAGTGCTCGTGACATATTTTGGTGTGAACTATTTGTTAGGAGGAATGCACAGCTATGCTTAGGGAATAAATGTTTTTTAATGTTTTTAACAAAAAGATACAAAGGGATGGGAAATAAAACCATCCCTTTTGCGTTTATTCAAAAGTAATGAGGTGTAGATATATCATACTGTCAGCAATAATGACGCTAGTGTCAGCTAAGGCGCTGGCGCAGTATGACCCATATTTCTCTCACTACTACGATATGCAGTCGGTTTCCAATCCGGCGGCAGTGGGAAAGCAGGACCAGTTGAATATCATAGGTGTCTATGCAATGTCTTTGGCTGGTTTTGAGAATGCACCGAAGACCTTTGTGGTGGCAGGTGATATGCCTTTCGAGGCACTGAAACAGGTGCATGGCGTGGGAGCTATGTTGATGCGAGACCAGATAGGTCTGTTTGCTCACCAGCGTATCTCCTTGCAATATGCGCTTCGCAAGCGTTTGGGAGGCGGATGGCTGTCGGGTGGTTTCCTGTTGGGATTACTCAATGAGAAGTGGGAAGGCTCCAAGGCGGAGTTTAATGACCCGGGAGACGAAGTGTTGTCGCAAAGCGATATCAATGGTAATGGACTGGATATAGGAGTAGGTCTGTTGTATCAGCGTAAGAACTGGTATGTGGGATTGAGTGCGCAGCATGTAACATCCCCGACGATAGAGTTGGGTACGACGAATGAGTTGAAAGTGGATCCGAACTTCTACCTGACTGGCGGCGCGACATTCCAATTGCCCAATCCGTTGCTGAAAGTAGCGGCGTCGGCATTGGTGCAGAGTGATTTGGTAGCTTATCGCGCGGATGTTACCGGACGTGTGATATATACTTATGATGACAATATGATGTATGCTGGCGTTGGATATAGTCCTACAAATTCAGCGACACTGTTGGTAGGTGGTAAGTTCAAGGGCGTGGTGATAGGATATTCCTTTGAGATGTACACCAATGGCATAAGCATAAAGAATGGCTCACATGAGCTTTTCGTCGGTTACCAGACGGATATAGAGTTGGGGAAAAGAGGAAAGAACAGGCATCAGACCACGAGAACGTTATGATAATAAATAACTTGATAATTAATAATTAAAAGTCTCGAAATGAAAGTATACAAAATAATATCATTATCTTTTATCACGTCGTTGATTCTTACAAGTTGCTTTGGCGGCAAGCTGACAGGCTCGCAGCAAGGCGGTGAGGTGACAGGCGTGGGAAGCGGCAGAGGCTTCCAGGAGCCTACGCCATACGGTATGACGCTTGTGAACCGTGGTTTCCTGCACATGGGTATTCAGAGTAAGAGCGACTCGCTGTGGGGTAAGATGACTCCTGAAAAAGACGTGTCAGTGGATGGTTTCTGGATGGATGAGACGGAAGTGTCCAATGCGAAATATCGTCAGTTCGTTATGTGGGTACGTGACAGTATCCTGCGTACACGATTGGCAGACCCTGCTTATGGCGGTGACGAGTCGTATATGATAACAGAGGACAAGAATGGTGACCCTGTGACTCCGCATATAAACTGGAAGAAGCCTTTGCCCCGTAAGCCAAACGAGGATGAGCAGCGTGCAATAGAGAGTATGTATGTGCGTAACCCTGTTACGGGTGAGAAACTGCTGGATTACAGGCAGCTTAACTATCGCTATGAGATATATGACTATACAACGGCGGCGTTGCGTCGTAACCGCATAAACCCGGAGGAGCGTATTCTCAACACGGATATTACGGTTGACCCGAATGAGGTGGTGATGATATCAAAGGATACAGCCTATATAGATGATGAGGGAAATATAGTACGTGAGACCATCAACCGTCCGCTATCGGGCGCGTGGGATTTCGTAAATACCTACATCGTTAACATATATCCTGATACTACATGTTGGGTTAACGACTTTACGAATAGTGACAATGAGATGTATCTGCGCAACTATTTCAGCAACCCTACATACAATGACTACCCGGTTGTTGGCGTTACATGGGAGCAGGCCAATGCCTTCTGTGCATGGCGTACGGATTATCTGTTGAAAGGGTTGTCTGGAGCAGCTCGTTATGTGCAGCGTTATCGTCTGCCTACAGAGGCAGAGTGGGAGTATGCCGCGCGTGGAAAGCAGGGTACGGAGTTCCCGTGGGAGAATGAGGATGTGAAGAATGGCGACGGCTGTTTCTTTGCAAACTTCAAGCCTGACCGTGGTAACTACACCAAGGACGGAAACCTCATTACCAGCAAGGTGGGTATATATGCCGCCAACTCTAACGGCTTGTATGACATGGCTGGTAATGTGGCGGAGTGGACTTCTACCATATACACAGAGGCTGGTGTGGAGGCCATGAACGACCTTAATCCGCAGCTGGAGTATAAGGCAGCGAAGGAGGACCCTTACAAGATGAAGAAGAAGTCTGTGCGTGGAGGTTCATGGAAAGACCCAGAGAGCCATATCCGCTCAGCTTGGCGTTCGTGGGAGTATCAAAACCAACCACGATGCTATATCGGTTTCCGTTGTGTGCGCTCATTGGCAAGTTCTGCCAGCGTTAACGCCAAGGGAAAGAAGAAAAGATGATAGATGGTTAACAGTCGGAAGACCAACTCATAACCTGCGATGCGTGGGGTCGCACAGTATAGGTTTGCGACTCATAACTCATAATTTATAACTCATTACTAACAAGATGTCAAAATATAGCAAGATAAACTTTATCTATTTCCTGCAGAAATGGATGGACAGCGTACCAGGACAAACATTCCTTAACTACGCTTATTCATGGGGTGCCGCAGTGGTAATCCTTGGTACTCTATTCAAACTGACTCACTTGCCGGGAGCAAACTTTATGTTGTTCCTCGGAATGGGTACGGAGGTCGTGGTGTTCTTTATCTCTGCTTTCGACAGGCCGTTTGACAAGACAACTATCGATATGGAACTGGATAACCACATGGCAGACCAGGTAATTGACAGTGTGGCTGCCAGTCCTCTCGGAGAGGCAGTAGTACAGCCTGTTGCAGTACAACCATCATCAGTACGTCATGGTGTTACACAGGCACCTGTCGCTCAGGCATCTGCTGCCCAGTCTGTCGCAGCCCAGCCTGTTGTTTCTGGCGGCGTAGTAGGTAATACCGGCGGTGTGGTTGGCGGTACCAGTGGTGTTGTAGGCACTGGCGCATCGAGTGGCACAGTCATTATCGGTGGTACGGGTTCAGCCGGTGCAGGCTCTGCAGACACAGCTGCTGCTGGCGGAAATAATGGTGGAAGCATCAGCTTTGGCAGTGGTATGCCATCTGGTGGAACAATAATCATAGGTGGTGGTTCACAAGGTCGTCCAGCTCAGGGTAATGGTGGACAGACAACTCCACAGGAGAAGGTAGCTGAGGAGCATGTGGCGTCAGTAGCAGAGACATCATCAGAAAGCCAGCCACGCGTTACATCGCAGCCATCTGCTGCAAGTATCATCACTCCTGCTCCAGCCGTATCACAAGAGACAGCGGCAGAGATGGAGGTGGTTACCAAGGCTTATATAGAGCGTCTTGCTGAACTCAATGAGATGCTTGAAAAGGTTGGTCAGCTGACATCACGTCTTTCTACCGACAGTGAGGAGATGGAGAACCTCAACCGTACGCTTACAGGTATTGCCCGTGTATATGAGATGCAGCTGAAGTCTGCTTCACAGCAGATAACCACGCAAGACTCCATCAATGAGCAGACACGTATCATGGCACAGAAGATACAGGAGCTTAATGGCATCTACACACGTATGATAGAGGCAATGACGGTGAATATGCCGGGGGGAATACAGAATAATGCATAATTCATAATGTATAATAATGCATAATTGATAATGCAAGTTGATAATGCATAATTCATAATTCGTCGCCCAATCTCCCTCCCCTCACAGGAAGGGTAGGGTAGGGTAGGGTCTCGTAACTCTTAACTCTTAACTCATAACTCATAACTTAGAAATATAGTGGCAATAAAGAAAAGACCAGTCTCCCCACGCCAGAAGATGATTAACCTCATGTATGTGGTTTTGATGGCGATGCTTGCGATGAACGTCTCTACAGAGGTGCTCAACGGCTTCTCTATTGTGGCAGAGGGATTGGACCGCTCCACACTGAATGCGACGAAGGAGAACCTCGGCATATATGCAGACTTTGACGCACAGATGAAAGCCAATCCGCAGAAGACAAAGGAATGGTTTGAAAAGGCGCAGCAGGTGAAGAAGATGAGCGATGACTTATATAACTTCGCTGAGGAACTGAAGATAGCTATCGTGAAAGAGGCTGACGGTGCTGACGGTGATATACACAATATAGAGAATCGTGAGGACTTGGAGGCTGCGTCACAGGTGATGCTGTCGCCGGGACGTGGCAAGGGCCCAAAGCTTCAGAAGATGATAGAGGACTATCGTGAGAAGTGCTCCTCATTGTTGAAAGATGAGCGTTTACGTAAGATAATAGAGGGTAACCTGTCCACCGAAGTGTCTCCCAAGGCCAAGGCATTGGGTAAGAACTGGCAGGAATATATGTTTGAGCAGATGCCGGTGGCTGCAGCTGTCACGTTACTCTCCAAGTTGCAGAATGATGTGCGCTATGCAGAGGGTGAGGTGCTGCATACCCTCGTCAGCAACATAGACATTAAGGATATACGTGTAAACAAACTGTCTGCATTCGTTATTCCAGAGTCAAAGACGGTGATACGTGGTGACAAGTTCTCTGCACAAATTGTCATGGCTGCTATAGATACCACGCAGCAGCCAGAGATATTTATAGGCGGCAGACAGGTGCAGCTCAAAAACAACACATACGAGTTCATTGCTGGCAAAACGGGTGACTATACGCTCTCAGGATATATGACGATGAGAGACGGCGGCGGTCAGATACTGCGTCGTGACTTTGAGCAGAAATACACTGTGGTGGACCCTTCTGCAACAGTTTCTGCCGACCTTATGAATGTGCTCTATGCAGGTTTCAATAACCCAATATCAGTAAGCATACCGGGCGTACCTCTCAATAAGGTATCAGCCACGATGACAGGTGGCTCATTCACCCCTACGAGTGCCGGACACTACATAGCGCGTCCCTCTGCTGTAGGTAAGGATGTCACAATAACGGTGTCAAGCCTTGCTACAGGTAAGCCTGTAAGAATGGGTGAGTTCACGTTCCATGTACGTAAGCTGCCTGACCCTACACCTTACATCAAGGTAGGTGATAACCGCTTCAAGGGTGGTAATATGGCAAAGGCAGACCTTATGGGTGTCAGCACATTGCGTGCCGCTATTGATGACGGTCTGCTCGACATAGAGTTTAAGGTGACGGGCTTCGTAGCCGTATTCTTTGACAACATGGGTAACCGTGTGCCGATAGTGTCAAACGGCGCATCGTTCTCCTCAAGACAGATGGAGTTGTTCCGCAAACTGTCACGTTCAAAGAGTTTCTTCATCACACAGGTACACGCCGTTGGTCCTGACGGCATACAGCGTACCTTGCCTGGTGGTATGGAGGTAGTTGTAAAATAAAGTTTTACAAGGTTTTGAATTATTAGCTATGAGTATATAGTGGTCAGCAGGCTGACTCTTATTAAATAAAGAAATTACGATATGAGACAACGTATAATTGTTTTGGTAGGAATGTTGATACTTCATTCTTCATTCTTTGTTCTTTGTTCAGACGCACAGCCTGCACAGAGGCGTAACGCACAGCAAACAGGAACACAGCGCAAGAACACCACCACGCTGACTACGCGTGCGCAGATTTCATATCCTGCCACGATGAAGATGAGTGAGGATGTGGTATGGCGTCGTGATATATATCGTGAGCTCGATCTCACACAAGGGGCAAATGCCGGTATGTATTATCCCGTTGAGCCTGTAGGTTCACAGATGAACCTTTTTACCTATCTTTTCAAACTCGTGCTTTCTGGTCAGATAAAGGCCTATAAGTATAATATTGACGGTAACGAGTCGTTTGAGCCTGATAACCAGCTCAAGCCGTTGTCACTCCTTGACGACTATAATATATATTATGAGCGCAAGGATGGCAGGTTGAAGCTCGACAACTCAGACATCCCGTCGCGTGAGGTCAAGGGGTATTATATAAAAGAGACCTCTTACTATGACCAGAACTCGGCTACCTTCCATACTAAGGTGCTTGCACTCTGTCCTATAATGTTCCGTGATGATGACTTCGGTGACGGCGTGGCACGTTATCCGCTCTTCTGGGTAAAGTATGATGACATTGCACCGTTCCTTACAAAGCAGACCATCATGACAAGTGACATCAATAATGCCGCAACGATGAGCATGGACGACTATTTCGTAAAGAACATGTATCGCGGCAAGATATACAAGACAAACAATATGCTTGGTCAGACGCTTGCACAGTATTGTCCGAGTGATTCTGCCATGGCAAAGGAACAGCAGCGCATAGAGGCAGAGCTGAAAGCCTTTGAGGAGAACATCTGGGGCGACAAGGCCCGTAAGGATTCCCTTGACTCCATAGCCAAGGTAGAGGCATCACAGCCTAAGGCAAAGACAAAGAAGTCACGTCTTAACCGTCGTGCACAGGGTGGGGCAGAGGCTACAGCCACTGCTGCCGGCAATGAAGGCGGCGTGGCGGCTACAGAGCGTAAGTCTGCTTCAGCTGCTCGTAAACGCTCTCGCAGTTCTTCAAGTGGAGGGAGCGGCACTCTTAGTGTCAGGAGGCAGAGACACTAAGAGGGGCTGGTTATAGTATCTATAGTAACTATAGTTCCTATAGAATAAATAAAAAATACAAACTCATAATCAAAAAATAACACATTATGAAGAAACTTTACTCAATACTCGTTATGGCAGCAGCGCTGCTGATGACAATGCCTGCACAGGCGCAGGTGAAGTTCGGTTTCCGTGGTGGTGCTAACCTCGTGAACATGAAACTGAGTGGAAATGTTGTGAATAATATTACAGACAAGGATAACCGCGCCGGTTTCTATATCGGTCCTACGGTTAAGTTCACTGTGCCTATCGTAGGTCTTTCTTTGGACGCTTCCGCTCTGTATGACCAGCGCAGCACAGAGGTGACTGGCACGGATGGAACGAAGGAGAGCCTTATAACACGTCAGCTGGCTATACCTGTCAATGTACGTTACGGATGGGGCTTAGGCTCAGTGGCAGACATCTTCCTCTTCGCTGGTCCTCAGGTAGCATTCAACTTCTCAAAGGACAAGAGCCTCTTTAATAATGCAGCAGACTGGAGTTGGAAAACAAGTAACTTCTCTGTCAATGTAGGTCTCGGTTGCACCATCCTCAGCCATGTGGAGCTGAAGGCAAACTACAACATCGCTTGTGGCAAGACTGGTGAGGCTACACTTTTGAATACTGCGAGAGACGCTGTTAAGAGTAAGTACAACTCATGGCAGATTGGCATGGCATATTACTTCTAATCTGTGCGTTAGCAGAAATCTAAGAGATACAAAACGCCGCATACACTGTGTATGCGGCGTTTTTTTATATACTCATAATCATGTATTCTTATTGTGTAATTTAATAAATATTTGTAACTTTGCACAGATACATTAATACGTGCGATATGCCTTTACTGTTAAAACCTATATTTACCAGACTATATTTCTTTATGTATCTGCTCGGAATAACGAGCAGCATACTTACCATTCCACCATATAAGGATGCTCACATGTACTCAAACGCTCCGTGGGAGTTGCTGATAGATGTGTATGTGCTGAGTGCGGTGGTATTGCTTATTCCCCGTCGCATCAAGCGTTTCCCGTTGCGTTCGCTTGTAAAGGTGCTGCTGTATGGCTTCATGTATCCGCTGTACATTATAGACACCTTCTGCTTCGTAAAGTTTGGCAGCACGCTCAATCCCTCCATGCTGTTGCTTATGGGCGAGACCACAAGCAATGAGGCTACGGAGTTTCTTACCAGTTATGTCACTACTGACGTGATATTCTCTGAGGTAGGCATCATCATGCTGGTGCCGTTGCTCCACCTTGTGTGCTATCTCTTGTGCAAGCGCCTGCATATCAGTTTGCAGCTGAAACCGGGCAAATGGGTTAGTCTGGCATGTAATGTCATCGTGGCAGGACTGTTGGTGTGGCTCGCCGTTGTCAGCATAGATAACAAGCAGCTTTATGTTAAGACAATGACACGTGACACGATAGGCGATGTGGAGCATACGCTCGCTGTCAGCCCGCGTACAGAGATGTACCAGCCCCCTATGCGACTGTTCTTCTCTATACGTAGCAACCAGTTGATAGGCAGACAACTGGATATACTGCTCGATGTTACAGACCATGTGCAAGTGGATTCCTGTGACTATAAGAGTCCGAACATTGTGCTTATCATAGGAGAGAGCTTTAACAAGCGTCATGCCCAGTTGTATGGCTATGACAAACCCAATATGCCTAATCAGGTAAGGATGAAGAGACAGGGCTTCCTGATGCCTATGGAGGATGTGGTGACACCGTGGAACCTTACAAGCTTCGTGTTCAAACATCTCATGACCACCTATTGCGTAGGCGATTCCAAGGACTGGTGTGACTATCCCCTCTTTTGCCAGATATTCCGTGAGGCTGGCTATGAGGTTACATTCCTTACCAATCAGTTCCTGCCTAAGGCAAAGGAACCCGTATGGGACTTCAGCGGCGGCTTCTTCCTTAATGACTCTGTGCTCTCACGCAAGCAGTTTGACCATCGCAACACAGACTTGCACATCTTTGATGACGGACTGCTTTCCGATTATGATGTGATGAGGAAACCGGGAGGCTGCCTTGCCGGTAGCAAGAGCAAGGGCAAACTGACGATATTCCACTTCATGGGTATGCACGTGAACTATCGCATACGCTGTCCTAACTCTAAGAAGAAATGGGGCGCAGGTGACTACCCTGACGACATGGACATGCCGCAGAAACGCCGTAAGGTTATGGCAGACTATGACAACGCTGTGTGGTTTAACGACTCTGTGGTTAACCAGATAGTAAAGCGCTTCAAGAAAGAGGAGGCGATAATAATATATGTGCCAGACCATGGCGAGGAGGTGTTCGGACCGGGAGCGCGACATTTCTTCGGACGTATGCATGACACGAAGATCACCAAGAGACTGGCTGACGAGGAGTTCCGCATACCGATGTGGATATACTGCTCGCAGAAGTATATAAGGCGCCACAGGGATATATACAAGGCGGTAAAACAAGCAAGGACAAAGAAGTATATGACCGATGCCCTCTCACATCTGCTTATGGGACTGGCAGGCATACACACTCCTTACTATAAGCCTGAGTATGACCTGCTGTCACCACAGTATAATGAGTCTCGTCCGAGGTTGCTGAAGCATACCACGGATTATGACAAGTTGAATAATAATAAGGAGGAGAAGTAAGTAATGACACTCTTGACAAAGACAGAATGCTCAGCGCTGAGAGGTGTGGCTATAATAGGAATATTCCTGCATAACTACCTGCATTGGCTCGGGCCTATGGTTAAGGAGAATGAATACCAGTTCTTCCAGAGTAATGTGGACTGGATGGTCAGTCTGGTGTCCAGCCCTGATGAGAACTTGCTCTTCCAGTTGTTCTCGTTCTTCGGACACTACGGCGTACCGGTATTCCTTTTCCTCAGCGGCTACGGCTTGGTACTGAAATACGAACGTGAAGCCACACAACCCTCTATGCCGTTCCTGCGCCATCACTTCATGAAACTCTTCCCTATGATGGTGCTCGGCTTCGTGTGCTTCGCCATGGTTGACTGGATTACGCCGGGCAGACACCACTGGGCATGGACAGACATCATAGCCCAGCTCACTATGACCATCAACCTCTTGCCTGACCCAGACCATATAATATGGCCGGGTCCTTACTGGTTCTTCGGACTGATGATGCAACTGTACCTTGTCTATATATTGGTGATACACCGTTACCGCCACTGGACGGTAGTGGCAGGCCTTACGTTGCTTTGCTGGGCATTGCAGGCCATGTGTGCCGGCTCTCCTGACGGCGAGGTGCTTAATCGCATCAGGTATAACAGCATCGGCGGTATGCTGCCGTTTGGCATGGGTGTGTTGCTTGCACGCTCACAGGCACTACAGCAAAGGCTGTCGTCAGTCGGAGTGTGTGGATGGCTGGCTGTGCTCGGCATATCCGTGGCGCTGACAGCAGCGTTCTCCCTAACTTTCCATACATGGCTGTGGGTACCGGCTCTCATCGTGGTGGTAAACGTGGCATTCGTTAAGGTTCTGCCACAGATAGGTGTACGTGCGTTAGACTGGGTAGGAGCCTTGTCGGCAGCCATCTTCGTGTGCCACCCCATAACACGAAAGATATTCATACCCATAAGCCGTGGCGGTGCTATACTCGACGGCTTGGTACTCTATATCGTGGCAACTGTAATGCTCGCCATGTTATTCAGAATGATAATATCACAACTACAGAAAAAAGCATAACAGAAATATGAATATCCTTGACCATATAAAACTGCTCAGACCGTCACACTGGGTGAAGAACCTGTTTATCTTCCTGCCGGTGTTCTTCGGTCATCAGCTTACAAACGCTTCGGCATTACTTAGCTCCTTCATCGCTTTCGTGGCATTCTCCCTGGCTGCCTCGGCGGTGTATTGCTTCAATGATATCATAGATGTGGAGGCAGACCGTCGTCATCCTGTTAAGTGCCAGCGCCCCATAGCCAGCGGCAGGGTAAGCATCACGTCGGCATACGTTATGATGGTAATGCTCATAGCGTTGAGTGCCGTGTCATCATTGCTTTTCGGTAATGAGCATCAGTATATGGTTATGCTGGTGATAGCGGCATACGTGGTCATGGAGTTCCTGTACTGTACGTTCCTGAAGCGCTATGCCATCATTGATATATGCATACTCTCCATGGGCTTCGTCTTCCGCATACTGCTTGGCGGAGCCGCTACGGGCATAATCATCAGTCACTGGCTGATAATGATGACATTCCTGCTGACGCTCTTCCTCGGCATAGCCAAGCGCCGCGATGACGTGTTGCGTATGAATGCCACGGGCGTTGCTCCGCGCCATAACACCAAGAGGTATAACCTTACCTTTACCAATACAGCGCTGTGTATCACGGCATCGGTAATGCTCGTGTGTTATATAATGTACACCATCTCACCAGAGGTGACAGAGAATTTTGATACGCAATACCTGTATCTCACCACAGTCTTTGTCATGATAGGACTCCTGCGTTATATGCAGTTGGCTGTGGTTGACGAACAGACCGGAGACCCGACGAAGGTGCTGCTCCACGACCGCTTTATGCAGTGTGTGGTAGCATGTTGGTTCCTCTGTTTCTTGCTTATCATATATGTATTGTGAGAATAGGACATTTTGGTGATTTTGCCTTTTTAATTTTGTCAACGAAAAAACGCAAACCAGGAGGGAAATGACCTTTTTAGAGGACAAAAATCATCATTTTTCATCTTCTTTTTCGTGAAAGCATAGCTTTTACAGTGTCATTCGATAGCTTTCACGATGAGAAACGATAGCTCTTACACTCTGAAAGCATAGCTTTTGCGACGCAAAAACCATGCTTTTTTCATGCCTTTTCATAATCCGCTACTGATTATCAACGAGTTACAACCCTCCGTAGATTTCGCTGTACGCAGCCAGCAGGAAATAATTTTGAAATATCGCAAGCATAAGGCGTTAACCGAAAGCCCCAAATAGGACATTTTTGTCATCGGATGACATAAATCAAGTCTAATTCAACACCGTATTCATATATTTCTTTGAACATGAATTGCCATAAATTGACCATACGCTCAGTGACGTAAGGAGACGCTTGCTACCATAGGGACGCAAGAATTATTCAGAAATTATTATTTATTTCTGAGCCGACAGGCTCCAAAGATTGTCCTGATGATTTTCCCTGATTTCTGCTCCGCAGGAGCATAATAAAAACATAAAAGCCAGTCATGCCATCAAACGGTGCGGCTGGCTTTTTCTTCTGTGTGAATACTATTTCCTTGACAACGACGTTTATTATATAGAGGCGGCTTCGGTACTCCGTTCGCGGCGGAGGCAGGGAACACCACCCCCGACCTGCAGACGCACAAGTATAACGGCAAGGAATTTGACACCATGCACGGTTTGAACACTTACGACTATGGCGCAAGACAGTATAACTCCCTTGCCGGCAGATGGGACAGGATAGACCCGCATTGTGAGACATATTATGACACTTCTCCATATGTATACTGTGGAAACAACCCTTCTAATATGGTTGATTATGATGGATGTGATTACTGGTCAACAAATGATCCAGAACAAATAGGTACATTTCTTAATGCATTGGGAAGTGGACAGACTCAATTTGATTTCTCTGGTTGGAGTCATGCTAAAGATTTTTTCGGCTTATGATAAAAAAAATATTAAAAACTTTAAAACAATTCGAAGGGAATGTTGTTACTTACTCCAGAGCTGGCGGAGGGGCAGGTAGCATATTGCTTATAAAATCCCCAAATAATATTTCACTATGGATTTGGTGCTATTGGGAAATTTCTCACTATGATGATTTACTTGCCACTGCAGATGATGATACTACTGCCATTGTGGGAAAGATTGCCGTTGCCACAAGACAATTAGAAGGTAAAGTCATTAAATGGATAAAGATAGATCCCGACTACTACCATCTTCGTTTAGGTTTTGATGATAATTATGAACTATTTGTTGGTTGCGAATCTCAACCACCAGAAGAAGAATTCCCATTAGATAACTGGGAGTTATACAATCAAAATACAAAAATCAATTATGTCGTTGGATGCGACTTTTCCATCAGAGAGGAGATAGATTCTGACTAATAGAATATGTTTCAACAATAACATTGAGTCCATTTGAAAAAGTAATTTATAATCTCAGGCTCTATGAGCCGGAAATATTTCTGAGCCGACAGGCTCCAAAGATTATCCTGATGATTCTCTATGATTTCTGCTCCGTAGGAGCATAATAAAAGATTAAAAGCCAGCCACGCCATAAATCGGCGCGGCTGGCTTTTTTATTATGTGTGAATGCTATTTTATAAGGACGTTGTTTAGATAATACGTCTGAACCAATAATCAAACAGTTTGAAATCTTCTATCGTCAGGGCGTCTGCCGGTGCGGTGTCCATGCGTAGCAACGGTATGTCACGGTACATCACGGCTACAAGCGAGTAGGTGCTTGGCGGTCCCATGACGTAGTCGCACTCGGAGAGCATGAACAGGTCTTCCACAGCGTTGCCGCCCAGCAGATGGATATGTGCGTTAGGTTGTTTTACCAAGGTGCGGAACTTGTCAGCAGTAACCTCTGGGTCATTGGTGGACAGATATACCTCAACCTGCTTTCCTTGCATCATTTGTGCGAAGGCATCAATGTATGCGGCATATTTCTCGTCGCTATAGAAGTACTTACCACCTTGAAAGTCTTTGTAGTCACCACGGCGGATGTGCACGCCCAGTCTAACCCTGTCGTTGCATGGCTCCGCTTCGCACTGGCTCATGCGCTGAGACACTGCAGTGGAGTATTGGCTGTCAATAGTGAAGAGGTCGCAAATCTCACTGCGGTATTTCAGGAAGAGGTCATACCAACGGCAGAACCATCCGCTTACCACTACATGCTTATGGCGCACCATCAGTTGTTCAGATACCGCAGGGTCATCGTTTTGCTTAAAGCGTGCGGTAGGCAGCAGCCGTAGAGCAGCAGCATATTTGGCAAACAGGTACATCGGGAAGCTGGTGTACTTTGTATGGCATATCTTGAAGAACCTGTATTTATAGCTAAAGCGCATAGACATGACAGAACGGTCATGCTCGCGTGCCCAGGCATATACATGGGCAAACTGCAACAGGTTGTTGCACATCTGACTTTTATCTCTGGCAAAAATCATTATTCAAAGTTATGAGTTATGAGTTATGAGTTATGAGTTATGAGTTGTGAGACCCTCCCCGGCCCTCCCTGTGAGGGAGGGAGATTGGGCGATGAATTATGCATTATGAATTATGCATTATGACTTGTTCTCTCTCATATAGTCAGGGAACGTGAGAGTCCATCTGAACCATCTCGCATATTTGCTACGCAGGGTGTCATAGTCGGCAATCTTTTTGTATGGTAACCGCTTCTGTTGCCATGGGCGCAGCACCTTACGCTGTACAAAGTTGCCGTAGGTCTCAAACTCAGAGAAGCCCGACTGCTCGTTGCGGTCCAGATTGTCGATGATGACCTGCTGCCAGGGCTTGCCGTCATGGTTGCTGCTCAAGGTATTGTGCAGTTCGTGTAGTTGCTCCTTGTCGAACAGCATCTTGTGGTCCACGTACGACAGATTTCCTATCTCTATGCTGGGCAGTATTCTGCGTATGATGTCATAGTAAGGCTGGTGGTCCTCATAGCTAAGGTAGAATACCGTCTCTTGTTTGTCGGTGAGGAACACGTGCGGATGTATCAGCACGTGGTCAGCGTCAATGCACAGGTAATAGCGGCAAGAGCCGATGGCGCCAGACAACTTGACAAACTGCTGAAACAGCCAGCCGCTGCGGTCGCTCCCGTTAGAGAGCTTGATGTTGAGTTCCTTGGGAGCATAGCCGAAGACATTGTTTTCATTAATGAACTCCAGGTTGTTGGCGGTGCAGAAATCCATTATCTCCTTTTGGGCAGGAGCCACTATGTATATCTGCTTTATGGTGTGGCATACGCACTTCCTGACACCTTCAAGGCACAGGGGCAGTATCTTCAGGTCTTTCGCAATGATGGGTATCACCACGTCGATAGGTTCGTCTGAAGGCTTGAGTTCCGGATGCCAGCTCCATGACAGGCATCTGTATCTTAGTTTACGTAGTTCGTTTGATATTGACATAATTAATCATTTTGAAATACATAGAATATTACATCTTATATATAGGTATGACTTTTATTGTGTATCCGTTTTTCTCAATTGTGCGTTCCTCATCTGCGGTTACTATCAGCAAGTTAGAACAGTGAAGCTCTCCTGCTGCCTCTACAAGGGCATCAACTTCTCTCTTTTCAGTTTTTGCATTCGTAAGAGTATAGCTGACCTGAATAAGCTGTTTGATGTGGAAATCGTCACGTATTACAAAATCTATCTCCTTGTCGTTGCGTGAGCGATAATAGAAAAGTGTACGTTCTGTATTATAACCTCTGCGCAGCAATTCTGTGAAGACCTGATTCTCCAATAATCGTCCGATGTTCTCGCTTATGCTGAAAGCCCTGGATGTCACAAAACCATTATCTACCACATAGATCTTCTGCGCCGCTTTCTTCATTATCTTCATCTTGTTATCATAACGCATAAGGAAGAAAAACAGGAAAGGTTCATGTAGGTAGTCCATAAATTTCTTCGTGGTGGTAACACTCGAGAATCCCAATTCTGTTTTTAAGTCATTGGCACTAACAGGGTTGCAGAAGTTTGCAAGAAGATATACTGCCAAGGTGTTTAAGTCTGTAGAGTTGCGCACCTTGTGACGCTTGCAGACATCTTTCCATACGATATTGTCGAATAGTGTAAAGAGATAATTCTTGACAATGCTACGCGCCTGTACCGTTTCGGGATACCCCCCATTGTGAAGGTAGTCGTCAGCAATACTCCTGATATCGGTATTATTCCACTCTGCCACTTCCTGCATACTGAATGGCATCATGTCTATTTGTATATAACGCCCTGTAAGTACGGTAGCCATCTCGCTGCTCAGCATCTTTGCATTGCTGCCAGTAACTATCAAGTTCTTTCCTCTTCGGTAGAGTTTTGAAATCCATAAATCCCAATCATTCAGGTTCTGCACCTCATCAAGCAACATATATTCATAGTTAGGATATACCTCATCTAACATCTGCATGACGGTTTCTTCTTCCCACATTGCAAGCAATTGGTCATCATCGAAATTCAGATAGGCAAAGTTCTTGCCCTTTAGCATTAAAAGCGCATAAGTTGACTTTCCAACTCTGCGTGGACCACTGACCAGTTTAATCAGATTGTTTGCCAACAGTTCATCGGAATTGAATTTTGTCTTGCGCTCCAAATAGTGACGCTCTAACAGTTCGTCGCGCTCTTTTCGTTGATTAAGTATAACTGCTCTCATAGGAAATGATTTTGGGTGCAAAGTTACACTTTTTTATCCAATAAAACAAACTGTAGTGGATAAAAAAGTTACTTTTTTATCCACTACAGTGTTTAGACTGGATATTTCTACCTTTTATCCAAGTCATCGTATAGCTTTTGCAGGAAAGCCTGTGCCTGTTTCGTGAGTGTAGCACTGTTGGTACCCGTCTGCAGCGTCACCTTGTTGGAGGTGTTGTCATATATCACCCTGCCGCTGGTGGTGGTGATGCCCATGGCATCGGGGAAGGTGAAGAAAGCGAAATGAGGTGCTGCAGGGTCAAGCAGGTCCTTTGAATAGGTGAACTCGCTGTGGTCTATGCCCAGCAAGGCAAGCAGTGTGGCGGCAATGTCTATCTGTGAGCCTATGACGTCGAGTGACTCTTGTGCCTCTGCCTTGAAACTCTCAATGGCACCCCCCGAAAGGATGAGAGGTACGCGGAAGCGCCACTGCTGATAGTTGTCGGCATTAGCCGGGTGGGCACCGAGATGGTCGGGCACGATAACCACGAGGGTGTTGCTCCAGCAGGGTAGGGTAGCCAGTTGATTCATGAACCTGCCCAGACACTCATCGGCGTATGCAAAGGCGTTGAGTTCAGGAGAAGACTTAATCTTGTTGTAGTTAGGTACGTCGAAAGGCTCATGGCTGCTCTCTGTCATGATACTGCGAAAGAAAGGCTTGCCGCTCTTGTCAGACTTAATGTCGGCAAGCAGACGGTCAAAGACCGGTCCGTCAGCAACGCCCCATTTGCCGGTATGCTGGCTCTTAGGGAAATCAACGTCAGACACTATGTGCTGAAAACCCGTGCCGACGAAATACGAGCGCATGTTGCTATAGTTGATGTCGCCACCGTAATAGAAGGTGGTGGAGTAGCCGTTCTGAGCCAGTGTGCCGGCAATGGAAGGCAGTGAGGTGCTCTTGTGAGGCATGTCCATCACACTCATGGTAGGCTGTGCAGGCAGTGCACTGTGTATAGACACCAAAGCCCTGTCGGTGCGGAAACTGTTGGCATAGAAATTATGGAAGTGCAGTCCGTCGTCAGCAAGTTTGTTAAGACAAGGTGTGACTCCCGGGATATGCATTATAGAGTCAGAGAAACTCTCAAGGGATATAAGGATGACATTAAACTGACGTGAGGATGCAGATGCCCTGAGGGCGGTGTGTGTCATCTTGGAGAATATGGCAGTGGCTTCATCGTCAGACATGAAACGATACCTCGTACCGATGTCCTGACGGTGCAGCATTGACTCCATAAAGCTGAATACAGGGTTTACGGCTGCATGGTTCTTGCGGTTGTCGGTAGAGAAATATACGCTGCCTGTATGGTTGGTGCCTGTGCTCACTCCGCCGCGTATGGGCAGAATCATGGATGCAGTGAGCAAGAGCAGGGCAATGTGCGCACCAATAAAAGATATTAAAGACCTGTGGCGGTAAGGCGTAAAGATACACTTGGTGGACCTCTTGAACATGAGGAATATGCCAATGGCCAATAATATGATGGACAAAGGCGCTAAGAACATCTGGGTGGCTGTCATGCTTGCCATAGCATCGGCAGGTGACGAGGTGATATAGAGCACCGGGGTGCTGTCGAGCGGAAAGCCCCAATAGCCGTACAGACCTAAGTTGCTGACGATGGCGAGGGAATACAAGAAAGATGTAAGGGCAAAATACCCGTGCCACAGATGACGCAGAGCCTTGCCCCTCCACCAAAGGGTCACAATGAGCATTAGTCCGGGGAGCATGGACAGATAGCCGGCAATGGCGATGTCCAGGCGCAGACCATAGACGAATATGTTGAGATAGTCTGACGGCAGAGGGTTGGAAAACAAACCGTTATATGTCAGGATGAAAAACAGTTTGCTTACAATGCCAATCAGAGTCCAGAGCAGGAAAATACGTATAAAAATCCTTATAGCTTTCATTTCTGTGTGACACGTTATTTATGACGCAGCGACAGTCCGCCGTGAGTAACCTTCAGCCACTCCTCCTTGGAACGCTTCCAGCGGCGATGGCTCCACAGCCAGTAGGCTGGGTCGCGCTTGATGGTCTCCTCAAGCATCTCGGAATATATATCGGTAAGTTTGAACTGCTCAAACTTCTTAGGCTCGGTGGTGATGCGCTTGTATTCTGCCTCGTAGTAGCCACGTTTTATCCTGCGTACGTCGAGATAGTACACATCCATGTCAAGCTTCTGCATTATGCGCTCAGCCCCGGTGAACCAAGGAGTCTCATGGTGCAGGAAGTCGTTCCAATGATATATGCTCTCCCATGAAGGTCCTTGGTCGGCTATGAAGCCTACGAGTATAGGTTTGCCTTGACGCATATAGTTCACCATGTACTTGATAGACTTGTCAGCCGTGATGTTCTTGCCGCCGAAACGCTTGCGAGTATATAGCACAAGCTGGTCGGTCACGTAGTTCTCCAACGGATGGTACAACTGCGTACATGTACAAAGTTCGGAGTTAATCCATAGCGGCATACTGCTTATCCATTCCCAGTTGCCGTAATGACCGAGGAATACGCCACACGACCTGCCGTTGCGACAAGACTCCTCAATCAGTTCTATGCCCTTGAACTTCATGCGGCGACGCATCTCGCTCTTAGAGATAGAGAAGAACTTCACGCTCTCCATCATCAAGTCGCAGAAATGTGTGAAGAACTTACGCTCTATGATAAGGCGCTCGCGGGATGACAGTTCGGGGAAAGCGCTCTTGATGTTCTCATGTACCACCTTGCGGCGATAGCGTATGACATGAAATAAAAATACAGATGCCACGGAGGCAACGCCATGAAGGAACCACAGAGGCAAGTGTGACACCAGCCACCATACGCCAAACAGTATATAGTAGGCTGTCTGTTTTAGTTTGTGAAATCTTTCTTTATTGTAACTCATTACTGATTGGTAATTCTATATATATAGATGTAATCTATTAAAAAAACGTTTTTTCTCCCTTTTTATTGCTATATGTTGTGTAATTCACTTTTTTTTCTTATCTTTGCGAGAATAGAGAAATGCAAGAATATAGATTACAATAAAAATGCCAAGTTACGACATTCGACCGCTTCAACTGAGAATATTGCAGAATCTCAGTGCAATACACAAGGTGTGTGTGGAGCATGGACTGCATTATTATCTATGGGCAGGCACTATGCTTGGTGCGGTGAGACATAAGGGCTTTATTCCGTGGGATGATGATATAGACATTGCGATGCCGCGTAAGGATTATGATTTGCTTATGCGTAATGCAAGTAAATGGCTGCCGGCTCAATATGAGGTCGTCAGCTATGAGACGGACAAGGAGAATTATCCGTTGCCTTTCGCCAAACTGCAGGATGCGGGCACTACGCTGATAGAACGTGCACACCTCAGTTATCTTGGAGGGGTGTATATAGATATATTCCCGTTGGATGGAATGTGTGAGGGCAAGATGAGACAGCGCTGGCACTTCATGAAGTACCAGTGGTACAAGAAGGCTCTGTACTTCGTCCACAGAGACCCTTACCGCCATGGTCATGGCGTAAGCTCATGGCTGCCGCTGCTATGCCGGAAGGTTTATACCATGCAGGGGCTGCAGGAGAAACTGAAGCGTCTGCAGACGGAGTATGACTATGAGGAGTCTTCGCTGGTGGTTGACCATGACGACGGACTGAAAGGTGTGATGCCGAAAGAAATCCTCGGTACTCCTACGCTGGTGGAGTTTGAGGGACAGCAGTTCTGCGGAGTGGAGCAGGCCCACGCATATCTGAGCAGGAAGTACGGGGAGTATATGGTAATACCGGACGGAGACCATCAGAGACAGCATAACTTCCACTTCCTGGATATGAACCTGAGTTATAAAGACTATAAAGAAAATAATTGATGTACAACGGATTCTCCATACTCATACCATCATGGAATAACCTGTCGTTTCTGAAATTGTGTGTGCAAAGCATACGCAAGAACTCTGCTATGCAGCATCAGATAATCGTGCATGTGAACGATGGTTCTGACGGAACATTGCAGTGGGTAAAGGAAGAGGGATTGGACTATACCTATACACAGCAAAACGCCGGAGTGTGCATAGCAATGAATATGATGCGCACCAAGGTCAAGACAGACTACATCTATTTCGTGAACGATGATATGTATCTGTTGCCGGGATGGGATACGGCTTTGATGGCAGAGATTAACAGCATAGGACATAACAGGTTCTATCTCTCATCAACCATGATACAGCCGCATGACCGTAATGATGTGGGCGTATGTGCAGATTATGGTGACAGCTTAGAGACCTTCAGAGAGGAGAAGTTGTTGGCTGAGTATATGCAACACCCGCGTGGTGACTGGCAGGGGGCTACGCGCCCGCCAAGTCTGGTACACAGAGATATATGGGACACTGTGGGGGGATATAGCATAGAATTGTCACCGGGAATGTATAGTGACCCAGACTTTACTGCTAAGTTGTTGTTTATAGGTGTAACTTATTTGAAAGGCTTGGGTAATAGTCGCGTATATCATTTTGAGACTAAGACCACCGGGCGCGTGAAGAGAAATGACGGCAACACGCAGTTCTTGTTGAAATGGGGTATATCAAACTCGGTCATGCGTCGTCAGATTACGCGTCAAGGGGAAGATTGGGAGAAGAGAGAAGAGTCGTTGGATGTGGAGCGTATAAGGAGCAAACGTGGTATGTCGAAGTGGAAAGCTGTATGGTATCTGTTGAGAAAAGGCTTTGGCATAACACATAATATAGAAGAAACTTCAGAATCTGTTACGCCATGGATATAAAGATAGCTATAGCATACCATAAGCCTTCCGTCATTCTTGACTGTAAGCATTTCTTGCCGATACATGCAGGAAAGGCTCTCAGTACGTATGACTTACGTATTCAGGGTGATGATGAGGGCGATAGTATTAGTGAGAAGAATCCATGGTACTGTGAACTGACGGCTCTGTATTGGTTATGGAAAAACACTACTGCTGACTATAAAGGCCTGATGCACTACCGCAGGATATTTGTTCAGAAGAGGTCATTTGTGTTATACCGTGCTCTTTTAAGGGTAAAATATAAGGTCAGGCAGTTCTCTTCTCTATGGAGTATGTATAATAGTGTGGGAGTGAAGAAACAGTATGGATGTGACGATACGGATGTATTCCGTGGATATTCTGATAAACTGTCTGCACAGTTAGAGTCCTTGTTAAGCGATGGGACTAACATTATAGCGCCACATCCGGGACGGTTTTATATGAGTGTCCGCCGTACATTGTGTAATGAGGTGGGAGGATACAACTTGGATATGCTTGAAGAGATTGTCAAAAACGATTATCCCAAGTTCTATCCGTATTACCAGAAGGCAATGAATGGCACATGGTTCTATAACTGCAATATGTCAATAATGGATAATGATACCTTCGACACTTATTGCGAAATGTTATTTGATATACTTCGCAAGCATGAGGAAGTAACAGTAAGCAAAGGCTATTTGCTTGATGTAAGCAAGGAGAAGGCATACTCCAGAATATCAGGTTACCTGGCAGAGATGTTAACCAATGCCTTCATTCAATATAGTAAGGCGTTAGGAAAGAAAGTCAAGGTGATGCCTGTAATATATCTAAACATAAAGTAAAAAGATGAATCAGCAGATATCGGTAGTCATAAATACATATAATGCAGAGAAATACCTGGCTCGTGTGTTAGAGACGGCAAGCTCGTTTGACGAGGTGGTAGTATGCGACATGGAGTCAACGGATGGTACGGTGGCTATAGCTCAAAGGTATGGTTGCAAGGTGGTGTCCTTTCCTAAGGCAAATCATAAGAGTGCAGAGCCTGCGCGTACCTTCGCTATTCAGTCAGCGTCATCAGACTGGGTGTTGGTGGTAGATGCGGATGAGCTTATTCCGCAGGCGCTACATGACTATTTGTATGATTTCGTTAAGAACCCTGGCGATATCCGGGGACTGTATATACCGCGCAAGAATTACACAATGGGAGTGTTCCTGCCGTCATCATATCCTGATTACCAGTTGCGTTTCTTCATAAAGGAAGGTACAGTGTGGCCGCCATACGTACATACATTTCCGACTGTGCAGGGAAAGGTGGAGTATATAGATAAGAAGAGGAAGGACGTGGCGTTTGACCATCTTGATGACAGCACGCAGGCCACGATACGACGATTGAACAATTATACCGACAATGAGGTGGAGAAAAAGAGAGGCAAGCATGTGACGCTGCCGTATATTATATTCTCGCCGATGATGCGATTTATTAAACTCTATTTCCTCAAGGGCGGCTGTTTCTATGGTATAGCGGGCTTTGTGCAGGCACAGCGCTCGGCGATATATAAATTCACGATGCTTTGCAAACTTTATGAGAAACAGATAGGACTGTAGGACTGTCTTTCTTTGTTACTCTTAATGCAAATGATATAATGACATTCAAGAGAATATATTATACTCTGTTTCGTGGCATACACAAAAACAGGAAGTGGATATACTATGGCAAGGCAGTGCTTGCAATGCTGTTGCCCAATGTGTTCTGTCGTATAAGGAGACGGTCGCTTATGCGACAGTTTGATGCGATGGGGGCTGATGATAAGGCTAATATAACGGAAAGGGTGTTATATTACTGTAAGTTGCCGGCGGGTGCCAGCGTCAGGGAGATAAATGAGCAACTGCCCCGTACCAAGATGGCCCCACCGTATATGCCATGTACTGTAGGTGATTATTCGTTGGTAAACAAAAGGGGTAACAGTGTCTATTTCTTTGATTCGTATGAGCACATAAGATGCTTTGATACCCAGTTGCGATTCCTTATGATTCCCGGTGATGTGTTTATTGAATTGTCTGCGCCGGCAATATGTAAGTCACGACTGGTAAGAGAGGGAAACAGTAACAATGTATTGCTTAATCTTGATAAGGTGCGTCATTTCTTGTGGATAGATGACCCGTTCTGTTGGGAGGAGAAACAATGTCGCATACTGTTCCGCGGTGCGACAGAGGGTAAGCCACGACGTGAACGCTTCCTTGAAATGTGGAGTGATAATGCTTTGTGTGATTTGAAGAGTACTGGTAGTATGGCGCTCTATGATCACCTGTGTTATCGTTATATCATGTGTCTGGAGGGAAATGACGTGGCATCTAACCTGAAGTGGGTGATGTCTTCAAACTCCATTGCCGTGATGCCTCGCCCTACATGTGAGTCGTGGTTTATGGAAGGAAGGCTTATACCAGGCTATCACTATATAGAGATAGCAGACGACTATCATGACCTCATAGACAAGGTAGAGTATTATGAGGCGCATCCTGATGAGGCTAAGGCTATAGTAGAGCATGCACATGAGTGGGTTAGACAGTTCCAAGACACAAAGCGGGAGAAGATAATCTCGCTCATGGTGCTGGAACGATATTTTCAGCAAACAGGACAATAAGCCTTGTTAAAAGTATAGAAAGGACTGCATTATGCATAGCGTGTCAATAATAATACCAATATATAACGGTGAAAGATACTTGTATCAATGCCTTGAGAGCATACAGATGCAGGGGTACACTGATTTTGAGGTGTTGATGATAGATGATGGTAGTACGGATGGCAGCGCTGGTATATGTATGGAGTTTGCGGAAAGAGACTCTCGTTTTAGATATAAGCATAAGGAGAACGGCGGTGTCAGTAGCGCACGCAATGTCGGAATAGAAGAGTCCACGGGGGAATGGCTCCTTTTTGTGGATGCGGATGACAAGATGCCTGATAACGCATTAGGTAATTTCATGGCATGTCGTGGAGATGAGCGTACTGACCTCGTCGTAGGTGCTTATGCGATAGAAGACAAGGAAAAGCAGACTGTAGAGGTGCTTCGGGTAGGTGAGCCTGAGTTGAGCAAGACAGATTCTGCGAATATGTTGTTCTTGGAAAATAAGTATGGCTATCAGGGGTATATATGGAATAAGCTATTCAAGCGCTCCGTGGTGTTAGAGAATAATATCAGGTTTGATGAGAGATACAGATTCAATGAGGACCGTTTGTTTTGCGTAGAGTATATATGTGCCATGAAGGGCGTGGCAAAGACATGCGACGATATCATCTATAATTATGTAAAGCATCCTGGAAGCACGATTGGTACTATGGGAAAGGACTTGCGCATTTTAGATGACTATACGTCTTCTCTCTATATTTACGAGCGACTGAAAGAATGTCATTTCCCGCGACGTACAGTCAGTCTGTCACGCGATAATCTCTTTTTCTCGTATGATTTCATCAGGCATAATCTTAAGTTGGCTGACGCAGAGGAACGAGTAAGGGTAATAGGGGACATTAAGTCAAGGGCAATCCGTGATTCTGGTGGTATGTTGTTCTTCGCAGACAACAGGTTACGCCGGTTCTTGTCACGCCAGATAAACCATCTACGTAGTGACAAGATATATTTAGAATCTTTGTTTTAGTTCTGGTTTCCCTTATGCTGTCACTTGACGGAATGTGGTAAATGCTTTATGTTTTGCCAGATACCTTTTAAGAACAAAGAGAAAGTAAGCCCGTATTTCTCTCTTTCGGCATACATAGAGAAAAGTTCTTTTATGCTTGCATGCTTAACAAGAAACTTTGTTTCATTTCTCATGTCTTTCTCTATTGTGCGTATAATCATCTTCTTGTCAGGATGGCTGCCAGCATTGACAATCTCTGTCGCTACATGGCATTGTTGTCTCCATCCAATAAGTTTCTTTTGGTTATAAGAGAAGGTACGCCCCGTAATGTTTTTGTCTGTTCTGCGGAAACTCATCAGCCTCCTTGCTGATGACACGACACCGCCATTACGACCTATACGGAATATCGTAGCACAGTCAGCCCCCCATGCCATAGGGGCGGAAGCATAGCCGTTAATGCCACGCAAGGCAGATGTCCTAAGCATCCATTCACTCATGGTCTGTCGGTTGTTTCTGCTATGTAGGTGCCATATATATTCTTCTATGCATTGGTGCTCTGGCGCGAGAGGGTAGTATTCTGTGGCGTTTCCATCACTGTCTATTTCCCTTACACCACATCGGAAAGCATTACATCCTGGATATTTGCTCTGTAATGATATGAGTTCTGCAATGAAGTCTTTGTGATATACATCATCATCACATAGCAGACAAATAAAGTCGCCTTTTGCAAGTTCCAGGCACCTGTTCCAGTTTCTTGACGGATCTTTCTTGCCAAGGTTCTTTTCATTTCGATGGTATGAAATACGGTTGTCAGAGAAACGTGCCACTATCCCTTGCACATCGTTTGGGGAAGCATCGTCCACTACAATGACCTCAATGTCGGCATACGTCTGCGACAAGGCAGAAGATATGGCTTCTGTCAGGAAGTCCGTCTTATATGCGGGGATTGCTATTGTTACCATCTGTATATATTCCTTTGCGTATATTCAAAAGTTTTTCAGGATTCATATTGAGTTTGATGCTCTCGCTCGCCTTGTTTGTCAGACTCTTTTGCAACTCAGCGTCGTCAGCTAACCGCTTGATGGCATCTGCAAATTCAGAAACGTCGTCCGTTACGAATGAATTTTCATTGTTATACAATGGTAATCCCTCACATCCCTTTATTGTTGAGACGATGGGCGATTTAGAAGCTATAGACTCAAGTATTTTCATTCTTATGCCACCGCCTATCCTGATTGGAACAATTGTTATCTTTCCATTCAGGAAAAGAGACAGGTCATCAACAAAGCCGGCAAATCTTACATTGTTACACTGAGAAGAGATGGCAGCCTGTATCTCCCTGTTCCATATTCCTGTAATCCATAGCGTGCCGTCATATCCGTTAGATAATAGTTTAGGCATTACCTCTGTAACAAACCACATGAGCCCTTCCACATTCGGCAGGTGACTGCTGTTGCCTACAAATACTATGTCATGGCATGGCGTGAATGACAGTTCTGTCTTGTCAGCCATGGACTTTGTCATAGCCGGACTCACGTAAACATCAGAGTTGGGCAGGTATTCCTTTATCACGTCCTTGTCGTACTCGCTCAAGACGACTATCTGGTCGTATCGTGACAAGGCATCAATCTCCTTGGCTTTTTGTGTGGCATACTCAATCTTGTCTGTTGCCGTTTTATGCTTGAACAAGCGCATCTCGTCTTCGTTGTGGACGAAGCGTATCTCATGGTGTACGAAAATCTTCTTTGCATTGTCAGGAAGTATATATACAAGAGGTAAAGACTCGTAGAACTCCACCTGTATTATGTCGAAGCCCTGTGATGCAACTTCCTGTACGTAGTTTAGATACCCCGGCGTCAAGTCTTCATATTTGCAATGTAGTACGGCATGTTCATTTTTCAGCCATACCTTTGAGTGGGAATCAAGATACATGGGTGTCCTGTCTTTTTCCGGCTCCACCCGTCTTCTTATCTTTCTCTCACAACTTCTTCTTGTCTTGTCGAATAATTTTACTTCAAGACGTTTCCTATATGTTAAATATTTATACTTGTCCTCTTTACAGAAATCATATACTTTTATGTCAACGTTGTTCCATATTTTCTTCAACTCTTCTATGTCAGCCTTTTCTTTCTCATTGTGTGCGGTCAGTAATACAGATACATTACAATCGTGTCTGATGGCGTCAACATAATTAAAAAAAGCTTGGCTGCCTCCGCTTGATAAAGGGTATGGAATCCACGGTGTGATATATAATATATGCATGTTATTTACTTGTTATAATGTCATTTTCGGGATATTTGAAAAAAACTCCAATCCTTTCTCAAAGTCAAGGCTGTAGTGCTTGTCTCTCCTTCTTATTCGATTGAACATACTTTTGTGATATCCAAAAAGCAGTAGTGCCATCCATGGTGTGTAATAAGGATGACTGCGAATGACTCTGTATAGTTCGCGTACCAAATGCCCATTACCGCTTCTCAGACAATCGCGAAGGTGTCGTTGCTTTTCTTCTTCCACGAAGTTGTAGACATGCCTGTTCCATTTAAGTGAGCAACTGAACATGATGTCAGCCAACTTACCGACAATATAAGAGTTTGCTTTGAAATGCTTGATAAAGTCTTGTGAAGACTGTATGGAGTTATTCCTTACCCGATAGATGTATGTATCATCTTGTACTATTCCTACATTATTTATATGTTGCAATATCTGGAAACTCCATAATGTGTCTTCGTGAATCAATCCTTCTTCAAAATATAGTCCGTGCTTGATTATGAAGTCACGTCTTATCAGTTTGTTCCATGCCATCGGATAGATTCTCTCCTTGCAATAGGCCTTTATATAAGTTTTCCTGCATAGATGGGATTGCCTTACGGTAATGTGCGGACATCCTAATTCGGGACCGTCAATCTTGTAGTTGCCTACCACCATGTCCATGGATTTGCCCTTCTGCAGTGAAGCCTTGACAAGTTTTTCCAGACAGTCAGGTGTGATAATGTCGTCGCTGTCTAAGAAATACAAGTATTCTGCGGTGCTATGGAGAATGCCGGTATTACGGGCTGCTGATAATCCCCGGTTTCTTTCATGGTCTATAATAGATATTCTGTCCTTGGGGATATTGTATTTGTCGATGCACTCCCTTAGTATCTCCAAACTGGCATCTGTAGAACAGTCATTAATGGCTATAATGTCAAAGTCTTTGTATGTCTGTGCGGCAACAGAGGCAATACATTCCTCGATGTATTGCTCTACATTATATATAGGTATAATGACAGAAACATTCATCTTACAAGGTGTCGTGAATAAATACTACAGTTGCTGCATATCATACAGGCGTTTGTAGTAGCCGTTCTTGGCTATCAGCTCGTCGTGTTGGCCGCACTCCACTATCTCGCCTTCATACAAAACGTAAATCTCGTCTGCGTTCTTGATGGTTGACAGACGGTGGGCTATGGCCACAGTGGTGCGACTCTTCATCAGTCGCTCCAGGGCCTCCTGCACCAGTCGCTCTGACTCTGTGTCGAGTGCTGAGGTAGCCTCGTCAAGTATCAAGATTGGAGGGTTCTTCAGTATGGCACGTGCGATGCTGATGCGCTGGCGCTGACCACCAGACAAGCGGCCGCCACGGTCTCCTATCATGGTGTCATACCCATGCTCGCTCTCCATGATGAAGTCGTGGGCATTGGCAATCTTCGCAGCCTCTATCACCTGCTCCATGGTGGCATTCTCCACGCCGAATGTTATGTTGTTGTAGAATGTGTCGTTGAAGAGTATGGCCTCCTGGTTTACGTTGCCTATGAGCTGGCGCAGGTCACTGATGCCAACCTCGCGTATGTCTTTGCCGTCAATGAGTATCTGGCCGCTGCATACATCGTGGTAACGAGGTATGAGGTCAACGAGTGTTGACTTGCCAGAGCCTGACTGTCCCACGAGAGCAATGGTCCTGCCTTTCTCTACGGTGAGGTCTATGTGCTTCAGTACGTCACGTCCCTCAACGTAGTGGAAACTTACATCTTTAAGCTCCACCTTGTCAGTGAAGGCATTGAGCTGCTTAGGTTCCGGCTGTTCCTTGATTGGGTTCTCTGCCTTGAGTATGAAGTCAATACGGTCCATGGATGCCAGACCGAGAGGCACCTGGTATATAGCTCTTGTAAACTCTTTCAGCGGATTGATGACGCTGTATAATATCACCATGTAGAATATGAAGGTGGAGGCGTCGATAAGGCGTGAGCCGGTAAGTATGAGCCATCCGCCGAAAAGCAGAACTATTACAATGATGACTGTCCCGAGGAACTCAGACATAGGGTGCGCCAGTGATTGACGTGCAGACACTGTGATGACGGCGTTACGATATGTGTTGTTAACAGCCTCAAAGCGGTCTGTCATCTTCTTCTCGGCAATGAAAGCCTTGATGATACGCAGTCCGCCGAGTGTCTCGTCAAGTTGTGACAGTATGTTGCCCCACAGCCTTTGTGCCGTGGTGCCCTGTGCTTTAAGGCGCTTGCTTACCTGTCCCATTATTATGCCTGCTATTGGTGCCACGACGATGACAAACAGGGTAAGTTGCCAGCTTACGAATATCATGGTAGCAAAACATATTATGATAGCTATAGGGTGGCGTATCAGCATGTCGATAGAGCTTGTGAGAGAACTCTCCACCTGTCCTACGTCAGAGCTCATGCGTGCTATGATGTCGCCTCTGCGTTCAGATGAGAAGAAAGCCAACGGCAGTGATAGTACCTTGCGGTACAGCTCCATACGTATATCCTTCACTATGCCGGTGCGCAGCGGCAGCATGACAAAGAGCGATGCAAAATATCCGAGAGTCTTGAGCAGTGTCATAACAACGAGTCCGCCGCCCATGATGCACAGTGTGACAAATGCTCCGTGCTGAGCCATCAGCTCCTGAACGTATGCGTAGCCGTTGTTGACGAGTAAGTCTTTGTTGAGTGTTGACCAGGTCCACTCCTGATAGTGATAAACCTTCTGGTCTATTTGGAATAGTATGTTGAGTATAGGTATCAAGACAACAAACGATACCACATTCATTACCTGTGAATAGATGTTGAGAACCACAGCCCATACGAGTGAAGACTTGTAGGGGCTGAGATAACGTCGCATTATCTGCAGAAATTGTTTCATAATTAGATGCAAAGTTACGTTTTTTTTATTACATACCAAAATAACGTAAGTTTTTTTTCTTTCAGTGCCTTATTTCTTCTGTTTTCATGTGTTGGTAAGGAAAATAATAGATACATTTGCAGCATATAACTGTAAAAGATGGAAAACGTACCTATAAAGATAGAGAGCTTTGGCAGTGAGTATTCAGAGCAGGGGCTCAAGGAGAAACTTTCCAAGATAGCACGCAAGGCTGGCATCAAGATGGCTTATGCTGTGCTTGTGGCCTTCTATGCCGTTCAGTCTGACGCCTTGTCCTTCAAGGAGAAGGCGAGGCTATATGGCGCATTGGGCTATTTTATCTTGCCGGTGGACTTGATACCTGACGCAATACTCGGCATGGGCTATTCTGATGACTTAGCTGCATTGGTGTATGTGCTGCATACAGTCAGCTTAAATATAACACCAGAGGTGAAGCGGCGTGCACGAGAGAAATTGTGCTCGTGGTTTGATAATGTTGACATAGACATTGATTTCTGAGTGTTGTTGCAAAAAGCATGGCGCAGATATGAGGTGTGTTGCCTCATGTCTGCGCCATTTGTTTTATAGCTTGAGTACAGTTATTTCTTATCTTCCCATATATGGTCTTTAGGGAAAGCTTCTCCGCCCCATGCCTTTACCTGCGTCCATTTCTCTGCTGGGCAGGTCCAGAACGGGTGGTCGGCAGGCAGTCCCAATGGCAGTAATACCTCTGAGGTGATATACAGCGAGCCGTTGTTGGTGTACCAGTCTGCCACCTCAGGCTGACGGCCGCAGAAGCCTATCGTCAGGAAACCCTTCTCGTTATAGTTTCCCGGCGCATCCCACATACGGTGCATCACCTTCGTGAGTGCAGCGCGCACTTGACCGTTGCTGAGTTCCTGCGGCAGTGTCTGGTACCATGCCATCAGCGCCAGTGGTTGCATGGCAGCAAGGCGGTAAGGTATGCTGCGGCCGAATACAGGGAATGTGCCGTCGGGTGATATGAAACGCTCAAGTATTATGCTGTATTTCTGACAGCGTTTAAGTGCGCGGTTGTAGTAGTCGCGGTAGTTTATCTTCCAGCCATAGCCTCTCACGTCACGCATGGTGCCGAGGGTCTCAAGATACATGGCATGGAACACGAAGCTTGAGTAGTAGTCGAAGGCAAATGTGCCTTCACCGTCACTGTACCAACCATCGCCCACGTACCATTCCTCAACCTTGCGTACGGCTCCGTTTACGCGGTACTGGTCGTATGGTGCTCCAGCCTTTGCGAGGAATGACTCTATCGTAGAGGCGAACAGCAGCCAGTTGGTATATGGTGGCTCCACACGGCGCAGACGTGTAAACTCGTCAATGTAGCGTGCCTTGGTTACGGAGTCGAGTGGCAGCCACAGTGCGTCATAGCCACGCAACAGGCTTTCTGCTATGTATGCGGCATCCACGAGCGGCTGTCCCTCCTTGCGCCATAGCAGATAGTCCTTTGACTGCGGGTCAACGGCATGGGCATAGCTCTTCAGCGCCCACTCACGCAGTTGCTTGCGCTGCTTACCCTCAGCGGTGTCATCATCAGGCAGAGAGAGCCATGGTGAAATGCCTGCCATGAGTCTGCCGAAGCACTCCATATATGTCACGCGCTTGTCACGCTTGTCAAATGAAGGACTCACCTCTATCTGCATCTCTGTTGATAGCATACCGCGCGACATAGGCTCCAGCACCGGCGCAGCCAGTCTGTAGGCCTGCTCAGCCCAGTATTCACGGTCTGTCTGCTGTTTCTTTGCCGCCTCTGCAATGCCTGAATACAACGACATACTCAAGACTAATAAAGAGAGTAGAATCTTATTTCTCATATTGTTTACGCTTTATTTATTCGTTCGTTTGCAAAATTAATGTTTCTCAGGTAATGACGTTTGAATAAATGTATAATCAGTAAGTCAATAGCAAGTAAGGGTACAGGATAGAAAACCAATAGGGTGAATACTAACCACGTCAGGACGTTATACTCTGAGCCGGGAGCGTCAAACAACATAATGTCTGCAATGAGAGTCAGTGGATACGCTATTATGGGGAGAGCAAAGAGTATGCAGAGAGCAAAACATATTTTCTTACCTTTGTAGTCCTTTGGTATCAAGGTGTATTCTTTCTCACATTTCTTGCGGAGTCGTAATGCCAGATACACTCCCAGTCCCATTATCGAATATACTATCAGTCCTATTATCGAATATATCATCGCCTTAGTTCCCTTATTCCATAGTCATTTTTATGCACTTCGTGTGGATGCCGTTGAATGTCAGCCTAACGATGTAAACGCCCTGTTTTACGTTCTGCTTGACAGGTATAGTGCGTTTTCTTTTCCATTTGCTTAATAGTCTGAATTATTAAGTCAAATGCAAATGTATGAATTTTTTTTTGAATTTTATGCAAGAAAGGAAGAAATAGTTTCGTGTCAAGCGATTTTTTTACTTGTGAAGGATTATATAGTGGGTGTATTGATATTTTGATAGCATTTGTGCGGTTTTTGTTTACAAAGTGTCAAAACGAGAAATGCCGTCAGAAAACTCAAAATAGAGCTTCTGACGGCATTTCTATAGGTGTATTTAGGGGTAAAAACAGCTCTTAGGATGTGAAAGCATAGCTTTTACATTGTGAAGTGATAGCTTTCATCTCGTAAAAGCTATGCTTTGACAATGAGAAATGATAGCTTTTACGACGTGATTTGATAGCTTTCAGAGTGTGGAAAATAAGCCATGAATTTCAAGGTGTTAATTATCAGCTGTTTGCACGATCATCTATTTTTGGCTGTACGAAAACGGATGGAAAACAAAATCGTACAGCGCAAGGAAATGATGGTTGCGGAAATCAAAGTGTAACAAAAATCCCCCACCGGCTTTCGTTGTGAAGAATGCCGGTGGGGGCTTTGTCTTGTCTTGTCTTTGGCTTACTCGCTCTTGAACAGGTCCTTTATGCCGCCGATAGAGCCCATGAGGTTTGTGGCCTCGTAAGGCAGGTAAACGGTCTTGGTGTCCTGACCGCTGGCGATGTCCTGCAGAGTCTGTATGTATTTCTGCGCAAGCAGGTAGTTGGCAGGGTTTACGCTCTTGCCTACAGCCTCTGTAATCTTGTCGATAGCCACAGCCTCTGCCTCAGCTTTGCGGATGCGTGCCTGTGCCTCACCTTCTGCCTGCAGTATCTGCTGCTGCTTGGCAGCCTCAGCACGGTTGATGACTGCGGTCTTGTCGGCCTCAGACTTCAGGATGACAGCCTGCTTCTCACCCTCAGATGTAAGGATGGTGGCACGCTTGTTACGCTCCGCCTGCATCTGCTTCTCCATGGCCTGCAGTACGGTAGCAGGTGGTATGATGTCCTGTAGCTCTACGCGGTTCACCTTTATGCCCCACTTGTTTGTAGCGTCGTCAAGAACGAGGCGTAGCTTAGAGTTGATGGTGTCACGTGATGTGAGAGTCTGGTCAAGCTCCATCTCGCCGATGATGTTACGCAGGGTGGTCTGTGTAAGTTTCTCGATGGCGTTAGGGAGGTTGCTTATCTCATACACAGCCTTGAACGGGTCAACAATCTGGAAGTAGAGCAGAGCGTTGATCTCCATCTGGATGTTATCCTTGGTGATAACATTCTGTGACGGGAAGTCATACACCTGTTCACGCAGGTCAATCTTGTCTGTCAGCACATAGCGTCCGCGTGCCATTGCCACCATGTCCTTTGCCTTGTCGATGAAAGGAATGATGACGTTGATGCCAGGCTCAAGAGTCTGGTAGTACTTACCCAGTCGCTCAATGATTTTTGTCTCTGACTGTGGAATGATTACGATTGTTTTCTTCAATACGATTACTGCCAATACTACGATGACAATAAGAAATGTTGTTAAGAATCCCATAGTAGTAAATAAGTTATGAATTATGAGTTATGAGTTATAAGTTATGAGTTATGAGACCCTCCCCGACCCTCCATGTGAGGGAGGGAGATTGGGCGATGAATTACGAATTATAAATTACGAATTATGCATTATGAATTATGCATTATGGATTACGTCAACCGTGAGTATGATGCTGTCGCGTGACACTACTTGTACGGTGGTGCCTGCGGGTATCTCCTGTCCGTCAGCTGATATGGAACGCCACTCGTCGCCGTCTATCTTCACGTATCCGTGACCATTGGCAGGTATTGTCTCTGTTACTTTACCATGCTTGCCTATAAGTGCGTCGGCGTTGCTCTTGCGCTCCTTCATGTTGCCGTGCAGGTGTTTTACAAGCGGCGGGCGCACGAAAAACAGACATAGCAGGGAGGCGCATACCCATACCAATACCTGTACCCAGAATGGCAGGCCGATAAGCGCAGCTATGATGGAGGCTAAAGCTCCGAAAGCGAAACAGATGATGTAGAAGTCGCCACTTGTCAGTTCAAGAGACATCAGCACTAAGCTCGCAATGAACCATAGCAGCCATATATTCGTAGTAAAATATTCTAACATGCTATTTTAGGTGTTTATAAGTTAATGGTTAGTTGTCTTATTCTTTGCGAAGATACTAATTTTTTCTTATACAGAAAAATTATTACGTCTTTTTTTACATTTTGTCAGTGAAATAATGTTATTGTCATAGTCTGCATGGCAAACAAAAAACAGAGGGAAGCACCGTTGTGTGGTGTTCCCCTCTGTCTTATGTAGTCTTATGTGGTTTCTCGTTGTTTATTCGTTGCCGAATACTATTACGCCGTCTTTGCTGTCCACGGTGATGGCGTGTTCTTTGTTGACGGTGCCTGCCAGCAGTTGCTTGCTAAGGGCATTGAGTACATCTCTCTGTATAGCGCGCTTTACCGGGCGTGCGCCGAAGTCAGGGTCAAATCCTGCCTCTGCCAGTGTCTGTATGGCGGCGTCGGTAACCTTTAGCGTGAAGCCCTGTGATTCGAGCATCTTTGCTACACGGTTCATCTGCAGGCGTACAATGTCACTTATCTGCTCCTTGCTGAGCTGGCTGAAGTTGATAATCTCGTCTATACGGTTCAGGAACTCCGGGCGGATAGGCGGTTTTACCATACCGTTGCCGTCGAGTATAGGTGCACGACCGTAGAGCTGGTCCATGGTAAGGTTGCTCGTCATGATGATAATGGTGTTCTTGAAGTTCACCACGCGTCCCTTGGAGTCGGTAAGCCTGCCGTCGTCAAGCACCTGCAGCAAGGTGTTGAATACATCAGGGTGAGCCTTCTCTATCTCGTCAAACAACACTACTGAGTAAGGCTTGCGGCGCACAGCCTCTGTCAGTTGTCCGCCCTCGTCATATCCTACATATCCCGGAGGCGCACCGATGAGCCTTGTCACGCTGAACTTCTCCTGGTATTCGCTCATGTCTATGCGTGTTATCATCTGCTCGTCGTTGAAGAGGTAGTCGGCAAGAGCCTTTGCCAACTCAGTCTTACCTACACCCGTTGTGCCGAGGAATATGTATGATGCTATCGGGCGCTTAGGGTCTTGCAGACCGGCGCGGCTGCGGCGTACGGCGTCGCTCACTGCCTGTATGGCTTCATCCTGACCTATCACACGCTTGTGCAGCTCGTCCTCCAAGTGGAGCAGCTTGTCGCGTTCGCTTTGCATCATCTTGGTCACAGGTATTCCTGTCCAGCGGCTTACCACCTCAGCTATGTCATCGGCGGTAACCTCCTCACGTACCATCTTGGCGGCGCCAGCGCTTATCTCCTCCTGTACCTTCTTGATGCCTTCTTCCAACTCCTTCAGCTTGCCGTAGCGTATCTCGGCAACCTTGCCGTAGTTGCCCTCGCGCTCAGCCTTCTCGGCCTCAAAGCGCAGACGCTCTATCTCCTGTTTGTTCTGTTGTATCTTGTCAACAAGGTTCTTCTCCTTCACCCACTCGGAGCGCATACGCATCTGCTCATCCTGCAGGGCAGAGATGGTCTTGTTAAGCTCAGCCAGCTTCTCCTTGTCATCCTCACGCTTTATGGCCTCGCGCTCTATCTCAAGCTGCTTGAGGTGACGCTCCAGCTCGTCCAGTTCCTCAGGCACAGAGTCACGCTCCATGCGCAGCTTGGCGGCAGCCTCATCCATCAGGTCGATGGCTTTGTCGGGCAGGAAACGGTCGGAGATGTAACGCTCAGACAGAGTTACTGCGGCGATGCAAGCATCATCTTGTATTCTTACGCGGTGGTGGTTCTCGTAACGCTCCTTCAGTCCGCGCAGGATAGAGATAGCGCTCATCTCGTCAGGCTCGTCCACCATCACAATCTGGAAACGACGCTCCAGCGCCTTGTCCTTCTCGAAGTACTTCTGGTATTCGTTGAGGGTGGTAGCGCCTACGGCTCTCAGTTCACCACGCGCCAGTGCTGGTTTCAGTATGTTGGCGGCATCCATGGCGCCCTCGCCACCGCCTGCACCAACAAGGGTGTGTATCTCGTCAATGAACAGTATGAACTTGCCCTGTGACTCTATCACACCGTTTATCACGCCTTTCAGCCTCTCCTCAAACTCGCCCTTGTACTTGGCGCCAGCCACCAGCGCACCCATGTCGAGAGTGTAAATCTCCTTGTCCTTCAGGTTCTCTGGCACGTCGCCACGTACTATGCGTTGCGCCAGTCCCTCGGCTATGGCGGTCTTACCTGTACCGGGCTCGCCTATCAGTATAGGGTTGTTCTTGGTGCGTCGTGAGAGTATCTGCAACACGCGTCGTATCTCATCATCTCGCCCTATCACGGGGTCCAGTTTCCCCGCCTTGGCATCGGCCACGAGGTTTTTGCAGAAACGTTGCAGTGCCTCCTTGCCGCTCATTGCTTGTTCTTGATTCATCATCATAGTCTAACTCCTTTCTTCTAATGTTTTGATTTTGTTTTGTGTATTTACGCTTTTACACAACCCAAATCTCATTCCATCATCAGTTAGTGTGTCATTGTGGCAACAAGAGAGGACAATGTGTCACTTTGTAATTGTATGTATAATAAATAAAAAAGGACTGAGCTGTAATGAAGCGTCAGTCCTCTTTCTTTGCACTATAAATTAGGAGTTATTATTCTTTGTGTTGCGTTATATATTAGTATCCTGGGTTCTGGCTGATACCGAGGTCTTCTTTTGACAATCCTGTCGGGATAGGCTGGCGGTAGTGTTTGCCGCGTACATTGTTAAACTTAGCCTTGAGGTGTGTGTGCACCTTGCCGAAGTAGGTAGCCTGGTCGGCAGTGTATGTCTGACCCAGTGATGTCTGCCAGTCATCAGCGAAGTGCTTGTAGTGCTGTACCTCCTTGACAGATGCTATGAGGTTCTTCCAACGGTATGAGTTAAGAACAGAGAACTGCTCGTATGTGAACTCATAGTCCCACTCACGTTTAATCTCGTCAAATGTAGGACCTACCGCAGGGTCAACAGTCGCAATGCCGGCACGTGTGCGCAACTGATTGAATGGCTCTGCTGCCTCGCTGTTACGTCCCAGCTGTACCAGTGCCTCGGCCTTGATGAGCAATACTTCGGCGTAGCGTATCTCGATGCGGTCCACTGAGTTCTGGGTTATCTCCAGGTTCTCTGAGTTCTCGTAGCTCTGGTCCACTCCCTTGCCGTTGATAGGGGTATATACAGGTGAGTAGTAGTGGTATGTCTTTCCGTCCTCAGGGTTCACGACGGAGGTGAAGTAGGTCTCAGCCAGTCGCTTGTCGGTGGGCTGCTCTGCATACCAGTCATCATAGAGGTCGTCGTCAGCCACCTCGGTGTGGTTCTGCTTGTATCCGTGTCCGTTCTCACCATTTTGGAATGGGAAAGTCCATGAGCAGTGTGTCTGATGGTTACCCTGCTCGTCGTATGCGTCGCCGTCATGAGCAATGGTGAAGAGGTGCTCGTTGGTGCCGCGCTTGTTGCTCTCATACTCACGACCCCACAGTTTGTTATAATCAGGGTCGAGTGCAAGCAGGTGGCTGTTGATGACCTTGTCGGCATACTCTACGGCCTTCTCCAGACGTGAGTCGGTCTTGCTGAATGCAGGGTCTGTCTGTGTGTTGGCTATGGCAGCTACTTGTGACTGAGTAAGAGGGTTGTCACCCCATACCAGGTAGGTACGTGCCAACAGTCCTTGTGCGGCCTGCTTTGACGGTATGCGTGGGTCTCCGTTGTAGTTTTTCAGCAGAGACTCTGCGTCGGTGAAGTCTGATACAATCTGGTTGAATACTTCGTCTATTGACTTGCGCTCGGTCGTAGAACCGCCATTCTCTGTGAATACTGGTACTTCGCCCCATAGCTGGACAAGTTTCAGATAAGCCAGTGCGCGGAGGAACTTAGCCTTACCTACAGCGGCATTGTATCCTTCCTGTGTTATCTTGCCGGCAGCAAGAGAGTTGTTGAGCGTTACGATGTTTTCGTTGTTCTGTGCCACACCCAGAAGCAGGTGGTTGAATATCTTTACTTGATACCATGTGGTAGGCTCCTGCTCGAAACGTGAGTTCACCGGACCAGCCTCGCCCTCTTCGCCCTCAAACGAGATGAGCTTGTTGGAGTTCAGTTCAATGATGAATGAGAATGATGAGCTCAGTGGCTGCCAGTGGTCGTACACACCATTGACGAGTGCCAGGGCGCTGGCGTCGTCGCTCACTACGTTCTCGTTGGTCACCTGGTTTCCAGTCGCGTTGTCATCAGACGAGCATGATGTGAAACCGCTTTGCAATGTGAGTGCTGCTACAGCTGATAGGAAAAGTGTTTTTTTCTTCATGTCTAATCTCCTTTCTTTTTTGTTAATGTTATCTTGTCTTGTTTTCTGAATGCAAAATTACTGCCTTTTCCACACCTGCACAATCGCCCTTTCGGGGTATTCCGATACCATGAATATGGTATTATGGCCTTTTTCCTGTAGTTTATGCGTATTCCTGCTCTTATATATATAATGTGTTCTGGTATTTTGCTATCCGCGCGTGATATTTTGTGATATAGATTTTTTTGTGTAATTTTGTAGTTCAGTATATAAAGGTATATAAGTGTTATGCAGGAAACTTTACTTATTGTTTTGGCAGTGGCTGTTGTCTTTTACTTCTTGTACAGCTATAAGAAGCGGAAGGAGAAACAGATGGGAGAGAATATAGAGAGTATGATAGAGGTGGGGGACTGGAACGGCGTATGCCGTATATTGCGCAAGCAACTTATAATATGGGGCGTGGTGTTGGCACTGGTTGTCTTTGCCGTCGTGTATGATATAGTGGCAATGGGCAGGATGCCGTATGCTAAGATGATACTGGCGGCGTTGGTTATCTGGAGATATTATAAGTTGGTTGATATGTACCGCACCTCGCGGTATAATGAGAAGATTCTCAGTGAGCGGGAAAGAGGACTGGAAAGTCAAGAGACGGAACAGGAGGCAGACAGATAGCGTGATATGACAGTCACTGACGATATACTGGAGAAGGCGAAGCAAGAGGTCATGGCCGACATTGAGGCTCACACCGAATGGCGTGAGGAAGTGGGACGTGGCAAGATGTTTGGTTTCCTGTTGTATGACGGCGGTATGCTGAAGGCTTATTCTGGACAGATACTGGGACGGTCAGACTGGGACGGCTATGTGCCGGCGATATTCGACTATTTGCAGCCCGACGGATATTTCAAGACTCATGAGTCGGAGATAACGCAGCTGAACAAGGAGGTGGAGAAATATCGCGGCATCAACGTGAAGGGTGATGAGCGACGTCGGTTAGACGCCATAAGGGCGGAGCGCAAGGAACGCTCGCAGGCTTTGCAGCGATGGCTGTTCACACAGTTTCAGATAACGAATCCGGAGGGTGGGAGCGCCAGTGTGCTGGAAGTATTCGGTGAGTATGCTAAGCGTAATGCGCTGCACCAAACCGTTCCACCAAGCGGTACAGGAGAGTGCTGTGCTCTGAAACTGCTGAACTATGCCAACAGCCACGGACTGAAGCCGCTGGCACTGGCAGAGTTCTGGTATGGCGAATCGCCAATAGGTGAGGTAAGGCATCACGGAAGATTCTATGAACCGTGTCAGTCGCGTTGCCAACCTATAATATGGTGGATGATGAGAGATGAGGGGAAAGTGAAGAGAGAAGGAATGGTATTACCTTCATTGAGCGAAGGAAAGATGCCACAGGACGCCCGGCACTTAACGTTCCTCTATGAAGACCCTTGGCTCATAGCCATAGACAAGCCTTGTGGACTGCTGTCTGTACCAGGCAAGAGGCAGTTGCCTAATGCACAGGATATGATAGGGCACAGAGTGACGCACCGGCTTGACATGGACACCTCGGGCATACTTTTGGCAGCGAAGACCGACGAGGTGTTTGTGGCTATGCAGCGGTTGTTTGCCCGGCATGAAGGGGTGAAGAAAGAGTATGTGGCGATATTGGAGAGAGAGATGGGAGAACAGAGTGGTACGATAAGCCTGCCACTGTCTGCCGACTTCCTCAACCGTCCGCGTCAGTGTGTTGACTATGAGCACGGCAAGGAGGCGGTAACAGAGTATGAGATAAAAGGACGGATGGCACTGCTGCGGCCGTTGACGGGACGCACACACCAACTGCGTATGCACTGTGCCCACAGTGACGGATTGGACTGTCCTATACTGGGCGACAAACTATATGGCAGCATGGATGCTCCGCGTATGTATCTGCACGCCTCACGACTGGAGTTCATCCATCCTGTGACAGGCAAGAAGGTAGTAATAGAGAGCGATTTGCAATTCATGGTCAATAATTAATAATACCCCCAGTCTGCGTCTCCCTCCCTCACAGGGAGGGTTGGGGTGGGTCTCTTCCTTTATGAGGGTTGGGGTGGGTCTCCTTTTACACTTGAAAATAATTTACAATAAATATTTCCCTTTCGGCAAGTTTCTTGCCACTAATATCTTCGGCATCATCTTTTGTCGCAGCGACAAAGGAAGGCTGAGTGATGTGGACAAGAACCATGAGTACATACACACCCTGCAACAGAAGGAATTAGGGTATGTAGGCTTTATGCTATGGTATAGCATAGAGTGGCTGGTTAGGGCTGTGCAGTGTCGCAGTTTCATGAAGGCCTACTATATGTTGTATTTTGAACGGGAAGCTTATGCCATGGAGCGTCGTCTGGATTACAAGAGAACGAGGAAGCCTTTCGGATGGTGGCACTTGTTCGTGAAGAAGGGTACGCTGCTGCATGAGGTGGGGCAGTTCATTGGCGACATAGCCAGATTCATACGACGCGACTTCATGCCACTGAAGTACTTGTATGTGGCATTGCTGGCACTGCTGATTATTATAGGACAGACGTGCTTTAATATATATGACATCATCATAGCACCGTCATACGATGACGGCACATCTATGTTGCGTCTGCCTATGGTCTATGCTGCAGCATACTATATCGTGATGATACCTACGGTGCTGATGCATCATGAGTCGTGGCGGCTACGTCAGTGGCAGGTGTGGGTGCTGCCGTTGTTGCTTGTAGCCATCGACGGAGCCGGACAGGGCTTTGATAATTACCGGGAGTGGTTGATGAATACCGATATGTTCTATAAGGAGAAGTTCTACTTGCAGCTCGTAGGCTCATTCTTCTTCCGCTCTGTATTCATACTTATGTCGCTGTGCGTGTTCCATTGGGCTGTGACGGGAAGAGTTGGACTGTTCGGATTGCACCGCTCAAGGAAATACTTGCGCGTGTATGCCCTTATATATATAATGTTGCTGCCGCTGTTCCTGCTGGTGTCGTTCACCCCGCAGTTCCTGGAGTTCTACCCCAAGATGCAGATAACATACTACGACGGAGCCTTCGGATGGGACAAGCTGCGCATCGCCGCGCTGTTTGAACTATGCTATGCCAATGACTTCTTTGCTGTGGAGAGTATGTTCCGTGGTGCTATGGTGATAGGACTGGCTCGATGGCTCGGACCGCGTGCCGTGTTGCCCATGGCTGTAACATATATGTGCGTACACCTTGGCAAGCCCGACCTTGAATTGTGCTCGTCTGTCATTGGCGGCTACATGCTCGGCATCCTTGCCTATCGCACCCACCACCTGTGGGGCGGCATCATCATACACCTCGGCATAGCCATGTTCTTTGAGGTCATAGGCATGATAAGACTGCTGGCCTGCGCGTAGGCTGTTAAAGAATATTCACTAACAATATATAGCTATGATAATAACAACAACTCCACAGATTGAGGGACACCCTATAAGGGAATATAAGGGCGTCGTAACCGGTGAGACTATCATCGGTGCTAACTTTGTAAAAGACTTCTTCGCAAGCATCCGTGATGTCATCGGCGGACGCTCTGGCAGTTATGAGAAAGTGCTACGCGAGGCGAAAGACACGTCAATGGAAGAGATGCAGCAGCGTGCTCAGCAACTCGGTGCCAATGCCATCGTTGGTATAGACATTGACTATGAGACCATAGGACAGAACAACTCCATGCTTATGGTGGCAGTCAGTGGTACTGCTGTAGTGATATAATATGAGAGTACATTATAGATGATGAAAAAGTAACGAGGCTTGATACAGAATATAGTATCAAGCCTCGTTACTATTTGTTTATAGTGTCACGTTCACGCCGAATGTAAATGTGCGTGATGATGGGTATGCTCCGTAGTCCGTACCACCTGCAACCTCTGGGTCATATCCCTTGTAAGGAGTGATGGTGAAGAGGTTTGTGGCAGTGAGAGACAGTCTTACCTTGGCAGGGAAGTGTCTCGGAAGAGGCAGACGGTAAGCCACTGTGAGGTTCTTCAGTTTGAAGTAAGAGGCACTCTCCACATAACGGCTGTCGATATATGAGAACGGTCTTGTGGTGGTAGCCAGCGGCAGCACGTTACCTCCAGCTTCAGGTGTCCATGATGACAATACTGTGGTGAGCACGTTGTAGGAGTCACCCGTCTGCTCCAGTCTGCGGCCGAGTGCGTTGTAGAGTTTTGCGCCATAGGAGCCTGAGAAGGCTGCAGAGAAGTCAAAGCGACGGTAGGTGTACTGCAACTGCAGACCGTATATAGCCTTAGGCTGTATGCTACCCAGTATTTGGCGGTCGTTGCCGTCTATTCGTCCGTTGCCGTCAGCGTCAAGGTACTTGACATCACCGGCTTTCGGTGTCAGTCCATTGACGGTAGGCAGTGCGCTTACATCCTCGCCCTGCTGTACTATGCCGAGGAACTGCAGTCCGTAGAAAGAGCCAAGAGGCTCCCCTTTGCGCAGTATCTGCTGGCTGTCTGAGCCCTGCAAGATGTCCTTGGCATTGCCCATCTCTGTTATCTCATTATGGTTCAGGGCTATGTTGCCTGTTATTGACAGAGAGCGTGAACGCTTGTGTATCGGGTTCCATGTTGCGGCAAGTTCCACGCCGCGGTTCACTACGTTGCCTACGTTCTGTAACTGTGTGCTTACACCAGAGGCAAAGCCTACGGGAACAATGAGAAGCAGGTCTGATGTCTTCTTGTAATAAAGGTCAAAGACTATGTTCAGACGATCATGCCACAGTCCGAGGTCAAAGCCAAGGTTATAGCTCGCTGTTGTCTCCCATTTCAGGTTGTTGTTTGCGGTGTTCTGCTTGGCGTAGCTGCTTGAGCCGGCGTATGAACCGGTGGAGTAGGAGGTGGAGAATGCATAGTCTGAAATCTCCTGATTGCCTACTGTGCCGGCAGAGAGACGCACCTTCAGGTAATCCAACTTAGAGAAACGCTGCAGGAAAGCCTCCTTGTTTGCGTTCCATGAGATACCTATAGACGGGAACCATCCCCAGCGGTTGCCTGAAGAGAAACGGCTTGACTCATCGGCACGCAGCGTAGCTGTCACGTTGTAACGGTCGTACAGTGAGTAGTTCACGCGTGCTATCAACGAATTGAGCGAAGACTCGGAAATACCTGTCTGCGGAGTATAAATGTTTGCACCGTCTCCCAGGTTGTATTGCTTCAACGCCTCGTTGGTGAAGTGGTTTGTCTGTATGTTGTTGTAGGTGGATGTCTGAGTCTGGCGTGTGAAACCTACAAGAGCGTCAATGGCGTGCTTGCCCTCTTGGAACTCGCGGTTGTAGTTAGCCGTGTATTCCTGCTGCCATACGTCGGTCTGTCGGTTGCCTGTGCCTCCTATGCCTTCTGTAGCCATACCCAGAGAGGTGTATGCACCAGAGAAGAACTCCTGTGTGAGCTTCTCGCTTGACAGACCTACAGAGGCCTTCAGCAGGAAATGTCCTATGCGGTAGGTTGCCCATACGTTAGACAAAAGGTAGTTATTGGTGTTCTGTGCCACGCTCTCCTTCAGGTCATAGACTGCGTTAGAGGCATGGTCGCCGATAGCGAAGTAAGCATATTCATATGGGTTGTTGAAGTTATATGAACCGTCGGCATTATATACGTTGACTACAGGAGGAGTCAGCAGTGCATATACGAAGCTGTTGGTGATGCCTGCAGAGAAAGGTGAAGTAGAAGACTTGCTCTGCAGTCCCTCAGTGTTAGTGAGTCCCTGCTGACGTGAACGTCCGTAGGTGGCGTTAACACCGAAGTGCAGTCCCTTCTGCAGTTCCCATTCATTGTTCGTGTGGAAGTTGTAGCGTTGGAAGCCAGAGTTGAGTATTATGCCGTCCTGGTCAGTGTAGCTTGCAGAGAAGGCGTAGCGGCTTTTCTCCGTCGCACCGCTGATGCTGAGGTCGTGCTGCTGTTGTATTGCTGTACGTAGAACCTCAGACTGCCAGTCCGTGCCTTTGCCCAATTGAGCAATCTGTTCATCGGTGTAGCCGCCTTTGTTGCCAAAGTACTTCTTCTGGAATGCAGCCCACTCCGTTGCGTTCAGCAGGTCAAGTTTCCTGCCTATGTGACTGGCACCGATGGAGTAGGTGTAATTGATGATAGGCTTCTTCTGACCTACCTGTCCGCGCTTGGTGGTGACGATTATCACGCCGTTGGCGCCGCGTGAGCCGTAGATGGCAGTGGCAGACACATCTTTCAGTACCTCGATAGACTCGATGTCCTGTGGGTTGACGGTAGCCAGAGGACTGATGCCAGAGCTGAAGCCTCCCAGACCAGTGCTGCTGCTCTCCGTGTCGCGGAAGTAGATAAAGCCGTCAATGACATACAGAGGTTCGTTGGATGCGTTTACGGAGTTACCGCCGCGTATGCGTATCTGTGCGTCTGCGCCCGGCTGACCGCTGGCGGCAGTGACGTTGAGGCCTGCCACCTGTCCCTGCAGCGCTCCGTCAAGTGTGGGAGTCACGGCCTTCTCAAAAATGTCAGAGGCGATGGTAGTGACAGAGCCTGTCAGCTGTGTACGCTTCTGTGTGCCGTAACCTACCACCACAACCTCCTCAAGACGGCTTGAGTTGTCAATGAGTGATATGTTGAGTGGCTCGTCAAAGTCATACACCTCAATGTCAAGCGGACGGTAGCCCACATACTCCACGCTCAGGGTTAGCGGAGCCTCGTGGCGTGTGCTTAGAGAGAACTGACCGTTAATGTCGGTCACCACGCCGTGGCCTTTCTCGTTAATTACTTTCACTGCTGCGCCTATGAGGGCCTCGCCAGTGCGTGAATCACTCACCGTACCGGTGATAATGCTCTGTGCCGCCACGGTAAGGGTGGCGAGCACAGCAAGTGTAAATGTCGTTAATCTCCTAATCATAGTCTATTCCTTTCTTTTTCTTTATTGCTCCTGAATATATATGTTATCCTGATACCGCCTGTGGTATCTGTGGCTTGTATAGCCTGCCCCCATGTTCCTTATCTCTGTGCTGTGAGCAGGTTGCTTACCTTGCTCAGCTCAGCCTCTGCCACTTCGTTGTCAAGGTTGAGCAGACCGTAAGCGTGGTTGTACTGTGTGCCGTTCTCTAATACCCAGCTGATGAACTGCAGAGCGTTGTCATCGTTGCGGTCATAGCTCAAGCCTACGCGCTCTGTTACCACCTCAGGCAGTGATGTGGTCTCAAGCACTGTCAGCACGTTGTCAAGTGTTCCCTCAGAGAGTGTGGCTGCCACGTCCTTCTTTACAGATAGTGAGAGGATGGCGAGGCCGTTCTTTACGTGGCGGCTCTCCAAGTCATAGATGTTTGACAGAGTGTTGAAGGTCACACCCAGAGGATCCTTCTCTATAGCCTTGTTGAGAAAGAGGTCATCGCCGGCAATGCGCTTGCCACGCAGCAGACTGCTGCTCTTGCCGAGATGGCGTGCGAAAGTCTCTGCCACTGATGCGCTGCTGGTGCCGCTGTAGATATTTATCTTCTCAAATGTCTGGTTGCGCTCCTCCTCGTCGTCAAACTCGTCGTTCTCAAAATACAGCTCACGCAGCTTGTTCTCGTTCAGTCGCTTTCCGCCGAGCAGTTTGGCAGCCTCAGAGGACTTCGTGGTTATAGGCAATACGGCAGTCTCACCTATATACACCACCTTCGCTGTCTCCTTCTGTGCGTCAGAAGAGTCCCATACTATGCTGAGGTCAGCCTCAGCCTGTCCTTTGGCTATCTGGAACTCCACGTCGCTATGACTGTTGTTGTATTCTGCAATCCATCGCTCCACCAGCGGACGCGCAAAGCGTGGAGTCTTGATGTAACGAACCTGTGGCTGTGCCACTGCTGCTGTTGCGAAAAGTGCGCTTATGAATAATGTAACTATCTTCTTCATGATTTATTTCTCCTTTCAGTTTTTGTTTTGTTCTTGTTTTGTTTTCTGAATGCAAAATTACTGCCTTTTCCGCACCTGCACAATCGCCCCGATGTGGTATTTATATACCATGAATATGGTAGAAAGGCTAAAAAACGGCAAAATTCTTTTGTAATTAGTCTGTTTTTCGTAACTTTGCGTCTGAATTATGATAAACTTCAGGCTTATATATAAGATACTGGGTGCGTTGCTGTTCCTTGAGTCGCTGTTTATGTTGCCGTGTCTCGGCCTTGCGGCGTGGTATGGTGAGGATGATGTGCCCGCGTTCCTTATCTCTATATTGCTTACACAGTTTGTTGCCTATATATTAAGGTATAAGGGACATGGTGCAGACAATACTCTGAGCCGTAAGGACTCTTTCCTTGTCGTTACGCTTGCGTGGACGGTGTTCAGCCTGTTTGGCACACTGCCATTCCTCGTCGGAGGATACATCACGAACTTCACCAACGCTTATTTCGAGTCAATGTCGGGCTTTACCACTACTGGTGCCACTATCCTTGACGATGTGGAGTGTCTGCCTCATGGAATACTGTTCTGGCGCACATTCTCCCAGTGGATAGGCGGCTTAGGTATAGTGTTCTTCACCATAGCAGTGCTGCCGTCAATGGTGGGCGGCTCTACTAAGGTGTTCTCTGCTGAGACTACGGGTCCTATAAAGACAAAGCTGCATCCGCGTCTCTCTACGTCTGCCAAGAGTATATGGGTGATATTCCTCTGTCTTACGCTGACGTGTGCCGCATCCTACAAGATGTTGGGCATGGGATGGTTTGACAGTCTTAACTACTCCATGACGACCATCGCTACGGGCGGTTTCTCTACCCATAACGACAGTATAGCCTTCTTCCATTCACCGGCATTGGAGTATGTGTCAACATTGTTCTGCTTCCTTTCAGGACTGAACTTCATCCTGATGTACCGACTCTTTGTGAAGCATGATGTGAAGAGTCTTGTGAAGAATACCGAGGTGAGGTTCTATCTGTTCCTTACGTTCTCCTTCACGGCGTTTATCATGTTTTTGCTTATTACCCGTTTAGGTTATGATTTGGAGCATGCTTTCCGCTCCGCTGTATACCAGGTGGTGTCGTTTATCACTACTACCGGACTGTTCAATGACGATGCTGCCCGCTGGCCTCACGTCACATGGGTGGTGCTGGCAGTGTGTATGTTCACCGGAGCCTGTGCCGGCAGTACGAGTGGAGGCTTCAAGTGCATACGCTGCACCATGCTGCTCAAGATTGTGCGTAATGAGTTTAGGCAGATACTTCATCCTAAGGCGGTGTTGCCGTTGCGTTTCGGCGATATCAACGTGTCCATGCAGCGCAGGGTTACGCTGCTGGCCTTCCTTACCGTCTATCTGCTGTTGTGCCTGGTGTGCGCCTTCACTATGATAGAGGCGGGCATCGACAATACCAATGCCATCACCATCACTATATCTACGTTAAGCAACGTAGGACCTACCCTGGGTACAGAGATAGGTCCTACGATGTCATGGAATGATCTTCCTGATTTTGCTAAATGGATGTGCTCCTTGTTGATGCTTATGGGACGACTTGAGATATTCTCAGTGCTTATAATCTTCACCCCTACATACTGGAGGGACAAATAATCTACTGTCCCTCTATCGCGTTCATCAGTTTTACTGCGTCCACATACTGTGCTATGCCCTCAGCCACACGCTTGGCATCCTGCATGGCATGAACCACTGTGGCCTGACGGTTGGCTACGTCGCCTCCTGCGAATACACCCTTCCTTGTCGTCATGCCGTAAGGTATGTCACGAGTGATGAGGAACTTCTTCTCATCATTCTCCAGTCCTGACGTGGTACGCACGATACGGGTGTTAGGCGTGGCTCCCACCGCCATTATTATGCGGTCGGCAGGCTCAGTCCTGCGAGTCACCTTTTCCTCGCCGTCCTCGTCTTTCTCCCTTGTCTCAATCACAACCTCCTTTATATTCTCCTGGTCGTCAATGTGTATCTCGGTTATTGAAGAGTGCCAGTTAAAATGCGCTCCCTCCTTTATGGCATCGTCATACTCGGCCTTCAGCGCCGCCATGTTCTCTATGCCACGGTGATATACCACGTCAACCCTCTCGGCGCCTATGCGTATGGCGGTACGTGCAGCGTCCATGGCAGTGTTGCCGCAACCTATCACCATCACCCTGTGTCCTGGTCTTACAGACACCTCGTCATGTGATATGAAACCCTCGTTATAGAGTTCCATGCGTCGCAGGAAGTGAGTGGCAAGACGTACGCCGCGCAGGTCCTCGCTGTTTATCTGCTTGTCGCTGCCTATTATGGTTTTCACAGGTATGCTGAGGCTCTTAGGCTTACCAGTGCCGGTGCCTATGAATATGGCGTCAAAGCCTTGCTCGAACATCTTGTCTATTGTGGTCTCCACACCCACTGTGGTGTCACGGTGTATGGTCACTCCCATGCTCTCGATATGGCGTATCTCACGTGCCACCACCTCTTTAGGCAGTCGGTATTCAGGGATGCCGTAGCGCAAAACGCCGCCACACTGGTGCTCCATCTCAAACATCTCGACGGCAAAGCCCATGCGTGACAAGTCGCCAGCCACTGTGATGCCAGCCGGACCGGAGCCTATGACAGCCACCTTGCCGCGGCTCTTCTCTGCCATGTCCTCGTGTGTCAGGTGGTTCTCGGCGTCAAAGTCGGCAATGAAGCGTTCCAGCTTACCTATGTTGATATGCTGTCCTTTCTTGCCCAGCACGCACGAACCCTCGCACTGGCGCTCATGTGCACATACCCTGCCGCATACTGCCGGCAGGTTACTCTTCGTCCTTATTATACTTATGGCATTACCGAGGTTACCTTTCTTAAGTTCATGTATCCAGTCTGGTATCTCGTTGCTTATAGGACATGCCTTCTTACACTGCGGCACCTTGCAGTGCAGGCAGCGCTGCGCCTCCTGTATGGCCTCCGCCATGGTATAGCTTTCGTTGACTTCGTTGAATTTCATGTCTTTTCTTTTTTTGTGGTGGCTATAGTATTTATAGTAACTATAGCTACTATAGTTACTATAGTATTTATAGTTATATAAGGTTCATCTCCTTTGCTTTCTTCATCAGCAGTTCCATGAGAGGCTCACGCTTGTTCTCCACTACATTGTCGAGTACAGCCTCCTTAAGGTATTGCTTCAGTATGCCCACCTCGCGCGACGGCTGCAGGTTAAACATCTGCATTATCTCGTTACCGTCAATGCAAGGCTGCAGCAGACGCTTGTAGTCACGCTGCGCCAGGTCGGCAATCTTCTCGCGCACCAGGGTGTAGTTGTTCTTAAACTGCTGTTTGCGTGCCTGGTTCTTGCTCGTTATGTCAGCCTCACACAGCAGCATAAGGTCATCGGTATAGTCGCCGGCATCGTTTACCAACCGCCTTACGGCGCTGTCCGTCACCTGCGTGTCGGCAATGATGATGGGGCGCATGTGCATATCCACCATCAGCTGCACATATTTCATCTGGCCGTCTTGCGGCAGTTTCAGTCTCTTGAATATCCCCGGCACCATCCTCGCCCCTATGTGGTCATGCGAGTGGAATGTCCACCCCTGCTGGTTGTCCCATCGCTTGCTCTTCGTCTTGCCTATGTCGTGTAGCAGGGCAGCCCATCTCAACCACAGGTTGTCTGATACCTTTGCAGTGTTGTCAAGCACCTCGAGGGTATGGTAGAAATTGTTCTTGTGAGCCTTGCCGGCGCGCTCCTCCACAATGTCGAGGTTCGACACCTCGGGCAGTATGAGTCGCAGCAGTCCGCAGCGTTGCAGGTCCACGAAGCCTCTGCTCGGCGTGTTAGTCATGAGAATCTTGTTCAGCTCCTCGTTGATGCGCTCGGCAGATATTATCTTTATGCGCTCCGCATTACGTTCCAGCGCACTGAACGTCTCATCGTCGATGTAGAACTTCAGTCGGGTGGCAAAGCGTATGCAGCGCAGCATGCGCAGCGGGTCGTCAGAGAAAGTGATGTCGGGATCCAGCGGCGTACGTATGATGCCGTCCCACATATCGTCAAGTCCGTTGAAGGGGTCAACAAGTTCGCCGAAACGCTCTTTGTTAAGACAGATAGCCATGGCGTTGATGGTGAAGTCGCGGCGGTTCTGGTCATCTTCCAGGGTGCCGTCCTCCACTATGGGGTTGCGTGAGTTGCGCTGGTAGCTCTCCTTCCTTGCGCCTACAAACTCCACCTCCTCCTTGCCCAGCTTCACCTGTGCAGTGCCGAAGTTCTTGAATACAGAGAGATGAGCGTGGCGTCCCAGTTTCTTTTTCAGCAACTGAGCCACGGCAATGCCGGGGCTCTTCGTTTGCAGTGTGGGGTCAACCACTACGCAGTCTATATCCTCAGACGGTTTCTCGAGAAAGATGTCGCGCACGTATCCTCCCACCACGTAGCACTCCAGTCCTAACTCGTCAGCCGCGGCTGATATCTTGTGGAATATGTCTTTGTCCAGTATCTCTGCCAGTTCTTCGTCAGTGTATTCCCTCATCGGTCACTTGCTGTTTGTTTTGTCTCCTTATTTTGTGTGGCCTTGTTGCCTGTTATCTTTTTGTTGGTCTTGGCTGCTGCTTTCGGTGTTGCCTTGACAGCGTGGCCCTCAACCTTCTCTGTGTTCTTGTTTTGCGTAGCCTTGTCGGCCGTTGTCTTCTTCTCAGTCTTGGCTGCCGCTTTATGTGTGGCCTTGCCAGCGTGGCTCTCGCCTTTCTCAGTGTTCTTTGATGCGTGTGTCTTCTCAGCCTCCTTCTGCTCGTGAAGTCGTTTCCATGCAGGGTTCATGGCGTTGCCGCCGTCGTTCATCTCCAGTTCCAGCTCAGGCACGGTTGATGAAATGTCCTTAGGCTTGAACGGCACCTGCGTGTCGTCATATACGCTCACCTCCACCATGGCCACGCCGGCCGACAGCATACCAATTCTCCTCGCAGCCTCATACGACAGGTCTATTATCCTGCTCCTGGAAAATGGCCCGCGGTCAATAACCCTTACCACCACCTCCTTGCCGTTGGCGGGGTTGCGCACCAGCAGTTTGGTGCCAAAGGGGTGGGTGCGGTGTGCGCACACCAGTGAGTCGTTATTCATTCTCTCACCACTGCTTGTGCGGTGGCCGTTAGTGCGGCGCGAGTAGTAAGAGGCCTTTCCTTTCTGTTGCGTCTTTGTCTGGGCATACATATTGGTTGTGGCTGCGAGCATACACAGCAACACACACAGCAACACCCTGACGCATTGTCGGTTTGTCAGCATTATAAAGGTGGGTTTTAGAATTAAGTGACTGCAAAGGTACATAATTCTTTTCATATAATGCTTAATTTACTATGTGTACGTCATTTTTCTGAGAAAAAATTTTGTAGTTCTAAGAAAAAGTAGTACCTTTGCATTCCAAAATGAAATGACGTAACCGCTGGCACTCGACTACGTTGCGTTCTAAAACTTAAAAAAACAGTTAATAAAATGGATTTAATTAAGGTTGCCGAAGAGGCATTTGCAACAGGTAAGCAGTTCCCTGAGTTCAAGGCAGGTGACACTATCACAGTGGCTTACAAGATTATCGAGGGTTCAAAGGAGCGTATCCAGCTCTATCGTGGTGTAGTCATCAAGATTACAGGTCACGGCGAGAAGAAGCGTTTCACAGTACGTAAGATGTCTGGTACTGTAGGCGTAGAGCGTATCTTCCCAATCGAGTCACCAAACATTGACTCTATCGAGGTTAACAAGCACGGTAAGGTACGTCGCTCTAAGCTGTACTACCTGCGTAAGCTCACAGGTAAGAAGGCTCGCATCCAGGAGAAGCGCGTCCTTGTTAAGGAGGCTTAATAAGTCTTTCCTTAAGAACGTAAGAAAGAAAAAGCGTGGAGGATGTAACGTCCTCAACCATAAAGAAAGCAGTAAACCGTCTGGAAAGATTGTTTACTGCTTTCTTTTTTTGTGTTTTTTTTCGTCATTTTCCAGCGTATGTTGAAAACCTCCGGAATAGGACATTTTCGTCATTTGGGGGTAAAAAAAATGTTCACCAAAAAACGCAAACTAGAGAGAAAAGGGTGGGGTAGAACTCCTTTTTCATGCCATTTTTCACTCATTTTTGTCACTCCACAGTGTAAAAGCATAGCTTTCACGTCGTCATTCGATAGCTTTCACACTATGAAAGCATAGCTTTTACATGGTAAAATGATAGCTTTTACAGCGTAAAAGCTATCACTTTACACCGTCTTATCTGAACCTATTACTGATTATCAACGAGTTACAACCCTCTCATAATTCCTGTAGAAATCACCAGCCATATTTTTTTTCAAAAAACCGCCCTAAAATCGGGGTTAAAAAAAGTGCTCCGATAGGACAAAATCGTCATTCCGCTATATACAGAATGAGAATTATCAAATAAACAGATTAAAATACCTCAAAAACACCGAATAAAATACCTCAAAAAATAAGATTTCCTTGCGTAATCCAAATATTTACATTATCTTTGCAGCCAAATTAAAGTACGAAGATATGGAATATCTCAACAGAACAGCAGACGTCATGCTTAAAGACCTTCTTGATGCATTTGGTGCCGTATTAATAGAAGGGCCAAAATGGTGTGGTAAAACAACTACTGCCGAACAGGCTGCCAAAAGTGCCATTAGAATGCAAGAT
>OCTW011587104.1_pt1 | contig 60336 bp, 83 predicted proteins | sample 1539671 | NCBI WGS metagenome assembly OCTW01 (sample SAMN02144230, study PRJEB22623) | gut metagenome | biome: sheep rumen | host: Ovis aries | place: New Zealand | reverse complement strand
ATATTTTTGTCCTACTACATCTGCCGAGGCAGAGTCTCTTGCTTTTGTCTTTCCTCCTTTCCGCATCTGCAAGAATTGTAGGGGCTTCCTTATTAGCGATCTGGGTTCGCTTAGATTCTGCCCCGACAAATGTAGTTGGAAACTCAGCAAAACTAGTATGAAAGTGAGGTGATAGAGCTTGAAAGCTAAAGATATTTCAAAGGCTACAGATCAAAAGCGTACAAGAAGACGAGCTCTGTCGCCGGAAGCACGAGAACAACAGCTAATTTCATTGGCTATGGACGTCGCCGAAGAGCAAATGGAGAATAGAACGGCCTCTGCTCAGGTGATTACACACTATCTCAAGCTTGCTACGATGAAGGAGAAGCGAGAGATGGAGAAAACCGAAGCCGAAATCGAACTGATGAAAGCCAAGATCGAAGCACTTCAGAGAGAAGAGAGAATTGAAGAGCTCTTTAAGTCTGCTCTTGACTCATTCAAAGTTTACAGCGGTCAGACAGTTACCGCGGAAGACGAAGGAGTTGAGTTTTATGAGTAGATCATATTCTGAGCTGATGAAACTCAAGACTTTCGAAGAACGCTTCGACTATCTAAAGCTTGATGGTGTTGTGGCCGAAGAAACTTTTGGCCCTTCACGATATTTGAACCAAACTTTGTACCGATCTCCTGAATGGAAAAGGGTTCGAGATAAAGTATTACTAAGAGATAATGGAGGAGATCTTGGATGTGAGGATCGGATGATCCAGAAACACGCTTACATCCATCATCTCAATCCAATAACTAAGCAGCAGATCTTGGATAGAGATCCTGCTCTTTTTGATTTAGAAAATTTGATCACTGTGTCTTACGCAACGCATCAGGCGATCCATTATGGAGACAAATCACAGCTTGTGTTAGACCCAGTTGAACGATCTGAAAATGATACAGCACCATGGAGGACCTAACGATGGGTGAATACAATGAACTCTACCATCATGGTATTAAAGGCCAGAAGTGGGGTGTAAGAAGAACTACTGCCCAGCTTGGTCACCATAAGATTGTATCTGAGCACGAGAAGATTTTAAGAAAAAGTTTCAATAGAAATCTTGACAAATGGGGAGATTCTGCAGATACAAACATTTTATATATAACCGGCCGTAGTGGATCTGGAAAATCAACAGCTGCATTAGCAATAGCTGATAAGTATAAGAAATGTAGAGTCGTTCATCTAGATACATATTTTGATGACCGTAAAGGTAAACGCGATTTACAGATGGATGCTTATATGAAAGAACATCTCCCAGAGTATAAGATGCTAAATGCTCCAAAGGACAAGATCTCGCTAAAGGATTGGGGAAAAATCTGTGAGAAGTTTGAGGTCGAACTTGAAAACTATGGAGCCTATCAGCACCAGAAAGGGAATCGTGTTATTGTTGAAGGCGTCGAACTATTAGATGATACCATTCGTCCGGATAAGTCCTATTTTAAGGATAAACCGATAGCAATTCTTAAGACTAATTCTGTTACATCCGGTCATCGTGCTATGAAAAGAGATAATGTAAAACTTAATAGAGAGGAAATTGGAAACGCCATCGAGAATCACAAGATGTGGACCGAAGACATTCGCAAATTTAAGGAGGCATTGGAATAATGGACGAAAGCATTCTCAATTCCGTGAAGAAACTTCTCGGCGGATTGGTTCCGGAATACACTGCATTCGATGATCAGATCATCATGCACATTAATAGCGTCTTTCAGATTCTCTATCAGCTTGGTGTAGGGCCGAGCGTTCCATTTACTATCGAGGATGCTTCGGCGGTCTGGACAGATTTCTCAACAGATATTTCTACGCTATCAATGGTGAAGAGCTACGTCGGTCTTAAGGTTCAGCAGATCTTTGATCCTCCACAGTCCGGAGCAGTTGCCGAAGCAGCCAAGCGAATGATCGATGAGATGGAGTGGCGACTCAATGCACAGGTTGATCCGGACACAACATTTACAGGAGAAGGATAATGGGTTACTACGATTTATATTTCAACGACATCGTTGATGAGAATAATGAGTACGAACTCTATCATCATGGCGTTAAAGGTCAGAAGTGGGGAGTTCGTCGAGACAAGTATCTTGCAAAGATGTCAAAGAATCAGAGCAAGATCGATACGCTTAATAGAAAGCTTAGTACAACTGGAGCCATGAAGAGGAAGGCCCGTGCTGCTAAAGCCCAGGCTAAACTTGATAAGTATGAGCGTCGTGCTGCTAAGGCCCGTAGACGGCTGCAGCAGGGAAAGCATCTTAGCGGTCGTCAGGAAAAGGCTCTTATGAAAGCTGAAAAGTACAGAGCTAAAGTTGCAAGGAATTCCGCTAAGAATGATAAGTGGGAAAACAAGAAAGCTCGACTTGAGTATAAGAACGCTAAGTTGCAGAAGAAGGTAGATCGTCTTAATAAGAAGATCGCAAAGGAACAGCTTAAATCTCCTGAGACTCAGAAGAAGGTTGAAGCTGGAAAGAAAGCACTAAGAGATAATGATAAGTTGAAAAAAGCATTAACCGTTGCACTAATTGCATCGGGAACTGCTCCTGGCGGCCCATTTGGACCGGCTCTTATTATTCCATAAAAACAATAGGTGAACAAAATGACAGAATATGAACTTTACCATCATGGCATTAAGGGCCAGAAGTGGGGTGTAAGAAGAACTGCTGCTCAGCTTGGTCATCGGGTGGTCGGCGCCGCATCCAAGACCGGTAAGGTTTTGTATAAGGGTGCCAGTAAGGCCGGAAAAGCTACAGGCAAGGTCGTTGGTAAAGGCGCCAAGATTGCTAAAAAAGCAGCAGTCAATAAAGTTAAGCAGGTTTACACCGAACACAAAGAAAAGAAGTATTATGCAAAGCTTCATAAGAAGAAACTCTCACAGATGACCGATAAGGAAATTGCGGATCTTACAAAACGTGTTAAGCAAGAAGCGACCCTCAAGGATGCCAAGTATGAATCCAGAGTTCAGAATGCAAGAAAGTTTTATAAGAACGTTGCTCAGCAGCCTGTAAACACATTCTTTGCTGCATATTCTAAGAAAGCTATTGAGAGTGTTTTTAAGGAAGATAGCAACAACAATAATAACAATAATAACAATAATAACAACAAAAATAAGAATAAGGATGACGACAATGTAAACGTTAACTTCGAAGTCGTCAAAGAAAGACCACAGAGAGTCGATAAAAAACCAAAAAGAGGAACAGCGAATCCTTACAATAACCCCGTAATTATTAGGCATGGGAGGTAATTCAAAATGGGTACTCTATCGAATACCGCGACTCCTATCTATTATGGACAGTTCAGAGATGAGGTCCTAAAAGGGAACATTCCGGTATGTCGAGAGATTGCAATGGAGATGGAACGTATAGACGATCTCATTGCAAACCCAGGAATCTTCTATGATGAGGATGCGGTAAAAGGATTTATTGCTTACTGCGAAAACGAGTTGACGTTGACTGATGGCTCGGCTATGGAACTGCTCCCAACGTTCAAATTGTGGGCAGAACAGATCTTCGGTTGGTATTACTTCGTTGAGAGAAGTGTTTATGTGCCGGATGAAAACGGCCGAGGCCACTATGTAACTAAGCACATTAAGAAACGACTGATCAATAAGCAGTATTTGATCGTAGCAAGAGGTGCTGCGAAATCAATGTATGGCTCATGTCTTCAGAATTTCTTTCTGAACGTTGATACGTCAACAACACATCAGATCACGACTGCTCCAACCATGAAACAGGCCGAGGAAGTTCTCTCGCCAATACGAACAGCAATCACAAGGGCTCGAGGGCCCTTTTTTAAGTTCCTTACAGAGGGATCAGTTCACAATACTAAGGGCGGTGGAGCCAACAAAGCAAAACTGGCTGCTACTAAAAAGGGTATTGAGAATTTCATGACCGGATCTCTGCTTGAAGTTCGTCCAATGAGTATCAATAAGCTTCAGGGGCTTCAGTGCAAGATTGCCACGATTGACGAATGGCTTTCCGGAGACCTCAGAGAGGATGTTGTTGGCGCTATTGAGCAGGGAGCTTCTAAAGTTGATGACTACATCATAGTAGCGATCAGCTCAGAAGGAACAGTTCGAAACGGAGCTGGCGACACTATTAAGATGGAATTGATGGACATCCTTAAAGGTGACTACATCAACCCTCATGTATCGATATGGTGGTATAGACTCGACGACATTAGTGAGGTTGCTGATCCAGCGATGTGGCTTAAAGCTAATCCGAATCTTGGACGAACTGTAAGCTATGAAACGTATCAATTAGATGTTGAGAGAGCTGAGAAAGCTCCAGCTTCTCGTAATGATATTTTGGCCAAGAGGTTCGGCATTCCTATGGAGGGTTACACTTATTACTTCACTTACGAAGAAACTCTTCCGCATAGGTATAGAACTTATTGGCAGATGCCATGTGCACTTGGGGCAGACTTATCTCAAGGAGATGACTTCTGTTCCTTCACTTTTCTTTTTCCTCTTTCCAGTGGAGATTTCGGAGTTAAGACCAGAAACTACATTTCTGAGAATACTCTAATGAAACTCCCAGCTGCTATGCGACTCAAATACGATGAGTTCATGAAAGAGGGAACTTTGATCGTCATGCCTGGAACAATTCTGGATATGATGGACATCTATGATGATCTGGATCAATTCATCATAGATTGCGGGTACGATGTTGTTTGCTTTGGTTACGACCCGTACAACGCAAAAGACTTTGTCGATCGTTGGACTAGAGAGAATGGCCCATTTGGCGTCGTCAAAGTTATACAAGGAGTTAAAACTGAATCGGTTCCGCTTGGAGAGCTGAAAAAGCTTTCAGAAGATCGACGTCTTCTGTTCGACGAAGCGCTAATGACATTTGCAATGGGCAACTGCATCACACTTGAAGACACAAATGGAAACCGTAAGCTTCTGAAGAAGAGACAGGACGCAAAGATTGATGCTGTTGCAGCAATGATGGATGCATTCATAGCTTACAAGTTGAACCGTGAAGCATTTGAATAGAGAGAATTCAAAATGGGCTATTATGAACTTTATCATGCTTCTAATAGAAAGCATAAATACATTAAGAAAATAGGAAATAGATATTTCTATACCCAGGAGGAGATAGCTGCATATCTTAAAGAGAAGAAGAACGCTGTTGATGATATAGGCGTTGGAACAGTTACGACTCCTTCGGCTGGCAAGGCAAAGCCTATAGGTATTAAGGTACATTCCGATAAGCGACGTGAGTTCGATAAAAATGTAGCTAAGTCTGGATATCTTATCGATAAAGATGGCCGTCCTTATACAAGAGAGTATTACCACAATGAAAAAGGTGTTTATGTTAAAGACAAAAAAATAACGGCATATAGTAGAAAAGGCGATTCGACCAAAACCCATACAGCAGACTTAGATGCTCCTAGGAAAGCGGCTAAACATGGACGCAAAAAGCTTAAGACCATGACTAAACGATCTATACGTAGTCTTAAAAAACAGGCATCTAGAGGCAAAAAAGCATTAGATAAATGGTACACAAAGACTACATCCCCTAATGTAACTGTTACATACGATGAAGCAAAACTAAAATAGGAGGCATGATATGACAGATTATGAACTCTACCATGCTTCTACAAGAAAGCATAAGTACATAAAGAAGATCGGGAATCGATATTTCTACACGCAGCAGGAAATAGCGGCGTATCTCAAAGCTAAAAAAGGTGATGTAACTTTTGAGAAAAATGAAGTTCCTGACTATAGAAGTGGCGATGGCGGAAAGATGAAAGAGTACCGCATAGACTTCAACAAAGTTGATGGCGGACATAAAAAGGGTGGTTGGAGCGACGGAATTGGAGTTCGTGTTGGAAATAAGCGAATAGAGGCATATAACACCACGAACAAAAAGTATGAAAAAAATCCAGATGTTAAAGGCGACAATAGAGGTCGTTTTAGAAGAGAATATGCTGAAGATGGAGCGACTTATACTCTGGATTATTCGGATAAGAAAACATATAGAAAACGTCAGCGGACTGAAATTCAAAGAAAGAAAAACAATATAGATTTTCTTAAATCTCACGGTGTTGACACAACAGAGCATGAAGCTGATCTTAAAAGAGCTGAGGCAGACTACAATCGTGGTAAAAAAAGAAAGAAAGCCGCGAAAAGAACAATTAATAGCATGAAAAAGCAGGCTGCACGTGGTAAGAAAGCTCTTAGTAAATTCTATAAGAATAATGTTAATCCAGGCGTAACTGTCACATATGATGAGGCAAAAATTAAATAGAGAGGTATTTTATGAGCATAGGATCAAGAGTTCAGTCGGCATGGAATGCCTTTTTCAACAAGGATCCGACGACTGATATTTCCAAATCTATGGACATAGGAGCCGGATACGCCTCAAGGCCAGACAGAGTACGATTTACAAGGGGTAACGAGAAATCAATAGTTACAGCAGTTTTTAATAGAATAGCGTTGGATACAGCGGCCATGTCCATAGAGCATGTAAGGCTTGATGAGAATGACCGTTATATTTATTCTATGCCATCAAAACTCAATAACTGCTTGACTCTAGAGGCTAACCTGGATCAGACAGGGCGTGCTCTTATTCAGGATGTTGTTATGTCGATGTTGGATGAAGGTTGCGTTGCGATCGTACCAACAGATACGACCTACGATCCTAATAAGACTGACTCTTATGACATCGCCGCACTTCGAGTTGGAAAGATCATTACGTGGTATCCAAATGCTGTTCGGGTTCGTGTCTATAATGAACGGACTGGAAAGAAAGAGGATATTACTCTTCCGAAGAAGCTTGTGGCCATTATAGAAAATCCGCTTTATGCGGTTGTAAATGAGCCGAATTCAACACTTAAACGACTCATTTACAAGATGAATTTGTTGGATGTGCTGGATGAACGCAATAGTTCGGGAAAACTCGATCTGATCATTCAGCTTCCATATATTGTTAAGACTGAAGCGAGGAAACAACAGGCTGAGTCGAGACGTAAGTCAATAGAAGATCAGCTTGTCGGATCCAAGTATGGTATCGCTTACACGGATGGTACAGAACGAATCACTCAGTTGAATCGTCCGGTTGAAAACAATTTAAGCACACAGGTTGAGAACTTGACGAGTATGCTATACAGCCAGTTGGGAATCACCGACACGATCTTAAATGGTACTGCCGACGAGAAGACTATGATGAATTATTATTCTCGTACTATTGAACCGATACTATCGGCTATTACGCTTGAGATGAAACGCAAGTTCTTGACGAAGACTGCGAGATCTCAGAAACAGTCAATAGTGTTCTTCAAGGATCCATTCAAACTTGTTCCAGTTACAGAGATTGCGACTATCGCTGATACATTTACCCGAAATGAGATCATGACTTCAAACGAAGTTAGACAGATTATAGGCATGAAGCCATCAAGCGATCCATCGGCAGACGAACTTAGAAACAAGAATCTGTCTGTGCCGGCTGATCAGCAGGGAATGGAAGAAATGCTTCCAGAAGAGGGCGAAGGATCGGCGCTGGAAGAAGCAATGAATCAACCATTGTAACAAGAAGGGAGAATTATTCAAAATGGGTAAGAAACCGCATTATGACTTTAGTGGCTGGGCTACTCGTAATGACATTGAATGCTCCGATGGAAGAACAATTAGAAAAGACGCATTCATTGACAACGACGGGATGTCCGTGCCGCTGGTATGGGGACACAGACACGATGATCCGGAAAAGATTCTTGGTCATTGTCTTCTCCAGAATCAGCCGGAAGGTGTTTACACCTATGGATATTTTAATGACACGCCACAGGGCAGAAATGCTAAAGCGCTTGTCATGCATGGCGATATCGGCTCCCTGTCGATTTACGCTAATAAACTTCAGCAGCTTGGCGGCAATGTAATGCATGGCCAGATCAGAGAGGTAAGTCTTGTTCTTGCCGGAGCTAATCCTGGAGCATACATCGACGATGTTGTTATGCACGAGGATGGAACAGATCCGGGTGCTGTGATCTACACAGGACTTCCACTCGAGATCCTCGTTGAGACCGTTGATGCTGACGCAATCGAGCATGCTGATGATGAGAAGGAGGCCGAAGTGGCTAATAACGAAGAAACAAAAGAAAAGACAGTGGGCGAAATCGTTGAGACTATGAACGAAGAGCAGAAGGAAGCTCTCTACGCTCTTGTCGGAGCTGCCCTTGAGGAAGGTGCAGACGAAGATGACACTGATGATGAAGAAGGAGAAGAAACCGAAATGAAACACAACGTATTCGACAATAATGAAGGCGAAGTTATGGGTGATGAGCTCATGCACGCTGACGATCTGTATGCTGTAGGTGATGAGCTTTGCCATGCTGCTTTCGCCGATGTAAGAAATTATGGTGGATCGTTCCGTGATGCATTCCTTGCTCATGCTGAGGGAGATTATGGTATCGGCAACATTGAACTGCTCTTCCCGGATGCAAAGGCTATCGATAATCATCCGGAGTTCATCAAGAGAGAGGATGCTTGGGTATCCACAGTAATGAATGGAACAAAGCATCTCCCATTCTCGAGAATTAAGACTCTGTTTGCTGATATTACCGAAGATGAAGCCAGAGCAAGAGGCTACATTAAGGGAAATAAGAAGGTGGAGGAGTTCTTTAGCCTTGCTAAGAGAGAAACAACTCCTACAACAATTTATAAGAAGCAGAAGCTTGACAGGCAGGACATCATCGATGCTACAACAATAGACATTGTAAGCTGGCTCTGGACTGAGATGAGAATTATGCTCAACGAGGAAATCGCAAGGGCTATCCTGCTTGGTGATGGTAGACCGACCAGCAGCCCAGATAAGATCAATGAGCAGAATATTAGACCTATTGTTTCTGCAGAGGATCTGTTCTGTGTAAAGAAGAATTTCACATCTGCTGAAGTTGCTACAGTTGATGCTATGATCGAAGCTATGAGTAAGGCACATAGGGACTATAGAGGTTCCGGCGCGCCTGTTATGTTCATGGCGCCATCAACGCATTCTGACATGCTTTGGGTAAGAGACACTAATAAGCATAGACTTTATGCGTCTGATGCTGAACTTTGCTCAGCACTGAGAGTTTCTTCGATCGTTGAAGTTCCTCTCATGGAAGACTTCACTGTTTCTGAAACAGTAAATGGCGCAACAACTGTTTATGATGTGAATGCCATCAAGGTTGCTCTGAAGGATTACTCAATTGGTACAGATAAGGGTGGCGAGATCACAACATTCGATGATTTCGATATCGACTACAACCAGTACAAGTACCTGATCGAAGGAAGAATGTCCGGCGCTCTGACAAAGTGGCACTGCGCTCAGGTCTTCAGAACAGCTCGTGCTTAATCGGTGTATTAAATAGGAGGTTATATTTATGTCTACAACAATCACATATGCAGAGAAGACTGCTATCGCTCCAGTAGGAGTATCACAGGTTAGAACTTTTGGTGGCCCTGTTAACCTCAAGATCGTAGCTAGCGGAACAGCTGAAGCAATGTCTGTAACTGATAATTTCCCATCAGGACTCACAGCAAGAAATCTTTTCGGTGCAACGATCGTATACAAAGGCGTAGATAATGTAGAAAAGAGTTTTATTGCCGATGGAGTATATACAGATTCTAATAATGATGTATATTTCTCCCTTGGCACAACAGCATTCTACTATGATTTCAGCGAAGGTCGCGCAAAATTTGTGACTGAATAGGAGAAAACAATGAAATGGTACGGCAAAATCGGCTATGCGCTGACCGAGGATAATGGTGATGGTGTCTGGACTCCAATAATGACTTGGAAACAGTATTATGGTGATGTTCAGAGATTTTTCAGAAGAATTGAGGGCGGTCAGACTGTAAACGATAACCTCAATATTAGTAATACAATCAGCATCATAGCCGATCCGTACGCTTTCAAGAATGTCGGTTATATGAAGTGTATTGAATGGATGGGCACACTTTGGGAGATTTCATCAATTGATATTTCTTATCCAAGAATGGTGCTGAGTATTGGAGGTGTATACAATGGCGACACGACTGGATTTACAGAGTCAGTTTGAGGAGATCCTCGGCTCTAAGAATGTATATTTTCAGCCGCCTGAAACAATCAAACTCGAGTACCCGTGTATCATCTATTCTCTTGCTGATATTTACACAAGAAATGCCGACGATAGACATTATTCGATGCAGAAAGTCTACAACATAACAGTAATAAGCCGTGATCCAGATAACGAGATTGCAGAATCGATCATGGAACTTCCGAGAGCGAGGTTCGATAGGCGATACGTTGCGGACAATCTGTATCATGATATTTTGACACTTTATTACAAAGCATAATTAGGAGGTTATATAATGGCTGTACTTACATGGGACGAGGATACGAAGCGCCTCTATGAAACTGGAACCAGAAAAGGCGTTCTTTATCCTATGAATAATGACGGTACTTATGCTGATGGCGTTGCATGGAATGGACTTACTGCCGTAACAGAGTCTCCATCCGGAGCAGAAGAGACTGCTCTGTACGCTGATGATGTTAAGTATCTCTCCCTCAGATCGAAGGAAGAGTTCGGCGGAACAATCGAAGCTTATACATATCCTGACGAGTGGGCTGAGTGTGATGGATCTGCCGAGCTCGTAGGTGCTCCTGGCGTCATGGTCGGACAGCAGACAAGAAAGAAATTCGGTCTTTGCTACAGAACTGCTATCGGTAATGATGTAGAAGCTGATGACTATGGTTATAAGCTTCATCTCGTATATGGCGCTCAGGCTTCTCCATCTGAGAGATCGTATGCTACAATCAACGATTCCCCTGAGGCAATCACATTTAGCTGGGAGTTTACAACAACTCCTAAGGATTATGACGGCGAAAGCACTGGCCTCAAGCCAACAGCTATCGTCACAATCGACTCTACGAAGGTAACTGGTGCTACAGCAACTGAGAGGGCTGCGGTAATGAAGAAGCTCGAGGATGTTCTTTATGGAACAAACGGCACGGGCGGAGCAGAGGGAACAGCTCCTAGACTTCCGCTTCCATCTGAGCTCGCTGGCATCATGTATCCCTAGCTCGAATAATGTAGAGCCGGAAGAAAATCAGGAACCGTAATTGATATTTGGGGGCTGCGCTAATACTGCCAGCCCCTTTTTATTTTACGTTGAAAGGAGAAAAACATGTACGTAAAAGAGATCGAATACACGGATTTTAATGGCGTAAAAAGAAAAGAAAAGTTCTATTTCAATCTTACAAAGGCTGAGATCCTTGACATGGAACTTGGAAAGACTGGCGGACTTACAGAATACATCCAGAAGATTCTTGCCGCTCAGGATACTCCGGAAATCATGGCGCTCTTTAAGAAGCTTCTTCTGATGTCATACGGTGTCAAATCTGATGATGGAAGACGATTCATAAAGAATGATCAGGTCAGAGAAGATTTCGAGCAGACCCAGGCTTATTCGGATCTGTATATGCTTCTCGCACTTGATGACAATGAAGCTTCGAAGTTTGTGAATGCTATCGTTCCAGAAGACATGAAGGTTTCTGATGCTCAGAAAGCGCAGTTCGCTAAGGAACTTATCCCATCGAATACTGCTGAGTAAGTGAGGTGAGAGGATGCTTCAGATAACTATCCCGGAAACAGAATTGTTCGATGAAGCGCGTCAAGAATTTATCTACGTAGACAAGCCGGTGACGTTGACTCTGGAGCATTCTCTTGTTTCCATTTCAAAATGGGAATCAAAATGGAAGAAACCGTACATTAGCGATGAAGAAAAGACCGTTGAAGAGGTAATTGACTATATTCGTTGTATGACAATTACCCAAAATGTAGATCCTAATGTCTACTATGCTCTTACTGAACAGAATTATAAAGAGATAGAAGAGTATATTCAGGATCCTCATACGGCCACGACAATAAAAGATCCAAGTCGACCTTCTAAGAATGGAGAAGGTGTTACATCAGAACTTGTCTACTATTGGATGTGCGCATACCAAATCCCATTTGAGGCGCAAAAGTGGCATTTCAACAGGCTTATGACGCTGATACGAATAGCCGGAATAAAGAATAATCCTGATAAAAAGATGAGTCGTAAAGACGCATTCATACAACAAAGAGAACTTAACGCCATGAGACGAGCTAAAGCTAAAAGCAAAGGATAGATTATATGGACGGCATAAAGATTGTTTCAAATGGGTCTTTTGATAAGGCGACGGCCTATCTCGAGAGACTTAAAATGCTGAAATTCGATAATATCCTTGATTCGTATGGTCAGAAAGGCGTTGATGCTCTACGGGCTGCTTCTCCTCGTGAGACAAGTGAACTTGCTAACTCCTGGTCTTACACAATTACCAGAGGAAATGGGCTCGCTAAGATAGAGTGGCACAATTCTGACCTAGAGGGCGGGTACAATGTCGCACTTTTGGTGCAATACGGGCATGGGACAAATCATGGCGGTTATGTTCCCCCGCACGATTACATTAATCCAGCAATGGATCCAATTTTTGAAGAACTTTCAAGGCAGATAGGAGAGGAGGTTAAACGCTTATGAGTCAGGTAGTTGACACAAAAGTTGTTGAGATGCAATTCGACAACTCTAAGTTTGAGAAGAACATCGAAGTTAGTTTAAACTCCCTCAAGAACCTTAATAAAAGCATTGATGATGCCGGTAAGAATAGAAATTCATTAGACGAATTGGCGAAAGCCAGCGATCAGGTCGGGATTTCGTTCGACAACATGAACATGAAATCTCGTATCAGTCTAAACTTATTTGATATGATTGCTGGCGTTGGAACCAAAGCATTTAACCGTATAAGTGACGCCGTGGCTGGGTTTGCGTTAAACATGGCGAATTCACTTTCTGGAATGCAGGCAATGCGTGATGGCTTCAACGAGTACGAACTCAAAATGGGTTCTGTACAAACAATTTTGGCGGGAGCTAAGATTATTGATCCGAATTCTGGTAAAGAGTTAAAGAATGAGGCTGATAGATTAGCGGTTGTTAATCAGCGATTAGAGGATTTAAATAAGTACTCTGACAGAACAATATACTCATTTAAGGACATGACATCAAACATTGGTAAATTTACTAATGCTGGTGTTAATCTTGATGATGCAGTTGATGCTATTCAAGGTGTTGCGAATGTGGCGGCTCTTTCCGGAGCGAATGCTGGCGAGGCATCTCGAGCAATGTATAACTTCGCGCAGGCATTGTCATCCGGATATGTTAAGCTGATCGACTGGAAATCGATTGAAAATGCTAACATGGCAACTGTTGATTTCAAACAGCAGTTACTTGATACAGCACTTGCTCTCGGAACAGTTCGAAAAGAAGGCGAGATGTATATTACTACAACTACGGATGCCAATGGTAAGGTATCTGAAGCTTTCAACGCCACTAAGATGTTTAATGACTCTTTATCGAATCAGTGGATGACTACCGACGTCTTAACAACAACGCTTAAGAAGTATACTGATGAGAGTACCGAATTGGGTAAAAAGGCCTTTGCTGCCGCTACAGAAGTTAAGACCTTTTCTCAGATGATGGACACTCTTAAAGAGTCTCTTGGCTCTGGATGGGCACAGTCATTTGAAATTATCTTTGGTAATTTCACTGAAGCAAAAGAGCTTTGGACCAGACTGAATAACACGATCGACGGGCTTCTTTCGCCAATAGGGCAGGCTCGTAATGACATTCTTCAGATTTGGAAAGATAATGGTGGTAGAGATGCCGTTATCGAAAGCTTTGCCAATCTGTATCACGCTGTTCAAAATCTTTTATCTCCATTAAAAGAGCTATGGAAAGCTTTTACTCCAAATCTTTCTCATACTGGAAAAGGTCTTGCGAAGATCTCAAAGTGGCTTGAGAAAATTACTGGATTGGTTGCAAAAGGAGCAGGAGTCGTTGGACGTGCTTTGGCCACAGTTTTGAAGCCTGTTATATTTGTTGGCTCTCAGATCGGAAAGCTTCTGATGCGTCTGTATGGACTTCTTAGTAGGACAGTCGGTCCAAAGGTTATTGGATTTTTCTCATCCATTGGAAAAGCCGTTAAATCTTTCTCGGACACAATAACGACTGCTTTTGATAAACATATAACATCGCGGATCAAAGCATTCCAGACTACTTTAGCTACGACTTTCGCTAATATTAAGAAGCGTGTAAAGGAAAGCAAAACTATTAATAGTCTTGTTAAAGCTTTTAATGAATTACGAAACATCATTCATGATCTCTTTAGCAGGGTGATGGTCCATGCGACGATGTACGCTAATCACTTTGCTTTATATTTGAAGCGTATCTGGGAAGCAATCAAGCCGCTTGTTTCAAATGCATTTACAGCTGTATTAAAAACCCTTGCTAATCTTATTCTTCCAAAACTTAGAAAAGCATTTGGGCATGTCACAGATAAATTAAAAGAGTTTGGTCAATTTATTGGCAAAATTGATATTACTAATAGTAGGTTCTATAAGGGCCTTAAAGAGCTTCCAGATCGAATAAAGGCTATTAGTGATAATAAGACCTTTAAGACTGTTTTTTCAGGAATAAAGAGTTTCGGATCAGAAGCGCTCACATTCTTATCAAAGAAATTCAGCGATCTTAAAGCTAGTGTTGATAGCATTAAGATGCCAAATGGTCTCAAAGATCTCTTCGATAATATTAAGAATTTCATTAGGAGTATATTTGGTAAAGATTCCGTTAATGATGAGTTATCAAAGACTCTTGAAGAAACTGTTGGGGCTACTGACAAGGTTGCGGACGAAAAGTCTGGGGAAAAACTGACAGCATTTCAGAAATTTCTTAAAGGCATTTCCGATGCATTTAATTGGCTCAAAAATGCGGCCAAAACTGCAAAAGATGCTATTGCAGATTTTATAGGCTTTATAGTGACGAATACGCCGAAAGCGGCCAAGGCTTTTTATAATTTCCTTGCTGGAGATGATGGCCTTTTAACTATGACCGACATTACTGATGCTATCGCTATCGTCAGTTCGTCATTTTCTGAAATGTTAGCAAATTTCGGTGTCGCGGAAATTGGTAAGGCATCGAAAAATTTCTCAGAGGCGATGGGCAAATTTGCAGATGCTGCCGTTACATTTGCAAAGCGTATTGGCAATAAATGGAACATGGAAGCAATGCGAGATTTTGCTATAGGTGTCGGAATTTTGGTTGCTTCTCTTTGGGTGTTATCTAAGATCCCAACTGATAAGTTAATTGTTGCTACAGGAGTATTGGTAGGACTCGGTTATGCCTTAGTAAAATTCTTTGAAATGGTTTCGAGCGCAAGTGCAGATCTAACAAAGACTGTCGGTTTTATACCTATTGCGATATTACTTATTAGCATTGGAACTAGCATGATGATGGTGGCAGCTTCTTTGGGAATTCTTGTCGGAGCATTGGCCATATTTCCAAAGGTTATTAAACAATATAATAATCTTGGCGATCAGTTCAGCGATGGAATGAAACGAGTTAAAGAAGTTCTTGAACAGATATTTGAATATCTCGATCATGCTGCCGGCTCTAAGTACAGCTTTAGAAGCGCGATGGCTCTTATCGGCCTTGTCATGGCTTTAAGTCGATTACAAAAAGTTATTCTAAAATTTGCTTCTAAGAAGATGGCTGATTCGATGGCGGACGGACTTCAGAGAATTAGTCAGGTTCTTGGTATACTTGGCAGTTTCTTATCTGGTATACAGCTTGGATCATTTAGTTTTATCAATATTGGAATCGACTTCGATACTGTTGGTATGGCGGCGATAATATTGGCACTCGGCTTTATGATCGATAAGATAACTCCAGCTATAGAAAAGTTATCGAAGTTAACGCCGAGTCAATTCGAGACCGCTTTTGATGGACTAAAAAAGATACTTACATATTTTGGTGTATTTTTAGCAGCTATAGGCTCCATATCGTTTTTCGAAGATGTTGGGCTTGGAAAATGGCTTGGTATTGGTGCAGCTGTAACATTGATATCGTTTGCTCTTTCGTCATGCATTGAGAGTCTTAGCACTCTTGCCAACTTGACATTAACTAATGCACATGGACTAGATACAGCATTGCAAGCGCTCCTCGGTATATTTATCGGTTTAGGCATTCTTATGCATGTCATAGGAAAAATGGAAAACGCAAAGGCTCCATTATTCATGTTGTCTCTATCGATAGGGCTTCTAACAGCATGTATCGTGGCACTCGCTCCGTTAGCCGACAAGAATAATCCATGGAAATTACTAGGTCCTGTAGCGGCTTTGAGTGCTGTTATGATTTCCTTGGGTATAACATTGCGATTGATTGGTGGTGCCAGCAAGGAAGTGTCGCTGGGCGATGTTGCCAAACTTATAGGCGTCACTATTGCGATGATGGTTTTAACTAATGCTATTAGGAGATTAGCCAGAACAGGTGGGTCTGCTGGCGGCATTGCTGCAGCTGGTGTTGCAATAGGATTGGCTGCTGTATCAATAGCTGGTGCGATGAAACTTCTTAGCACGATACCTGGAATTCCTATCACGGTGCTATTTGGTATCGGTCTGTTGACGGCAGCTCTTTTGGCGCTTGCCGCAGTCGTCAAAGCATTTAAAGGTACCGGCGAAACTGTTAAGGCGGAAGCAAGCACTATTTCGAGCGGTATGGAAGAAGCTACAACAGGCGCTGCTGAAGGCATATCCAGTGGATTGAAGATGATAGATGTCAAAAGCCTGATTCTTCCTTTGGCGGAGAAAATCGGCCCGGCGCTATCTGATCTTTTCGGTAACATCAATATTGGCGAAGCTCTTCGCAACATGATTACATCTGTTAAGAACGATGCTAAGAATTGGGCTCAGGATTTCATAGACATTGGAACAAACCTCATCGATGGTATTTCTACCGCGATCAGTAGTCCGGATAATGTTGCAAAAGTCAAAGAGAGTATTCTTGCTCTTGGACAGGCTTTGTTAGAATCATTCAAACTGTTCTTCGGAATACATTCCCCATCGACTGTAATGGCAGAGCAGGGCGGATTCATTCTTGATGGTCTTGTTCAGGGACTTATGGAATTCCCATCGAAGCTTGCAGGATGGGTGTCCAGCATTGGGCAATTCATTCTTAGTGGAATTACAGGATTATTCACCGGCGCGATCGAGAAAGGTAAAGGCCTCATCGAAAGTGTCGGCACAGGAATTCAAAATGGAAAAGATTTCGTAGCTAAAAAGGCTTCCGAGATCGGACAGGCAGCTTTACAGAAGGTTGGCAAAGCAAAAGAGTGGGGTAAACAGGCTCTTAATTCTGCTTCGGCATTTGGTCACAGACTCCAGTCTGGTAAAGGGCTTGTTTCGAAAGCGGCTGGTGGTCTGGTTGTTGGCGCAACAAGTGCTATAAAGGGTGTTGTTGCTAATTATAAGGCATCGGCATCCGCAGCAGCTAAGGCGTTCCATACATCATTGTCCGCTGGCAAAGGTCCGGCCAAATCAGCTGCGGCTGCTATTGTCGCTGGGGCAAAGGCGGCATTCAATAATATTTCGAGTTCGTTCAGGAACTTCGGTGTGAATGCTGCTCAAGGTTTCAGAAATGGTATTAATAGCCTTATTGCCAGCGTTGCAGCTAAGGCAAGAGAAATGGTTAATAAAGCAAAAGCCGCAGCAAAAGCAGCACAGAATTCCAATTCACCTTCTAAGGATTTTATGGAATTTGGTGGTTGGGCTGCTCAGGGATACGCTTTGGGAATGATAAGTCGTAAGAATTCAAAGCTTATTGAGGAAAATGCTCGTACCATGGTCGATACTGCAAAGAATGCTGCGATGTCTACACCATTCGGAACTGCTTCATTCGGACTTGATTCTTCACCGGCGATAGGATCGTTGGCCTATGCAATAAGCCAGATCTCAGATACTCTGGACGAGACAATGAATACGAGTCCGATGATCAGGCCTGTAATGGACATGAGCAATGTCAGCAATGGCGCTTCGGCGATCTCTGCTATGTTTGGAGATAAGCGTTTTGGGGCATCTGTTGATGTTATGGAGCATGTCAAGAATGACTTCGATAGAACAATGTCGAACAGAGCTGATGCATACTCGCTCAAATCAATAGATAAACTTGCAAGCAGAATCAACGCTATGACCGATACAATGAATTCAAGGGCTATGAATAATTACATAACCATTGACGGTGCTTCGGATCCTAACGCATTTGCAGATGAACTTATTAGGAGTTTCAGATTAAATGCCAGGACAGTTTAATTATTTAAACATGAATCCCCTTGGTCTTAACACAAATGACTGTGTGATCAGGGGGATTTCTTTATTGAAGGAGGTGAAACCATGGCTGTAAAAGCGCCATCTGGTGTAACTGTAGCCAGACAGGGTAACAATTATACAGTTACGTGGAAACGAGGTGGCAAGTATAAAGCTCAGGCTTTAAGCTACAGTGAAAATGGTGGCAAGGATAAAGATGCCCCGCAACAACCAAAAGCTGGCGACACTTCCAAAGTAGTCACAATAGATAAGAACAACTACTATCCTAAAACGACTACAAAACTTACAAAATTAACGTTTTCGGTAAAAGGCAGTACTAGTAAAAAAAAGAAGAAAAAGTGGTCGAAAGCGGGATCAAAAGATTATAATCTTTCAAAGCCAAAGACACCGTCATTAACCGCAACACTTTCAACAGAGCATGAAAATGTTACAACGTTTGCATGGGCGATCGACTGGGGCGAGTCAAATGCGAGTGAATCCACAGCAATCTTTACCAATTTTAGATGGCAGAGTGCCCTTTTAAAGGACAGTACCCTTGAGCCTAAAGACGTATCAAGCTGGGATGAAGATGTCACAACAACAGATAATGTTGAGAGTGGAACTAGGACTTTTGAAGAGACTGAGGTTTTTGCAGATAATTACTCTTATACGAGATACTTCAAGGTCGTAGCAAGAGGTCCATATGGTGACTCAGATCCTGCTTATGCCAAGCATGTTTACGCTTTTCCAAATGCCGCCAAGAACGTTAAAGCCTCTGCAGTGCGCTTAGAGAATGGAGCTGGTTATAGGGTTTCCGTGCAGTGGACAGCAGATGCGACTAAAGCAAGACCGATCGATAGTATAAGCCTTGAGTACGCTGTGGAGACACCAAATTCGACATATGTTGATGATACGACAAAAGGGATCAGACGTATAAGGCTGACTGTACCAAACATCACAAGCTGGACGGCTGCCAGTACGACAATTGACACAACAGATTCTAAAGGCGATGTTGATGGTGCTGCATTTGTTGTAAATGGCGAGATCCCGGAAGATAAATGCATCTTTGTACGAGTCGTAACAAAACACGACAATAAGACAACCCCAAGTGAGACGGTTTTCGTTCAAAATGGGTATGGCAATCTCACTAATCCGACAACATTAGCAGCAAATGTCAATGGCCAGATAGCTACGATTACGGTGACAAATGGGTCTGCCGTTACCGCGTCTTTTGTTGGCATCTATTATCGCTCTGATATTTCTCCAACACCTAAACTTATTGGTATTTGGCCTGCGAGAAATACGGCAGCTATATCTGTGCAGTTCCCTGAAGAGGCTGCAGCTAATAGCATCTCCTTCGGTGCAAGAACTTTTGCAGCGGATTACTCTCCAATAACACCTAAGGCGAATGAAGTTACTCAGTATTCAACCAGCGATCCTATAATGGCTTCCAGCGGGATAATCTGGGACGAAAGACCGGTGCCAAAACCACCAAAGCTCAGTCTTAGTTCTCCACGGACTGGAGTTGTGAGAGTTACTTGGGAGTGGACATGGACAGATGCTAATGGTGTTGAGCTTTCCTGGGCAAATCATGATGACGCATGGGAATCCACAGACGGACCTCAAACTCATGTACTTGAAAATACTCGAGCAAGTGCTTGGAATGTAGCTGGATTAGATGTCGGTGAATGGTTCTTCAGAGTAAGACTATTCAAGATCGACGGAGATGCTACAACCTATGGTACTTATTCAGATATTTACCCAACTAAGATCGCATCAACACCTGCTACTCCTGTGTTAACCATAACACCGTCTGTTGTGCCTCCTGATGGAGATATAACTTGCTATTGGGCATTTACAGCGACGGACGGAGACGAGCAGGTTCAGGCTGACATTTGTGAAGCTTCTTATAACTCAAGCGGCCAGGTTGTTTATGGCCGGCATGTTGCGAAAGCGGATAATGAGCAGTTCAAGACTTTGTCTGTACAGAAAGATCTTGGATGGTCTGCTGGTGGTCCAAGATACTTATCGGTACGTATTGTCACTGCTTCAGGCGAGGAATCGAATAACTGGTCTACACCGAAACCGGTAATGGTTTTAAATCCTATACAGGCTACGATCAACTCGACTTCGCTTGAGACAATTACAGTAATCGATGATGTAGATCAGGGTATTAGCCATCAGCAGTTATCTTTAACGGAAATGCCATTGGATGTATCGGCGAGCGGCGCTGGTAAAGACGGCGAGATGACTTATATTTTAGAGCGTGCTGACGACTATAAGGCGGATAGGCCGGACGAAGGTGATCTTGGCGGATACAAAGGTGAAACGGTATTCATTACAAGAAAACGTCCTAATGAAGGCAATCTTTCAAACTATGATATTTCGATAAACCAGTCCGACTTGATCGGAAGTCTTGATGATGGTGCAAAGTATAATCTCATTTGCGTGGCTAAAGACTCATATGGACAGGTGTCTAAAGAAACGGTTCTACCATTTGACGTTCATTGGGAGCATCAGGCCGTTATGCCGTCTGCTACTGTAGAAGTGAACTCAGAAGAACTCGCTGTCTATATTACACCGATACGCCCGGCTACAGGGTATGAGGCTGGTGATGTATGTGATATTTATAGACTCTCGATTGATAAGCCTGAACTTGTTGTAGCAGGCGCCGCCTTCGGGACAAAGTATGTCGATCCATATCCGGCACTTGGTACTATGGGTGGTCACCGAGTCGTTTACAAGACAATAAATGGCGATTATATCACTAAGGATAATGAATTCGCTTGGGTCGATTACAAGTCAGAAGAGGGTGATATAATAAAAACTTTCGCAACAATAATAGATTTTGGAGACGATCAGGTTATTTTGCCATATGATATTTCCTTGTCGAGCAAATGGAATAAGGATTTCAACCAGACAAAGTATCTTGGCGGATCGGTCAAAGGCGATTGGAATCCGTCGGTCGAAAGGACAGGATCGATCAATACTAGAGTATCTGTTCAGGATGATCCGGATTTGCTTGAGTCGATGCGAAGACTCGCCACATATCCTGGACTTTGTCATGTAAGAACTCCTGATGGCAGTAGCTATGCAGCTAATGTAAATGTTAGCGAAGACAGGGAAGAAAAGAAGATCAACATGGTCGCATCATTCTCTCTTGATATTACGAGAGTCGATCCGGTTGGAACAGATGGTGTGACCTATGAAGAATGGATAAAAGGAGATGAATAGGAGGTAGTCTATGGACGTGGATTGGAGTCAGGGATTTAGTTCCCGATACTATATTTCGATCCTCGATCGAGCCACCTGGAGAGATATTCGTAGAATAGAAATCACCGGTGGAACCATAAAAAGAGAAGATAGTGAACTCAGAGAATCCGCGGATATTGACTGTGTAAACTATTCAGAAACAACAGAACAATTGATAAGAGTATGGCTGGACGCAAGACAAGATGGAGCTTCCAGCCATATTCCTTTATTTACAGGAATAGCAACTTCTCCTGGAAAAGACATAGATGGACATCTTGTTACGAATACACTTGAGTGTTATTCAGTATTAAAGATAGCTCAGGATATGCTTCTTCCGAGAGGTTGGTATGCTCCGAAAGGGATTGACGGGGTAACTCTTATAAAAGAATTACTTGGTGTGATCCCAGGAATCAAGATTACAAATTCCGAAAATCCCCGGGGGTTAGATTCGGCAATTATAGCCGAGGAAGGAGAGAACCGTCTGTCCATGACAGATAAGATATTATCGGCAATGCATGGATGGCGTCTCAAACTCGATGGCTATGGAAACATATATTTAGGACCATACAGCTATGAAGCATCTGCGATGTTCGATGCTCTAAACAATGATGTTTTGGAGCCGACGTTGACAGTAAATCGTGATTGGTATGATTGTCCTAATGTTTATCGCGCTGTATTAGACGACTCTTATGCAGTGGCAAGAGATGATGATGAAAACAGTCCACTGTCTACGATCAGCAGAGGAAGAGAAGTTTGGTATGAAGACTCTTCTGTATATTTAGAGGAGAATCAAACACTCGCTCAGTATGCGAAAGACATGCTTGACGAAGCACAAAAATTCTCTACTACAGTCTCTTATGATCGCAGATTCGATCCTAACGTTAATGTATCGGATTTTGTGAGACTTAACTACAGCGCACAGGATTTAAGAGGTTTATATTTAGTAACCTCACAGACTATAACTTTGGGCTATAACGCCAGAACAGCAGAGGAGGTAATTGAGTATGAACACGACTGATAAACTCGCAAAAGAGATCAAGAAGCAGATTACCTCTTCTGACAATCGTAAACCAAAACCGTATGACGCACAGGCCGAAGTGCTGAGAGTCGAGGATGGTGTTGCATGGGTTCATATTCCAGGTGGCGTTGATGAAACACCTGTTAGACTGACTATCAATGCTAAAAAAGGCGATATGGTCAATATTCATGTTGCGAATGGATCTGCTTGGATCACGGGTAACGGAACAAATCCTCCTACGGATGATAGTACTGCGAATTATGCGGTCGATCTATCGACAAATGTTCAGAAAGATGTAGTAGTCCTGAACAATATTGTCGCCGAAAACATCGAAGCAACCAATGCGAGATTTGGTAATGTTGAAGCGGATACGGCCAAGATTCATAATCTTGAAGCTGATGAGATCCACGCCGGCATAACCTATACAAATGAGCTTATCGCGGAAGATGTTACGACTGAGAAGCTTACCGCAGCGAGTGGTTATATTGAAGATTTGGAAGCCGGCAATGTAACGGCTCAGAATCTTGTCGCTGATCATGCAACAATCGAGGATCTTGATGCTACTTATGCTGAAATTGACTTTGCCAACGTAAATGTCGCATGGATTGAACAGGGCAACATTAAGAAGGCTGAAGTCTTTGACGAGAATGTATTTGACCTCTCTGGTAACAGGGCAACGCTTTCACGCATCGACGCAAGCAAGATAAACGTAGCTAATCTGAGGGCTGATAATCTTATTGTAAGAAGAATCAATGGACAGCCGGTTGTAGGCGGATACACGCTTATAGATTCCAATTCCTCGGGATATCCATCAAAGAATCCGAAGGCTCTTGGCTGGTATGAGTTTGTCAATGCACAGTGGGTGCTTTCTACAGATACAACTGTCGATATGACTAAGGCGTACTACCAAGAGGGTAATGAGGTTTCTCTTTATGACCAAGCATATATCGATGCCCTTGAAAATGACCTTCAGCAGCAGATAGACGGAGCTGTTGAGACATTCACAGGATCAGTAGTACCAACGCTGACAAACTATCCATACACAGATTGGTATAATACATCAGTAACGCCAGTACATGACGAAAGAGCCAAGCACGTTGGTGATATTTACTACGTTGTAAATTCGTCAAGTTCTCAAGGAGGCTATTGCTACAGGTTCACTTTTGATAATACTACGCATGCATATAACTGGGTACTTATCAAAGATAGCGATGTTACAAAAGCTCTTAGTGATATTTCTGAATTGCAGACTTTTGAATCTGAGACAACATCGTGGATAGACGAAACCGATGAAGGACTTGAAACGATAAGGACAAATCATACAGCTTTAAGCGGAGTGGTTGATAAGACGGTCAAAGAGTCTGTTCAGCTTTGGTTCACGAAAGCTAACACCACAGCACCAAGCAAGCCAACAGCAGAAGTCACATCAACATCTACTGCGGGCAACGCTTGGAGAAAGGTTGTGCCAGCTTGGAACGCATCTTATCCGAATTACTATTATTGCTGGCAGTATAAATTCGTTGACGGTACATTTGGGTGGTCTGATGTAATCCGTGATATTGCTATGGGCGAAACACAGGGAACGGCAAGAGACGCAAAGAATACTGCTGATGCTGCACTCCCAGCTTCGACATTCACAACATTCGAATCCACGACATTTAAAAATGTAAAGGATACAGTAGACGAGCAGACCACAAAGTTCACCAACATGACTACTCGTCTTGGTCTTAACTCTGACGGAACGGGAGCGAATACTGATATTGTCGCTAAGGAATCTGCATTAGAGCAGACTGTCGATGGCATATCTTCAAGAGTAGGCAAGACCGAAATGCATCTTGCTGGCATGTATGCCACATCTTCGACTGCGGCTGGTACTGCGGCAAAGGTTGCTACAATTGTTCCTGCATTGTCGAACTATGAGCTTGTTAAGGGTGCAATGGTCACTGTCAAATTCACAGCGGCCAATACAGCGGCAAGTCCAACTCTCAATCTTAACAGCACTGGTGCAAAGGCTATCAAGACATATTCTGGCGGTAATTTGACAGAAGCCGAATACAAGTGGAAAGCTGGCTCGACATTCACTTTTACCTACAATGGTACTAATTGGCTTATGCAAGATAGCACCGCCTCGGTGAGAATGAATAGTGCGGAAACTGGAATAAGCCAAAATGCCGAACAGATAGCATTAAGAGCTAAATCTTCTGATGTTTATACAAAAGGACAGGTTTACACGAAGACTGAGACAGATTCAGCCATTACGACAAAAGCTGGTGAGATCAGTTTATCTGTGGCTCAGACAGAAATTGGAAAGATCGAGGTTGGCGGAAGGAATCTGTTTATTAATTCTGAATTTGTAGGCATTCCGACTACTCCGGTGAATAACTCCAATCATTGGGGCGGGGTTAATAGCTCAAAGATATTCACAGCGGACATTGACGGGAGAACAACCCTTACCGCGACAAAAGGAACGAGTACTGGTTTATATTGTCAATATACAAAGCTCCATTATAACGCTGGTGAAACCGTTGAGATGTCACTTACTGCTGATATTTATGTTGAAGAAGCTGGCACAGTATCTATTGGCGGTTATATCGATTCATCTGGATGGAAGGGCATTGTAAAGTCGCAATCTGGCGATAGGGCATTGTCAGTTGGATGGAATAAGCTGTCTGTTCTACTCACTCTTTATCATGCTACATATTCTGGTAACGTAATAATATGTTTTACTTATACAGGCGCAACAATGTACCTGTACCATCCTAAGCTCGAAAAAGGCAATAAAGCAACAGATTGGACTCCAGCTCCAGAAGATGTTGCAGAGGAAATATCCGAAACAAAAGCTAGTATAACACTGACGAATAATTCAATAACTTCTTTAGTTGAGGGTAATACAACATACACAAAGCCAGATGGAACCACCGGAACATCAGCCATAGGAACGGCCATTAAACAAACGCAAGATAACGTCCTCATTAAAGCTACAAAGGACGGAGCTACTGCGGCTGATAAAACTGCTGGAGGCACATCGGCAATAGGACTGATAAATGTATCGCCAGATAACGTCAAAATAGCGGCAAAGAATGTAGATATTACTGGTACAACTACGTTCAGCGATGGTACAAGTATTAACTCTATTGCACAAGCGGCGGCTGATGCAGTTGAGGTAGGGGGAAGGAATCTCCTTGTTGGAACAGGGACGAGCGTAAGCAAGGAAACTACAGCAACAACGAGTTATGTCACGCAAGGTCTATATAACACGCCAAATATGGTAACACTGTCATCGCTTGGCTTTGTGGCAGATGATGAGATTACACTGTCGTTTGACTGGAAAGTAACATCTGCGTCAACTTATGGTAACGCCCGAATTGAGTGGTATGGTAAAACAAGTAATTCAGAGATGGCATATATTGCTGCGCTGATAAGTCCGTTTGCCACATTTAGCGCGTCTAATACTTCTGGACATGTTGCGAAAACAGTCAAACTTACAAGCGCAACAATTCAGTCAAAACGCTTAGTTGCCAGAATCGACAACTCGAACCTTACACTCACAATATCAAATCTCAAGCTTGAAAAAGGCAATAAGGCAACTGATTGGACACCAGCACCCGAAGATGTTCAAGCAGATATAAATGCTGTAGATTCAAAAACAGACGGGGCAAATTTGCAAGAGCAAAGGATTTATTATCGTTCAAATTCTACTACAGCTCCGACAGCCCCATCGACTTGGGTAACTTCGACCTCGACGACTAACGCTACTTGGTCAACTAAGCGTATGCAATACGACAAGACATACAAATATCTTTACACTTGTATACAGCGAAAAACTGTTGGTGGGACAATTAGTAATTCGACCGTACTTCTTGATGATACTACTACGGTGATAGATGGCGGAAATATTATTACTGGAACGGTAACCGCGAACAAGCTTAATGTCGCTAATATCAATGCAAGTAAAACATTAACTGTTGGCGCTATGAGTGATGATGCCGCAGCAACTATATTAAATAGTGAGATTGAAGTCGGTGGAAAAAACTTGCTTCTTCAGTCTAATAATGGTGCTAATTATGTGTGGACGCAAAATGGAGGTGCTGCAACTAGAGTTGTCGACTCTGAGGGTGCTACTTTCACTATCACATCTCTTCCAGCTTCAGGTTCTTGGGGTGTACTCCTCGTATCTGATAGCGAGTTAAAGACGAAAATTGTAGCAGGTGAAACGTACACCTTGTCCTTCGATTTAAAAACGAGCGATAGCATATCCAGTTTGAGTATTGGGTTCAATATTAGGGAAGGCAATGCTGCACATCCACACATGAAGGATTACACCGCTGTGGTTACAACTACTGCTAATAAGTGGATACATGTAACGAACACAACCACCGCTTTGGATACACTTCCGTCATCTTCAACATCTATTCTTTATATAAGCGCAGCGCAGCTTAAAGAGGCTCTTCGTTCCTTCTCCATAAAGAATGTAAAGGTGGAGAAAGGTAATAAGGCTACTGATTGGACACCGGCTCCAGAGGATGTGCAGGCTGAGATAGATGCGAAAAAAAGTGTGCATACGTTGATTTCTTCAAACGCAAGCGGTTCCACATATGCTACCATTCTCGGATATGCCAAAGAGGGAGTAAGTACCAACTTCACCGTGACGAGCACTGCTGGAGTAAAGGTTGGCGATACAGCACGCATAGCTTATAAGGTGTCTGACTTTACAGGCACACCAGAGGTCTACATAGTCGGCACAGTAACCGATGTAAATAATTCGACAAACGTTCGCATTACGGCTCACGGTCTCGACACGACAATCATAGATGGCGGAAACATACTGACAAATTCTATAGGTGCAAACCAAATCGCGTCAAACGCCATCACTGCAGATAAGATAGCAGCAAATGCCATCACTATTGGCGATATGGATAGCTCTACAGCCTCCAAAGTAAATAATGGTGATTCTGCTTTAACAAAAGTAAATTACTATAATCGAGCTTGCCAAGTTGGGAATTCTGGTAGTACACAGACTGCATATTGGCGCAAATTTGCTTCTTATACGGAAACTGGCACATGGCAAGATGACTACATTATATTTGACGTTTCTAATAATGGTGATTTTGCAGCGAATAAAAGATTCGGCAAACTAAAGGCTCATATTAGAACCGAAGGAACAGCTGGAGTCGTTGCTACATCTCATGTGAAGCTAGAATGGATAACGAGAAGCGAGGGCATATCATTAGGTCATTTTGTTCTCGCATACAAAGCTACAAGCGGAACGGATGTTAAGGTTGAGCTATGGGCGTATTGCCCAGATAACTATACTGGATATCGCTTCGGAATGGTCGAAGAAGGCAAAAGAGCCGCTATTCGCACAACGCCGTTGTGGACATTACATGATGATTGGACATCTAATGGACAAAATATCACAAGCGGCTACACACAGGTTGTATCAACCGATATAGATGCCGCAAGAACCACAGCCACGACATATATCACGGATATCGATTCTGATCATGGAATTACTATTAAGCCACGTGATAAAACTGGTAATGATTATTTGCAAATAAATTCTACGGATATAAACTTTTTCCGTAATGCGGTATCTGTAGCTGCTATGGGTGATAGTGAATTGCGTATTGGACGGTTAGCCAATGAGCACATACGTATTAATTCAAGTGGCATGGCGGTTTACACCGGGAGTGAGTCCGATTCTACAAACGTCGCTTCATTTGGCGACTCTGCAAGAGTAGGTAAAGAAGCTTCACGCCATGTTGCAATAAATAGTGATTCCATAGATATTAATAATGGCTCAATTACATCGGCATCTTTCGGTGATGACATTATTCTCGGTAAGGATTCTTCTTATAAAACAATTATAAGTTCTGATGAGCTAACAATGATGGACAATAATAATGATCCATCTTTTTCAGTTACGTCGGTCGGTAATTCTAGAACGGAAACGATAACTACCTCTCCTGTCGCTCCTAATCGAACGTCTGCAACCGGCAAGACCATGTCAACCAGTTTGGCAAAGTATAGCACTACATATACATTCAGGCCTATAAGTCCAATTGATGGTTCAATTATGTCAGGCAGTATAACCTATTCTTTTACTGCGAATTCTGCTAAGAGTGAAACCAGGGCGTTATCAACGACTTACGGGACGATTAGCATCCAGTTTATACCGCAATATAAATATACGAATAATGTAAGGAAGGTCATTAAGGTACAAGCTAGGATCACAACTACCGGGGCCAGTGGTAAATGTATCGGCGTCCAAAAATCGTATCAAACCACTGTTTATCCTGCAAATATGCATTTTTCCGGCGACAACAATCTTTTATGGTCTGCCGATGAAGCAATGTATATGATTAGCTCACATATCATATATCTTAATGAGCTCGTTTCATCACAGTTAACCGGAATCGTCGTAGCTTGGTCTGCGTATGTTGATTCGGAAATGAAAAACTACGATTGGATATATTCATATGTTCCTAAAATGCACGTCATTACCGACGAAGGACATGGAGTTTCTATGCCGATGGCCGTTGGACCATTCACGTATATCGGATCAAAATACGTGTATGTATATGATGATCGAATCGTGGGACACGAAAATAATAACGCTCATGGTTCCAAGAACGGTGTGACATATGACAATCGGCATTGGATTATTAGATATGTGTATGGAGTATAAGAAAGGAATAAATTATGTATATTGTTTTGGAACTTCAAACTGATAAAGACGGGAAGCTTGGCGTACTCGCTAATCAATATGCCACTATCCCGGAGGCGGAAAGCAAATATTATACTATATTAGCTTATGCTGCTTTAAGCGACATTCCGGTTCATGCTGCAGTAATGCTTGATGAAAATGGAACGTATTTGAACAATGCTTCATATCAGCACCCAATAGATATGACACCAGAACAGGAGGTAACAGAATGAATTATATTTTCTTAATCTCAGTAGTAATAGTAGTTCTTGCGGTACTTGCTATCGCGACATTCACAAACTTCAAACTCGATAACGAGCACTACGATAGACTGAAGTGGATCGTTATCCGTTGGTCATATCTTGTAACTTTCATAGGTCTTATTGCCAAGACATTCTCCATGCCTTATGGTATGGAGACTGTTACGCTTGTTGCTGGTGTTGGCGCAATGCTTGCCGGACTTCTCGGTGTTGCAAATACTAACTACAATGGAGAAAAGATCACAAAGATGTTCAACGACGATCTGCTGAAAGATATGCTCGGATTTAATGACGAAAAAGAAAGCGAGGAATAATATGGCTCTCCTTACAGTAAATGAAAGGAAAGCTATATTTAAACAGCTCGGTTTCGGAGAATACAACGAGAAGAGCATCAAAGCTTTCCAGAAAAAGTACATGCTTAGAAAAAGCGATTATGACGGAGTGTATGGTCCCAATACGGATAATACACTCCGTACTGTTTTCTATACGCTTAAGTACACAAAGAACTTCAAGCCGGAAGAATTCAGATGCGAATGCCATGGCAAATATTGCTGCGGTTATCCAAGTTATATGAAGCCTGCAGAACTTATTCATATTCAGGCGATCCGCGATCACTACAAGAAACCTATAATCATCACTTGCGGTCTTCGCTGCAAGACATGGAATAGTAAGCTTGGTGGCTCAATCCAGAATAGTCTGCATATGAAGGGCCAGGCGATCGATTTCTATCAGATGGGCGTTACAGATACTCTCGGTAATAGAAAAGCTTCGATCAAGTGGATCAAGAAGCAGCCAAATCATCACTACACTTATGGTAATGGCATCAACTCGTATGGAAGCCGTATTTCCGCTCCATATATGGGCAATGCTCTGCACACTGACACAAACGATAAAGTCGAGCCTGTCCATCCAAAATGGAAAGAGCCTGAAAAACCAGTCGAGCCACCAAAGCCTGAACCAGCTCCAACGCCGGTTGTTCCAAAGAAGACCATTGATGAGATCGCTAAAGAAATTATTGATGGAAAAGGTAACTGGGGCAATGGCGATGAGCGTAAAAAGAAACTTACTGAGGCAGGCTATGACTACGATGCTGTTCAGAAGAAAATAAATGATATTCTGGACGCTAAGGTTTCCTGGGTAGAAAAGGCTAATGCGTGGGTTAAGATGATAGCAGCTGATAACAGTTATCATTATGTTACATGGACTGGCAAAGATACGAAAACTCATGAATGCCCAATCTGCCATAAGCATGCAAAAGGCAAATACCACGGATGGAACTGCATAGGATTTGCATTTGCAGCCTTGCATCACGGTGCCGGCCTCCCTAGCAAATGCTCAAACGGGGTCGTTGCGAACAAAGTTTGGGAGAGAATACTCACCGCCAAGACTGATGCAGAAGCTCTCGAAATCGCTCGTAAGCATGTTGGCCTGAAGGATCTGAAGGTTATCCGTAATAAAAATGGTATTCCAAAGAAAGAATGGAAAGCCGGGGATATTATGGGTCAGTTCAGAGGCGACAATTATTTCCATACATTCTACTTTATGGGTGATGGTAAGATAGCTGAGTCGACTGGAAGAAGTGGTAAAGTCGCTAACGACAAACAGATCAGGATCAAAGATTATAAGAATAAATCTGCCAAGGTAATTATCAGGTACATCGGAAAGTGAGGTGCACCATGATAGCAGAAGCCGTAAAGAACATAACACTACTTGATATTTCGGTTATTGTATTATTCATTGTTGGATTGATCAGAGGAGTACAGGAGTTGAAAAAATCGATTAAAGAGTTTCTTGAGAAGCTTCTCGCCGATCAGTTCAAGGAAGTGAACAATAAACTGAATGATATGCAGTCTTCCATAAATGTTTTGGATAAACAGGCATGTAAGAATTTCCTCGTTCGATATCTCGCCGATATTGAGCGAGGAAACATTATTTATGACTCGGAAAGGCAGCGGTTCTGGGAGGAATATGATCATTATATCAAGGATCTTGGAGAAAACTCTTTCATAAAGGAATGGGTCGCGAGATTAAAAGAAGAGGGGAAGCTTTCAAGATAAGATGTTTTACAAAAAGAAAGAAGAATACAAATTTGCAATGCCTATGGAGTACTATGCATATTTAGCGTTCAAAGACAGACTCAAAAACATGGGCATTAAGTACGTCGAAGAAGGCGGGCATACAGAAGGTATTATCTCGATCACAACCCGCGGCTCATTCGACGTAGACGATAAGTGCGATATTCTTGCGCTTACTAAAGAATAGATAACCCACCCACGCGCCGGGGTTATATTATACGTATTACTCAAGATATTTTTCTAAGTATTTAGTCCTTTTTCAAACCAAAAATAATGGCGCGTAAAGGCCCTAATAAAGCTTACAATTTAATAACGTGTCTATAAATAAATCCCTTATCCGAACAATATTAGGGCCTTTATCTTTGGGTGCATTTTGGGTGCAGATAAGTGAAAAAAGTAGTCAAAATGTAGCCAAGGATGGTCAAAGATGACCTCCACACATCATCCCTTATACATGTTGGAATCTCAGCGATTCTGGTGTTTCCAATCACTCTCGTCGGCACTCTGTTCTCCTTTCACTATATAGAAGTCATTTTTTGTTTGAAAACCTGAATGCTGAGATTCCAATGGGTAAGAAGGGCTATGGTGCAGATAAGGTGCAGTTATACGAATTGGTTCATCGTTTTAGCTGCTTCGATCTTCCTTTCAGAGAAGACACTCTGATAGGTATCCATAGTAGTTGCTACGCTTTTATGGCCTAGCATTTTTGAAACAGTCTGGACGTCGATACCTCCTTCTAAGGCTCTCGTCGCCCAGCTATGACGAAGCGCGTGCATACTCTTATAGGGTATTTTTAATTTTTCGCACGTCCTTATCCAATGCTGACGCAGGGTGGAGACATTGTAGATATTTCCATTGCGGTTCGGAAGAACCAGGCTTTCATTCGTAATTTCATTTATACCCTCCAATCTTTGTAAATAGCACTTCGTATTATCAGATAGGTATATTCTACGATTACTCTGCCCTGTTTTTGGATGAGGTTGAACGATTATTCCACCTTTAGTCTTTACAGCGGTTTTGTTGATGTCGATATATCCTTCTTCAAGATTCACATCGTCCCAGGTAAGACATATTGCTTCGCCGACTCTTACTCCTGTTGCTACGAGAAAGTAGTAGACTCGATCGATCTCATTGCTGCCTCTGCAGTACTCGACGATCTTCTTCTGCTCTTCTCTTGTGAATGCCTCAACCTTTTTATGCTTATCATTCTTAGGCATAACTATGTCAGCAGCTGGATTCTTACGGATTATATTTTCCTTTACAGCATACTCCAGACATTCTTTAAGTCTTACACTAAACATTCGATACGTCCCGTTGCTATATTCTTTCGGGAACATCTTAGGAATAGCAGACTGGATCTTGTCAGTTGTCAGATCTTGAAGCTTTATATTTCCCAGAACCGGATACAGATGATAGCTGATCAAGGACGTTACACCGTTATAAGAGTTGTCTCTGACTTTTGGCCGATAATACTTCTCAAAGTATATTTCAAACCAATCTTCGACTGTGTAGTCCTGTGCCTTGATGACCGGTTCATTTCTTACCTGAGCAAACCAATCAAGCACATCTTTCTTCTTGTCCGCCGTGAATGACAATCTTTCGCCGTCAACTATAATTTGACCTCTCCACTTGTTACCTCTTTTGTAGACGGATCCTGCACCAGATCCTTTAGTTCTACCCACTGAATCACCTCCTTATTCGCGAAAATTACATATTACGTTATGAAAGAAAGGTTATTGAGATATGCGACACTGAGGGGTCGGTGAACAGTCGATGTATGTAAAACCGCACGGTGGAACCCCGTGGGCAACCTGGTATGGGTCAATAGTTAAAATGATCAGCCCATATTGTTTTTCCTCACATACACTTTATCCCAACAGGTCCTATCTTTTTTCGCCCATGTCTAGATTTTTTCAAAGGTTAACATCCTTTAACATTTATACTCATCCTGTGCTTTTGACTTTAGTCTACACCAAGGTTATATTTCACACCAAGGAGGAGACTATGTATACAGACATCGTGATCATAGGGATAGGGGATGTAATGAGATTATATGGCTTCAGCAGAAAAGAAGCAACCAGACTATTAAACACTAAGGGGTGTCCTGTATTACCAAGGGAGTCTGGGCAACCATATAGAATCGTGAAGGAGGAATTTGAGACATGGCTCCGAACGAGGAGATGCTAGAAGAATTGTATGAACTCTTAACTCTATATTTCGAATTTTCCCCGGGCGGAAATTTCGTAAAAACATTCGATAAACATTGTCATAGTGATCCAACAGCAGACATGGTTATATTTCGTGAAACGATCCTCGCGAGAATAACAGATTGTTTAATGAAAGGAGGAATAAAACTATGAACGATAACAAACTAACAATGGTAGAGCTCGGACGGGGCTATGATTTAACAGCAAAAGCTTATTTAGAATTCAAAGAGTTGGCTGAAGAACAGATCAGGAAAGAATCTGAACTGACGGAAGACGATTTTTATGATGTAATAATAGGTTTACTGGTAACTAAGATATTAGTCCTGGAAGGCAAGCTCGATGAAAAGTATTGGAGAAGCGCGATTAGTTAGAACTCAAAACGAGGCCCCTATTACAGGGGCTTTTATTTTTCGCGAAATTAGCATAGTGCTTTATGAAAGAAAAGGTGATTATCGAAAGGAGATAAATCATGGAAATTTATATTAATGAAATTATTAATCATATGAAAGAATGGGGAACATCTTGTTATGTGAAAGTTGAAGATGGCATTATTGAATACTATTATTCCGGAGGTAAATTTCATAAAGAAGATACTTCATTAGAAGAAATTGAACTTAGTGAAGCACAATTTGAAATGGAAGTATCTTATTATAAACATATTGCCAAAAGTATATTTGTAAACGAAAATGTATGCATTTTCAACCTCACAGAGTAGGGTTCAGACCCTATTCTTTTTGTCGAATTCGCGAAATTTACATAGAGCTTTATGAAAGAAAAACACTCATTGATGATATATATAGGAGGTATAGTCATGAGTATTAGTAAAGCAATGAAATGGGCAGTTAAGTCTGATGAAGAAAAAACAAAGATTATGATGCAGATGAGAATCAAAGAAGCATTGAGAAATCATACAGGATTAACATTATCCAGAATTGATGAGATAGCTGAAACAAACATTGAATCTATCGATTTCGATGAATTCGCAAAGAGAGAGATGATTGTTATGACAGCACTTAGAAACGAAGGACACGATGTTACTACTTGTATGAATATCGTTGAAAAAGCATTCTCACTGTAGAAGTAAGTATTTGATATTTCAAGATCAGGGCTAACAAGCCCTTTTCTTTTTCGCGTATTTTTCACCTTCTATTATGCAAGAACAACTGTTCAGATAATGCGCATATATTATAGGAGGTATAATTATGAAAAGCGAAATGAACTGGGATAAGAATAGAGAATACAGAGCAGATAGAAAGAAAAGAGCTATCAGGGTATTCAGGAACGTTGAAGTATTACGTGAAAAGGCAAACATCACAAAACAGGACTTATCCGAATTACTTGATTGTCCGGCATCGGTATATAGTAATTGGTCCGTTGGAAGATTTGTGCCACAGGATTACGAAGCGGTTTTGAATAAACTGAGTGATATTTTCGGAATACCTGTTGACGATCTCGAAAATCCAGATTTTAAAGCAGATGAGGTTAATACAATACAGATAATAGAAACAAAGCATAAAGACGAAGAAGTTGTTAACGCAACAGTAGAGGATGATGAGAATGTTATATTCCAGTCAGCCATCGAAAGGAAGAAACTTGAGATACAGGATAGGATCAAGGAACTTCAGCTCGAGCAGCATGAGTTGCTGGAGAAGCTGAAGAAGCTTGAGGAGTTTGAAGGTCTTATGTTCTAACAAACGATAGCTAACTGAGATAGAGGTTTTCACAGCCTCTATTTTTTTCGCGATATTTTCCAGGCCTCTAATGAAAGGAGGTAAACAACATGGAAGAATTAAAAGGATATCCAGTACCAGCAGGATACATTGGGATACTTAAAGATGGAACAAAAATGTTGTTCGAAACTGAAGAAGCTTACAAAGAATACATGGCCGAACACTAAACTCGGCCTTTTCTTTTCGTTCGCGAAATTAACATACACCTTAATGAAGAGGAAGGTCCGGTTCGAGTCCGGAGCTGAGAAATCAGCGCTTGGGGTAAGCAGCCTCTTGTATTTTTTGACTCGTAAGTGAAAGGAGAAATTATGAGAGAGTCGGCAAGATATTTAAGAAAAGGAAGCTGGGTTACGATCAGCTTAACACCTGGAGACATTCGTGTAACACCTGGCATGTGGATCTATGATGGAGAAAGAGCCGTTATATCCAGAGTTTGCAAATCCAAGAAACTTAAGGTTTCAGAAAGTAATGCCTATGGGTTTGAGCTTGAGGGCGTTGTATCCAAGTACGGAATACCATACACATTCACAAGAGAGATGATTTATTAAGGAGGACAGATATGCATCTTATGATTTTTTCGCCGGGTAAGGTTGAGAGTGGCTTTATCGGAGACGACGCAACTATGGACGCAATTTACGACATGATGTATACATCAGCAACAACGGAGCAGGGAAATGGAATTGGAAAGGTTAAAACAAGAGAACGACAGAATCTGGATACAGGCAATGGCAAGAAAGTACGGAATAGATGATGAGACTGTAGAAGGAATCTATACATCACTTACTGGTAAAGAAAGTCATCGGAGAACTGTGGAGTTCTTCGATTTATATTTTGAAGGGAGAAACAATCATGCCAACTAACACAGGAAAATTCTATAGAGAAATTGAAGACTATGTAAACAATATTGTTGCAGCATACGCACTGCCGATCAGTAACATCGAGAGCATCAAATGCGTACGCCAGAATGATGAGATATTTATGGAGCTGGTCCACGAGGATAGCTGCGCAAGATACTTCAGACTGACAGGTCTGGATATTTCAGGAATAGGAATACTCGTCGGACGCATCATCGCAAATCGCTCGGTGGATCGTGAATTTCGTAATAGAGAAGAAAAGAAGCTGGTAAGGAGGTTATTCAAATGAAAACAGATTGGAGTAAGGGGTCATTAACATCGGATTCTACAAAAATTACTGCCGATAGTTATGCAACGACTTTAACGAACAGTATTTCAATAAATAGTGATATTTACGATGGACTGCGTTATGCAGCACAAAGGAGAATGGAGATGGAAGAGAAGAAAGCAAAAGGCGTTGGCTTTGATGAATTAGCGAAAATACTAAGAAAGATGGGGATATTTGTAACCGAGATTCACCAGGATTCATATAACGACTATGCCGAAATTACATGCAAAGTTAATCCGATCGATTGGTATGTATCTCTTGATGAAAGGAATACAAATAAATACTGGGGTATTCCAGCTAAGAAAAAGGATAGCAGACTACGTCCGAAGAAAGTTATATTCTGTGGACCAGCTACTACGATCCTTTGGACAGACGGAACCAAAACAACGGTTAGATGCTCCAGCGAAGACGTATGGAGCGACGAAGTTGGTATAGCTATGTGCTATCTCAAGAAGGCATTTGGTAACAAGGGCAACTTCAACAATATATTCCGTGAGGCCATGAAGGTTGCTATAACGCAGCCACAGAAAGACAGAAATGCTAAAATGATTTTAGAAAAAATTCCTCATTTTGATTCTGCATATGACGCTGTACCAGAAGATTATAATTTTGTCGAAGGGAAATATGAGGAGGAAACGAAATAATGGTCATGTTTCTGAATAAAATTAGCGACAAAGACGAAACAATTCCAGTAGTTGTTAATTTCGAGCATGTAAGTTTCTTTTATCCTTGGGATGGACGAAACGGAGGAACGTTTATTGACTTCGGTGGAAGCGCAATTGTTGTCAAAGAAACCTACGATGAGATAATCGATATTATGAAAGGAGCATCACAGTAATGGATCTTGGAGCATATGCACAGATAGAAGATCTCGAGCAGATCATGGAAGATAATGGAATCGAGGTTCCAAGGCTTAGAGGTCTGCGTCTAATGAAAGATGAGGAGCCAGTCTCGAAAGAAGAGCTGCTTGATATGGCAAAGCATGCTGGACTATATAGATGTGCGTGTCTTTGCCAGTCAATACCCCCATTTAACTGGAATTCTAATTGGTCAGAGATGAGCGACCGCACAGATGCAATTTGTGAATATTATCTTGAACTTCCGAGATATGAAGACGGCGGTTTAAACCATTTAAATCCTATTGGTGTACGCTGGGATAGAGTTCACGGAAAGAAGCGTAAAGCATTCAAATACGTTCTCAAGCAAGCCAAGAAGGAAGTATTTAGGCAGTTTGATCTTTGGAATAAGTACGCTGGGAGAGACGACGTTCTTTATATTCACGCACGACTTGGTTCTGGAAACTGGGGAGGTTATGACTGTGACAAAATCGTAAAAGGACAGCCATGGTATCTGGATCATTGCGAAGATCACTCTGATTGTACGTATGTTGATATTTATGCAAAGATTAAGGAGGTGCCAAATGATTCTACGTGCTGAACAGATGTTTGACAAGGTCTATCTCGACAGAGAACATCCTTCCGAGTTTATAGATTATGTCGCAAAGAGTGTAGAAAGGGAATTGGCCAACAAATTCGTTGATAAACTTGGAGATCATAAATTATATATAGTCAAGCTTAAGGAGCCGGCATTCATAGAGGATTTACCTGGATCCTGGACTCAGCAATGCGCCTATAGACAGAATCTAGTATGTTTGGAAGTTGTCCAGTGCGAAAACTGCAGAATGGTATATCCGTGGTGCCAGAAATTTAGAGATGAACTTGATGGTAACGGGTTTTGTCCATATGGAAGGGAGTTTGAAGATGAGTCATTTGAATAAGAATAATGAGTATCCATACAATCCTGCTTGGGAAATAAAAGTTAGCGATTTGATGGAAATTCGAAACATTGGGCGTAGAAGTCTAGATGAAATATTGGAAAAATTTGATGCAATAGGGTTTAAGATCCGCCAGGGAGAAGATATTTATAAAATTGAGAATTGGAATCGCGACAATTATTCAGATGCAGTATTAGTTTGGGGAGGAACAAATGAATAGTAATGACGTAAACAGCGTAATAAACAACCTATGCGACAAGCTGGGTACTACAGCAAGTAAACTTATTCCAGAGATGGCCGGTTATCAGATCGCTAAACATTCGATCTGGCTGGTCGTCTCTCTTATATTTATCGGAGTGGCTATAGGATTGACCATAAGACTTCTTTGGATGAGAAAAAGAGATAGAGAGATGCTTGCATTGTATCCGGATCAAGTTAGGAAGCTCGATGAGAAGCTCAAAAATTCAGGAATGATGGAGGAGCTTCATGAGTGGACTCGACTAGAATGGGCGAATACATTAGAAGATCTTCGTCGAGTAAAAGGCACGATGCAATGGGATGAATCGACATGGATTGCTATGACGATGACCGCTATTTGGTCTGGTCTAATAGGTATAGTTATGTTTGGAATCGCTTTATACCACATTATAGGATGGTGTATCGCTCCGAATGCAAGTGCGTTTATGTGGATCGTTGGTCAGCTGGGAGGTGGACAATGAAAGACGTCGTATATCTATTAATATATTACTGGGCAGATTTCGAAACACATAATGACGTTCTCGGCGTTTATAAAACTAAATCGTTAGCCGAGAAAGCGGCAGAAGAATATCGCAATTCACATTCACTATACATGGATCCAGATGGCGAATTATGTGTCGAGCAAGCGCTCTTGAATCACTTTGTCTGGGAACAGGAGGTGGGCAATGACTGAATATGTTAAGAAAGCCGATGTTCTTGAAATAATAGATTCGCCACTCCCGAGAGATATAGCTGTGGAATATCTTTATGAACTAAAAGGTGTGTGGCTTGATGAAGAGAATGAGGAGGACAATAATGGCAATATTTCAAGAGGGTAATGTTCAAATTGTAAAGCCTGGTGACGAATTATATTTCAATGTATCAAGAATAGATAAAGTAAAGAATGTCATCAGAAATAGATATAGTGATGCTACGTGTGGTATGTTCTTTACTCCGAATTGGGTTGGCGATCCCATGTCAACGATTTGGGAGGAAGACGGAGTGACTATAGACATATGCTATCGCTATGAATATTTTGAGGTCTTCGGACTTACAGAGGAAGAAGAAAACGAACTGTTGGCATTCTATAACTCTCTGATTGGAGGTGAACAATGACTGACACATATTTAGGCAAGCCAGTCGAGATCAATGAGCATGGCAACAATGCAGCTATCAAAGTTCATATTTTGGATAAAGCCACTATGAAGCTCAACGGGTTTAAATGGGTAAACGGGCACTGGTATTTCTGTAATCCTGTTTATAAGGACATAACATTCAACTTCACGATCTATAGCGAAGACAACTGGCAGATTGATATTCTCGACGAATTATTCTGTCAACCATATGACTATCAATATTTATTAGAAAAGTATTCAAACGATCTTAATACAAGAGTGCTCGAGATCGTTAAGAAGAATGTTGACGAGATCATGGACTCATTCGTGCATAAAGGAATTATATCCGGATGGAAAGTAGGTGACTACATATGATCAAGTATTTTTGTGATAAGTGTGGAAAAGAATTAGAACATTTTGATAATGAGTTCACATCTGATTTATTTAAGGTTACTGTGGATCCGCCAGACATTAGAAAGTGGGCCGATGATGCAGAAACAGGAACTTATATTTTGTGCTACAACTGCGTGAGGAAGTTTAACAAATGGCTTTACGAAGCTGATAGTAAGTACATTGCCATGAAACAGGAACAGGAGACGAATAAATTATGATCGATATAAACAGGAAAACTCCTAAAATAGATGACCCAGTAATAGTAATAAAAAGTAAAGACTCAAAAAGTGTCTTTGAATCAATCACTGTGCATCAAACTATTCCGGATGCATGCAGATCCTGCAGCAATCATCCGTCAAATGGTGGTTCCGGTATTTGCCACTGTACGCTCGGGACACCACAAGTGAAATGTTAGGAGGCGATATTTATGAATAAACAAATTATTTATCATTCCGATGGAACGAAGGAGGAAACAGACTACCATGCCAAGCAAGACTACGGAAAAGCTAAGTTGTCTTTGGTACCTAGACGAATCATCTGGGACGTGGCAGCCATTAGGGAATATGGAAACAATAAATATCCAGACGGAGGACCTGACAACTGGAGAGGAGTCGAGCCCGAGCGATATCGCGATGCGGCTTACAGACACTTTCTCAGGTACCTTGACGATCCAAGAGGAGTGGACTCTGAGTCAGGTTTACCACATCTTTGGCATCTGGCCTGCAATATCGCTTTTCTTTGTGAGATGGAAGACGTATATCTCCTCCATTCTGAACAATAAATTTGGAAGGAGAGAAGACGATGAATGATGACACAATCAAGAGATCTGATGCAATAGAAGCACTCAACGAGTGTACTGATATCAAAGGATTTGAATACAGACAGATGCACGATGCTCTGATGGCAATACCGATTAATGAAGGCAAAGAGGTAGTACGTTGCAAGAAATGCAGACTTAACGAAACCGATGATTGCCCAATGGTTTATTACACGCCTTTAGAAGACGGTGGCATTGAAACTCGTTGGTGGAACAGACCCGATGACTTCTGTTCGTGGGGAGAAAATAAAGATGATGAGTAGCCGAAGCGATCTAAAGCGACTAACCGATGAAGATAGATTTAGTCGCGCGTTTGCTTGTTGGGCGAATAACCATAAAGGTTGGAGCAAGACGAAGAAACGGAATCGCAGACTTGCAAAGCGGAGATTGAAAAGGAGAATAGACGATGAAAATTCTAGTAGATGAAATGCCGGTGTTTCCGGATGATTGCTGGTTTTCAGATCGGACATGGGATCATGAGAAACATATTTGGAAAACATGTTGTACGTTAGGTCCAGATGGTTGTACCGATTGTGATCTAAAGGACGGGGAATGCAGCAAACTGAAAACTTTATCGGGGGTGAGTCTGACATGACCAGACACATGATAGTTGAGATCATCCTGCTTATATTTTGCACGGTAACTGTCGTAGCAGCTTATGCGTGCTGTGTGGTTGCCGGGAGATGCAGCAGGATGGAGGAAAGGAGAGAAAAATGCAAAGAGAATACAAACCAAAAGTAAAATTCTTAATATCGAATAAAGCAGACCTTGCAACTGTAAAAGTAAACAAATGGCTTGAGGAAAACTACGATCATATCGATGTTGTGTCCATCAAGCCATTTATGTCTTATACCTCCGATGGCGCATCTGGCGGCCGTCTTGTATATATGATCGGTTGCATGATAGAGTACTTAGATTCTTCGCGAAACGAACAGGCTTCCTTATAGAGGAGAATAGGCTCCTCGAATGTGATTTATATTTACAGGAGGAAACCGAAATGATAGGTACGAAAGAAATTAAGATGATCACAGATGGAAAGAAGCTCGTTGAAAGGTATAAACAGAATTTCAGTGAATTTACGAGTCATGAATTCATCGTGCGCGTCACATTAGTAGATTTTGAAACTGATGACAGCAAAACCGAAGAATTCATCGTCAAAGGTAAAGACTGGATGAATGATATGCTTTTCAAAGTAGATTTCGGAAATTACAAGATCATAAGAATGGAGGCATTCATACCAAGTCAGAAGGAACTTTCAGATATGAAGTATAATCCGAAACACTAAACCTAAAAAGGGGTTCGTGAGATTCACGGCCCCTTATATTTTTTGAAAGGGGAACCATGGCTTTATTTAAAAAAGAAAAGCTTGAGAAAGTTGCATTGGATTTTGAAAACAATGCAAACCAGCGAATAGCCATAAAGGCAGCATTGGAGTATAAGATCCCAATGATATCTATAGGCAGCGGAGTATATTTACTCGATTTAGGACGTACTAAAGATGATCAGATTCATAAGTTTTTAAAGCAAATAATTACCCAGTCAGAAACTCGCATTAAAGGGGCTATATTTCGTGAGGACCCTAGATGCGATTATCTAGTTATTTATGATTAAAGGAGGATCAAATTATGTCAATGGAAATTCAGATCGCTAAGATCGCGTGCGCAGGAATCGTGGGATTCGCCGGAGTGTACTACGGAAAAGATGTGGCAGACAAATATCTTGAGATCAAGGCTCTGTCTGCAATGCCGGAATCATACTGGGTCACAGAGCAGAAGAAGGCTGAAACGAACCTCAGAATCGCAGAGGCTCATGAGGCTGCTGAGACTAAGAGAAAGCAGGACGAACTCAAGTATAAGAAAGAGAAAGACGAAAAAGATCGTGCTCACCAGCTTGAGGTCATGGAGAAGGAAAAGGCATATCCTGATTCATACTGGCTCTATAAGACTGAGAAAGTAAAAGCTGAGACTCAGACAAAAGCGGTCGTCAAGAAAGAAGAGGCAAGCCTCGAGAAGCAGAAGAACATCGCCAACGCTCTGAGCACAGGGCTCGATATCGTAACAAGGAGGTATCTGAAATGAGCGACACTACATTAGGCTGGATATTCGGTGTAGACGCACTTGAGGGCATTCCATATTTCGAGTGCCCTCATTGCAAAAGAAAAGTCGGAGGAAAGAAAGTCCTTTTCGCATATGAGGCATATGAGACATGCCCAAGCTGCGGAAAGGAACTCCACTTCGATAATGTAAGTGATGATGACTGGAACTATCTCGATTCATTTTATGGGGAAACAGAATGACCAAATACGTATTAGTTATATTAGCAGCTGTTATTTGTGGGATAGTCATTGGTGTGTTTCTTGCTGCCGCTAAAATTAGTGACAGGGCATCCGACGGGGTGTGCATAAGAGCCAATGATGGAGAAGTATATTTGAGGATCAGTGAGGCGGGTCAAGAAAAACTTGCTGATCCGACAACAAAACTTCTACTTCTCAAAGTCACAGATATCTCTACGCGAAATAATCAGCTACTCTAATGAGAAACTATCACTTATCAACAGAAAGGAGACGATTATATGGGTGTAGTAATTGAAGCCAGAGACGAAATGATAGAGAAATTACTCAATCTGGCACCTGGAAGCGATGAGCAACTCAAACAGGCACAAGCGATTAAGATCTTATCTGAAGTGGATCTGAACGATCGGAAGCTTGAGTTCGAAATCGATAAGGAGGAAACGAGAAAATTAGAAAGATCTTATGAGTATCAGCACTCCGAACTCGATAGACAACTTATGTGGATCGATCGCGGACTCAGATTACTTGAGATATGGGCTAATCCTTTGGCATCTTTGAGGAAAACAGCTATGAACAACAAGGTGAGAATCCAGAGAGATGTAATGGGATATCAGTACGAAGAAACTGGCGTAATTGGAAGTCATACATTCAATAATGCTCAGAAAGATAAGTACGATTAGTACTTCTCAAAGGGCTTGGCAGAAATGTCAGGCCCTTTTCTTTTTCGCGATATTTCCCAGCTCTTTAATGGAAAGGAGGAATAAAACGATGCATAGAAAAACATTTATAATCATAATTTCTATAATGTTCGGACTTGCAGGAGGATTCTTCTGCCTTTCAGCAAGAGAAGATATTAAGGGATATCTCTACAGAAAGGAGAAGGAAGCTCGTGCAAAGAAGAGACAGGCGGATTTTGACAAAATGATGAAGCTCGTTAATTCGGCTCACTGAGAAACGGAGGGCCTGTGATATTAGCAGGCCCTTTTGTTTTTCGCGATATTTTCAGACTTTTTTATGAGAGAAGTAGCTCATAGAAAGGAGACAATATTATGAAAACTATGGAATATGTAAGGCAGAAAGAAATAAGTGGATTGAAAAGAAAACTTGAGAGAGTGGAATTGATCAAAAAACTGAAAGCACTTCATGACGCCGGATATTCTATAAGCGACGCAGCAAAAGAACTCGATATTGAGGAATCTGTAGCAAGATCGCTTGTAGCTAGTACCGACGAGAAGGACTTGAAGAGAATCGAGATCGGAGTACACGATGCTCATTGGATTCTGACAGCACTAATACATAACTGGAAACCAGACGAAGAAAAGTAGCACTAAAGTTAAGAAGTTAATTTTTACAGCTACTTCTCTTTTTTCGCGATATTTTCAGCTTCCTTTATGACAGAAATAATGTGGTTTTTGTCGGCTTATTTAAGAAAGGAAGGCACATCATGAATAAGAAGATCAAACTTGTAGGAAAGGGATTTATTTATGGAGTAAAACATCCATTCACGGATAAGGGAGTAGAGAGAACAAACGATATGACATTTGTTGATGGATTATTCGGAGATATCGGAATGAGCGTATCTCAGGCAGTGATCCAGAACGCAATTGCATTCGGAGAACTCTTTGCGGTCATGTTTGTGATCGGATATATTAACTCTAAAATAGAGAAAACTAACCTCAACGTTAAGATGACAGTTGATGAGAAGAAGTAAGCAGTAGACACATATTTGGAGAGTTCCAACAGGGACTTTCCTTTTTCATTTTGAACATAGTGAGAAATGGCGGTAGCGATTCGCGAAATTTACATATTGCTTTATGAAACCAATAACACTGTTTTATTCAGAAAGGGAACGGTATAAAACTATGAAGACTAACATTAAGAAAGTTGCAGTCGTAATGGACAACGCAATCGAAGATGTAACTATGGAGTATGTAAAAGATGCAGGAACCAAAATCATAGATGACCTTGCCACAGCAGGTATGGGCATAGGAATATATTATGTAAATATTGGATTTGCAATTTGGCATGCAGCAGAACTTACAACTAGAACAGCGAAGACCGGAGCGAAGAAGGCAATACTTAAAGGTATGGAAGTTTATAACGCAACACCAGCAATGGCAGTTAGAAGGTAATTTCAAAGAGGGGTTTGCATTACGCAGACCCTTATCTTTTTCGCGATATTTTCAGGCTCCTTAATGAAAGGAAAGGAGGCCTATTATGATAGATTTAATTTGGACACTTTGTACATTTATTGTATACGGATTTGAATTCGGAGTAGTAGCTCTGATATTTGCAGGCGTAACGACATATGTAGGAAGGAGAATATTAAGACAAATCATAGGACTATAAAAAGATGACTCCCTCGCGGAGTCTTTCTTTTTCGCGATATTTGCAGATCCTTTAATGAAAGATATATCCAATGTCAGTAGAAAGGAGAACAGAGATGGCATTTAATTTATCTTTTTGTATCAGTAGAACAGCAGTAGAAATATTTGCAGTAGCAGTAGTTGCTGCAGGAACAATCTACATAATGAACGATCTGATGGATAAAGAAGAAGCGGCTCCGGCGATCAACCCTATTGAAGGATAGAAAGGAGGAAGAAGGCTCGTGAGATTCACGGGCTTTTCTTTTCGTCATATTCGCGAAATGAACAGCTACTTTAATGGAAGTAATACAACTTCGCTAACTAAAAACTTTATATTTTCGAAAGGAGACAGAATTATGTTAGCAGCAAAAGCAGGATTTAGCATTTTAGAGAAGGTTGCACCAAAAGCGGTAGCAGCACTTGGAAAAGCAGGCGTAGCTGAAGTAGCAGTTGTAGCGGGCTTTGTGGCTGAGGGACTCAACCTCGTAATGACACCAGTAGTGGACAAAGGAGGAGAGTTCGTTAAGTCAAAGGTCAAAGCAGCAACAGAAAACAAGAAGCAGGCTTTGCTCGATAAGAGAGCTGCCATTCTGGAGCAGAAAGCTCTTGAGGCAAAAGCTGAAGCAGCAGCAGCGGTTCAGGAAACTGAAGAAGAGGAAGTAGCAGTAGAGAAGCCAAAGACTTCAAACAAAAAGAAGAACAAGTAAGTTCAAAACCGAGGGGTTTGTGAAATTCACAGCCCCTTGCTTTTTCTATATTTAAAAAGGAGGAAAGACATGATTGACGTTAAAGCATTAGGAGCAGCATTTGTGGCAGGAGTAAAGACACATAAGCCAGAGATAATGATCGGCTTTGGTATTGCTGCAGGAGTAGGAGCAGTCGTAATGGCGGCGAAGGAGACACCGGCATGTCTCGAAGCATTTGAGAAGGCTGAATTGGAGCAGCCTCAGAAAGTTGTAACAGATGAAAAGGGCGAAGAAGTTACATTTGATGAGCCTCTCAATTGGAAGCAAAAAGTTATCATATTTGGTAAACATTATTGGCTTGTAGCTCTTCTCGAAGGAGCTTCTATATTTTTGATCGTATATGGAAGTAAGATCCGACTCAATAGTTATACGGCGCTTGCAGCGGTTTATGGCGTAACAAAGGCGGAGCTTGATGATCTTAAGCAGGTTATATCTGAGCAACCTGACAACTGGAAGAAGAAATTCACAGAAAAGATCGCTGAATCGCATATAGAGCATAGCGACGCTAAAGATGTTCCTGCTGAAAGTATGACAAATACAGAAGTTCCTATGCCTAAGCCGCTCTTCTGGGATGATCAAGCGAGGGTATATTTCAGAATGAGCGAAGCAGAACTGAGAGACGCCATTGCTGAATTTACTTTCAAAGTTGATACAGACCCATTCCAGGCGACAAGCATGAATGACTGGATGGCTATAATTGATCATGAAGAAGTGGCAAATGGAGACTATTATCTCATGCTGGCAAATGATCCGGATGCTGCTGATGGGCCACTTAAATACAATCAGATCGGTGTAAAAGAAGCTCCAACTGGAGAACCCGCAAGAGCGATGAAGTTCTCAAGAGATTATCACCTTGATACAAGAGGCTTATATCCTAACCTTTGAAGGGAAGCTTGGGAAAGGTGGAATGTTCGCGATTAAACCACCCTCTATAATGGAGAGGAAACTCAAAATTATAAAAGGAGGTGATATTTATGGACATTGAAACAACAGCAAGAGTGATAAAAAGCATTTTAGTCAAAGTGTGTAAAGGACTTTTGTATATTTTAGGAGAAGTAAAATAGCTTTTAAGTTTTAGGTTTCCTTTCTAGAGTTGTGAGAAGACTCTGGTGAAATCATCAGGGTCTTCTTGCTTCTCGAAAACCGGAAACAGAAGGAGATTTTATGGCAGAAATAAAAAATTATCCGTCAAACTCGATCAAATCTCGAGAGAGTACGACGAAGAAAAAAGAAAAACCAGAGATCGTTCCTGTCGTAGAAGCGGGAGACGCAAAGGTAATGCAGACAAAATTGCCAAGAAAGATATTTAACGCGTTCTTCCCGGAAGCGACAGATAAGAAAATAGGATCTTTTATTTTGTTCGATCTGTGTATTCCGGCAGTAAGAACATTTATCGGAAACGTCATGATATCCGGTGGTAAAAACATCACAAGAGGATATGGCGGAGATGTTTTCGGAAGCGGAAAGAAATCTTACGACGCATATTACAATGGTAAAGTATCTTTCATGAATTCCAAGCAGAATCGCAGCAAAGTTTATGATTGTGAGCATGTTTGGTATTCAAGTCTGCAGAAAGCTCAGGATGTTATCGATCAGATGAACACGATCCTGAAAGAATATCCAGTTGTAAGTGTTGCGGATATGAAAGAACTCAGTATGTTAAGCAGCGATATTATTCCTGGAGACCATCATCTTGGTTGGGACAATATTGCAGATGTTAAATGGTATTCCGATCACGGCGGGTATACAGTAGTGTTCCCACCGGCAATTGAATTATAAGGAAAGGAGAAAAACATGGGAATCGGAACAAGTGTAGTCAAAATAGCTTCAAAGGCTAAAGTTGGCTTTGTAAAAAGAGCCCCACAAATTGCTGTGGTGGCAGGAGTAGGAATGTTAGTGGGCGCGACAGTTTGCGCTTGCAAAGAGACGATCGCGGCAAAAGAAGTGATCGACGAAGCAAAAGAAACACTTAAGGCATGCGAAGACTCATTCACAGAAGAGAAATTCTATAATGATCAGAAAACAGGTGAGGTAACGCCTTATACATTCGAAACTTATCAGCACGATACAAGAACTATATTTATCCAGACACTTATAAAACTGCTCAGGATCTATGGTCCGGCTATATTACTTATAGTAGGCGGCACAACGTCTATAGTTTGGGCATTCAACACGCTCAATAAAGCCCTGATAGGCGCAAATTTAGCCTTACAGACGCTAAATGCAAAGTATGATCGTTTATACCAGGCTGTCGTAAATGAGTACGGAGAAGCCAAAATAAAGGATATTGTTGATGGCGTGACGGTAGCTCGTGTTGAGAAGGTAAAGAATCCAGAGACCGGTAAGATGGAGGAAAAGAAGATCTATGATATTCCTGAAAATATTCCTTCAAACTGGATCATCTGGGGACCTGAAGATTCGAGCTGGGAAGAAGAGGAGTCCTACAGAACCGCATATTTAATCAGAGTTCAGCAGTATCTTACAGATGCTTTATATGTAAGAAATCTTATATGGCTTAGCGAAGCAGCAGAAATGTTCGGAAAGCATAACTTCGAGGATCAGGAAGAAGAAATGCGAGTAACAGGATGGGTCGGACCTAACAATCCATATTTCGATCCTGATGTTATGGACGGACGTGTTATCATTGATAAGAGAGTTCTTGATGACGGAAGATGGCTTCTGACATTCAATACTGATGGAATGCTTCTGCCGTTTCTTCCAAAGAAGAAAAAGAGAGTCGACTGGAACATTGGTAAGTATATTGCAATGAAGGAGGTATAAAATGACGATGAATGGAGCTGCGTGGTTCCTGCTCGGAACTGCGCTTGGCTCTGGCATCGGTGTCGGAGTAACTTATATTTATCTTAAGGATAAATTTGAGGCTCAACTTAATGAGGAAGTCAATGGACTCAAAGCTCATTATATTGAACGAGACCGAGAAATGGCCAGGCTAAATGAAGAAGAAAAGAAAAAACTTGAGGAAAAGATTTACTCAGATGATGAAGTTCGAGACTGGATGGATTATACTAAGATGTATAATGCAGAACAGGTAATAGTTGAACTAAAAAATGAAGATATCGACAATATTGAAGACACTTCAGCAGCTGCGGAGATTATCAGTGATGAGGATTTTGACAATCCTGAATACGATAATTACCGGAAAGTATCTGTCGATTACTTCGAAGATGGTGCGATATTTGAGACTCTCAGTGGTGAGGAAATAGATGGATTTGAAATGATTGCTGGCGATGAATGGAAGGGGGTGTTCGGGGAATATACCCCTAACGTTGTGTATGTCAGAAATCATGAGACTATGACCGACTATGAGATAATCGAGCACGAAGGATCGCACCCGCACCCAGAGGACGAGTAAAAGTATGAGAGAAAGATATTTTCATTGGCTTCTAAAATTTATCGGTAATGGACTTTGCAGAAAGAATAGTTATTTTGAGCTGCTGAAATATCTTTTTAATACTGAATTTTGCTGGTCTATTCCGATGGACGAGAATAGAGCTGCCGACGGTATAGATTTGAGACATCGATTTGTAACAGAGCGTAACGAGGATCAGGAAGCTTCTTACGTATATTTATCAGGCCCAGCTAGCGTGTTGGAGGTCTTGGTTGCGCTGTCAATTAAGATGGAATATATCGCTAGAGGAAGCATTGATTTGTCTAAATCGAGCCAATGGTTCTGGGGAATGATTAAGTGCCTGGATATCTTAGACTGTTATGATGGGAATTTTAATAGGGAAAAAGTTGACTATTTTCTTGAAGGATGGATGGATCCTGAGAGCGAAATCTCGATATTTCCTGATGGAGAAGGAGAGATTTGGAGTCAGGCTATGAATTTCTTAGGAGAGATATTTTTGTGAAACTGGTACGAAAACCAGAAAATTTGTCAAAAATCCACAGAAAAAATCTCAAATCCCAGTTATAGAAAATGGCTGAAAGCCTTGCAATTAAAGGCTTTGATATATCTTTTATCCCAATTTCCCACTTTTTTTATAATATATATAAAGAAAATAAAAAAAATATATTAAATAAAAAAGGCCATTTTTCCCACTTTTTTGAAAAAACTGGGAATTTTTTATTTGTCGAGATATTTAGGCTTGAAAGGAGCATTTTATGTTAGATTTCGTTCGTATTCAGGTACGAGAGAAAAATAAAAGTACTTTAGTCGTATGCCCCGACTTCGTTATTACACCTTCCACAAAAGATATTATGATCCGAGGTGGATCTTTTTATGCTGTATGGGATGAGGAAGCAGGGCTTTGGACAAAAAATTTATACCGTCTGATGGAGATGGTCGATAAAGAAGTTGAGAGAGAATATGAGAAATGTGTTGAAGATAATAAAATTGCAGGCGCTGTATATTTTATGTCTTTGATGAAGTTTGAAAGTTCTGGATTACTTCGCAAGTTTAATCGCTTTGTTAAAGACTGCACCGATATTTGGTCGCCACTTGATCAGAAGCCAGTGTTTAAGAGTGATCCTATAAAAAGATCAGATTATGCATCTTTTCGTTTGCCTTATGATATAGACGAAGAAGAACGCAATATCGAGTTGTACGATAAGATGATGACAACTTTATATTCTCCAACAGAAAGAAGGAAGATAGAGTGGGCGATAGGCTGTTGTTTATCTGGCGAAGTTCGCAGAGTGCAAAAGTTTATAGCATTGTATGGTGGTCCCGGAACTGGTAAATCAACAGTACTTAATATTATCGAGGCACTGCTTCCTGGATATTGGACGTCTTTCGATGCTGCGGCATTAGGTAATAAAAGTGCGCAGTTTGCATTAGAAGCATTTTCTAATGATCCAATAGTTGCGATCCAGCATGATGCTGACATGAGCAGAATAACAGACAATACAAAGTTTAATAGTGTTGTTTCTCATGAAAGTATGTCCACTAATGAAAAGTTCAAAAAAAGTTATGAAAAAACATTTAATTCATTTCTTTTTATTGGCACAAATTCTCCGATCAAAATAACAGAAGCTCGCAGCGGATTGAGCAGAAGACTTCTTGATGTTACACCGACTGGTAATACATTGGATGTTCATTCTTATAGATCTGCTGTATCAAGTGTTGATTATGCGCTCGGTGCTATAGCCCATAGATGTATAAGAGTTTATAAAACATATGGTCCTGATTATTATAATGGGTACCGTCCGATGAAGATGATGGAATTGACAAATGATATTTATGCATTTGTCGAAGATAACTATTTCTTTCTTCGTGATAAAGATTATGTAACTCTTGCTTCTATGTGGGATTTATATAAAAGGTTTGTGGAAGATTCCGGAATCTCATATAAGATGAAACGGCGAGATTTAGCGAATGAACTTCAGTATTATTTTAAAGAATTTATGCCGGATAAACATTTACCTGATGGGACACATGCTCGCAATGTATATTCTGGATTTAAAACGGAGTTATTTGATTCATCATTTCAGAGTAATGATGCGCCTGTTCTTCCAGATTTCTTAAAACTTGCACCTTTGCCATCATATTTTGATAAGACTCATCAAGATTGCCCATCCCAGTTAGCAGGAGAAGACGACAAGCCCCTTCAGAAATGGGATAATGTTACAACAACGTTGGCGGATGTGGATACAAGTAAAACACATTATATTCGTATTCCTAAAAACGAAGTTGTAATTGATTTTGATCTTAAAGATTCTGAAGGTAATAAGTCGATTGAAAAGAATATTGAGGCAGCTCGAAATTGGCCAGCAACATACGCCGAAACAAGTAAGTCCGGTAGCGGATTACATCTTCATTATATTTATGACGGAGATGTTTCAAAGCTTAGTCGTGTATATGCTCCGGATATTGAAGTTAAAGTCTTCAATGGAAAGAGTTCGTTACGACGAAAACTTACATTGTGTAATAACTATGAGATCACAACTATCAGTTCCGGACTTCCGCTAAAGGAGGAGAAAGCCATGGTTAGTGAAAAGGAGATAAAAAGTGAGCGATCTTTGAGGAACTTGATGAAGAGGGCGATGGGAAAAGAGATCCACGATTTCACCAGACCAAATGTCGATTTCATAAAACATATTTTGGATGAGGCATATCAAAGCGGTCTAACGTATGATGTCAGTGATCTATATACAAGAGTTCTGGCATTTGCGGGTAGCAGCTCACATCAAGCAGAATATTGTGTAAGTGTCGTGTCGAATATGCATTTTCGATCTAAAGACAAAGAAGAGGAAGTTAAGAAACCAGCCGAACCTATAGGCGGAATGATGAAGCCGCCAAAGGGAAAGCTGGTTTTCTTCGATATTGAAGTATTTCCGAATCTTGTTCTTATTTGTTGGAAAGCCGAAGGCGAGGGTAATCCAGTCATGAGGATGTTTAATCCTTCGCCAGATGAGGTTAAAGACTTTGTGTTAAGTTTCGATCTTGTCGGCTTCAATAATCGCAAATACGATAATCATATTTTGATAGGACTTATACAAGGACTCAATAATGCTGAGATCTATCATCTTTCGCAGAAACTTATAGCGAACGATCCAAATGCATATTTCATGACTGCGTGGGACGCAAGTTATACAGATGTCTTTGATTTCTGTCAGAAGAAGCAGGGTCTTAAGAAATGGGAGATTGAGCTTGGTATATATCATAAAGAGAACGAGTTCCCGTGGTATGAGCCTGTTCCTGAGAAGTACTGGGTTAAAGTTGCTGAATATTGCGATAATGATGTTATTGCCACCGAAGCTGTATTTAATGCTTGTAGAGGAGATTTCCTTGCTCGTGAGATTCTTGCGGACTTGGCCGGAGGATCTGTAAATGATACGACAAACAGTCTGACTGCGAAGATTATATTTGGAAGCAATAAGAATCCACAGTCGCAATTCAATTACAGATTTCTTGGAGATAAACCGGAAGGCGACAGCTTTACATATGTTGAGGCGACAAAGTATGCATTAGGCGAAATTAAAAAGCCAAAAGGAATGCCTTGGTTCCCTGGATATAAATATGAGTATGGCGTGAGCACATATCGCGGCGAAAAGATCGGCGAAGGTGGAAAGGTCTGGGCTGATCCTGGAATGTATTCGAATATCGATACCGAGGACGTTTCGTCAATGCACCCGCATAGTATTAAGGCTGAAAACTTATTTGGCGATGAGTATACCAAAAGATATTACTCGCTTGTTGAAACTCGAGTTGCTATAAAGCATGAGGATTATGATACAGCGAGAACTATGTTTGAAGGTAAACTGGCTAAATATTTGGATGACCCTAAATATGCAGGAGCTATATCTGGAGCACTCAAGATCGCAATCAATTCAGTATATGGGTTAACATCAGCAAGCTTTGATAATAAATTCAGAGACAAACGGAACAAAGACAATATTGTTGCTAAACGCGGAGCGTTGATGATGACTGATCTTAGATATGCTGTTCAAGAACAGGGATATCATGTTGTCCATATTAAGACCGATAGTATAAAGGTCGAACATGCGGATGACAAGATAATCAGATTTATCAGAAGATTCGGCGAAGCCTATGGCTATACGTTCGAAACAGAGGCTAAATATTCAAAGTTCTGTTTAGTTAATGATGCAGTTTATATTGCCAAAGAGTCTGGTGGCAAACATGATGGTCAGTGGACAGCAACGGGAACGCAGTTCCAAGTACCATACGTATTCAAAACATTGTTCAGTAAAGAGCCGATTATATTTGACGATCTGTGTGAGTCTAAATCTATTAAAGAAGGAACCGCGATGTTCTTAGATATGAATGAGAACTATCCGGACATTTCTGAAGCTGAGAAAGAGTTGAGTCTGATAAACGATATTCTTAAGGCGGCTGAAAATGATGAGGATGAAAAGCGTGAGAAGTTGATGGCTCGATATTCGAAGTTGTATGGTGCTTGGCGATTGGATCGTAAAGATGAGTTATTAGATGAAATCGCAAAAGGACACAACTATATTTTCGTTGGAAAGAATGGTCGATTTTGTCCGATGATGCCTGGATATGGTGGAGGATGGCTCGTTCGTGAGAAAGATGGAAAATATAGTGCCGTCACAGGAACAAAAGGATTCAGATGGATGGAATCCGAAAATGTCAAACTACTTGACAAAGAAAGATATATTGATCGCACATATTACAACATCCTTGTAGACAAGGCTGTTGAGACAATAACAAGATATGGCGATTTCGAATGGTTTGTGTCGTAAAGGAGGAAAGACATGATAAAAGATAATCTTGTAATGGAAGACGTAAGAATCATATTTAAGAACTTCTCTGGAGCAGAAGGAAAGTACAACAGAAAAGGCGACAGGAATTTCTGTGTTGTGATCGAGGATCCATATGAAGCCGAGAGGCTTGCCGGCCTTGGGTGGAACGTAAAACCACTCAGACCACTTGAAGAGGGTGGAGAGCAGAGAGCTTATATTCAGGTGGCAGTAAGCTACAAGAATATCGAGCCGAATATTTACATGGTCACAAATAAGAATAAGGTTCGTCTCAGCGAGAGCACAGTTGGCAATCTCGATAGTGCCGACATTAAGACCGTTGATCTGATCATATCTCCTTATAATTGGGAAGTGAATGGAAAGAGTGGCGTTAAGGCATATTGCAAGACAATGTATGTCACCATCGACGAGGACGTATTCGCTGGTAAGTATAATTTCGATGATGTCGGAGATCCGATATTTGATGACATTGACGATATTCCATTTGCATAAAGAGGTTTGAAATGGGCGAGCTTCTTTTCGATTATCAAATGGACGCCGTTAGGCGGATGCATAATGGTTGTATATTAGTCGGAGATGTTGGATCTGGAAAATCCAGAACATCGCTTGCATATTATTTCAAAGAGCAAGGCGGAAGTATTGACCCATTCAAACCAATAACAAAGGTAAAGGAACCGCTGTATATTATTACTACAGCACAGAAAAGGGATCTTCTCGATTGGGAAAAAGAGTCGATCCCTTTTCTCTTTCCAGAAAAAGCGAAAGTTGATAGTTGGAATAATATTAAGAAATATGTTGATATCGAAGGAGCATTCTTCATCTTAGACGAACAGCATATTTGCGGATCTGGAGCATGGGTCAAATCATTCTATAAAATTGCTAAGAAGAATCGATGGATATTATTATCAGCAACCCCTGCGGATACCTGGACAGATCTTATCCCCACCTTCGTAGCAAATGGCTTTTATAGAAACAAGACAGATTTCTGTAGGCAGCATGTTATTTATGATCGTTGGTCTAAATATCCAAAAGTTGACCGATATGTGAATACTGGAAAATTGATAAAGTATAAACGTCAAACTTTGATTGACATGGAGTACAGTACAAAAACCATAAAGCATAAAGAGTATATTACTCCTTCTTATGATAAAGAATTATACCGTTATGTGAACATGGAACGTAAAGACCCATACAACGATAACATGCCGATAATGAACGCTGGTGGTCTTTGTTATTTGTTAAGGAAAGTTGTTAACTCCGATCCATCCAGACTAATAGCAACAAAAGATATTTTAGATTTTAAAAAGAAAGTTATTCTCTTTTACAATTTTGATTATGAATTAGAATTGCTTCGAAATTATGACTGGGGCGATGATGTTGTCGTTGCTGAATACAACGGACATATTCATCAAGATGTGCCGACATCAGATAAATGGTTATATCTGGTCAACTACGCATCTGGAGCCGAAGGCTGGAACTGTATAACAACAGACACAACTGTATTCTTTTCGCAGAATTATTCATATCGTACTGTTGTTCAGGCTTCTGGTCGAGTCAACAGAGTTAATACGCCTTTTAAAGATCTATATTACTATCACTTTAAATCTAATTCACAAATAGATAGAGCTATATTTGCAGCTCTTAGCAAGAAGCAAAACTTTAATGAGAAACAATTTATTCGAGATTTTTAGTTCGCGAAAAAAACAGCCCCTTTTATAGAAGAGAGAGCGTATATGTCGCGCTCTCTTTCCTTTTTCATAAAAAGAGGAGGTTTTATGAAAAACGAAAATAAGTTTCAGGCTGAACTGATTAAAGAGCTGAATAAATTATTTCCATATCCTGATGGTATGGTTATGAAAAATGACGCTAATTACAGACAGGGCATTCCGGACATAACGGTATACTACAAGGACAAATGGGCAACGTTAGAATGTAAGAAAAGTAAGAATGCGTCACACCAGCCTAATCAGGATACTTACGTAGAGCAGATGAATAAAATGTCATTCTCTCGCTTTATTTACCCAGAAAATAAAGAGGAGGTACTACATGAACTTCAACAAGCACTCAAACCTTCAGGGGATGCATGCATTCCTGGGGGCGAGTAAGTATAATTGGTTAAATTATGATGATGATCGTTTAAGGGCATCATGGCAAAATTCATTAGCGGTAAAAAGAGGAACCGAACTGCATGATTTAGCAGCAAAATGCATTAAGTTAAATCAGAGACTTCCTCGCACAGATAAGACTTTAAATATGTATGTCAATGATGCTATTGGATTTAAGATGACGCCAGAACAGCCTTTATATTATTCTGAAAACTGTTTTGGCACTTGCGACGCCATCAGCTTTAGAAAGGATCAGCTTAGAATCCATGATTTGAAAACGGGAGTTACTCCAGCACATATGGAGCAGCTCCTTATTTATAACGCATTATTTTGTTTAGAATATGGAATCAAACCATCCGATATAAATTCTGAACTTAGGATCTATCAGTCGGATGAAATAGTTGGCTATATTCCAGAACCAGATGAGATAGTCCATATTATGGACAAAATAGTATATTTTGATAAATTGATTACAAGTTTGAAGGCTGAGGAGTAACGAATATGAAAGACGCGTTAGCACATTATGGAATGCCTAGACGTTCAGGTCGTTACCCTTGGGGATCCGGAAAGCTTCCATATCAAAGAGGCGATGTTGATTTTCTTGGCAGAATTGAAGAGCTTCAGAGAGATAATCCTGGAGCCAAAGAAAAAGATATTGCCAATATGCTTGGTATGACGATCAATGAAATGAGAGATCGTCAGGCAATTGCTAGAATATACAGAAGAAATGATAAGATTGCGGCATTAAGACATGCTATTGATAAAGAAGGGATGTCAGTCAATGCAGCTGCTAAAAAACTTGGCATATCCGAATCAACAGCAAGATCACTTCTTAATAAAGAAGCTGAAATGCGAAACAATGAAGTTATCACTAAAGCTGAAGAATTAAAGGCTGCTGTTGAAAAGAAGGGAATAATAGATGTCGGCGCTGGTGTTGAGAGACAATTAGGTGTTTCAGATACCAAAATGCAAGAAGCAATTACTCTTCTTTATGATAGAGACGGGTACGAGGTATGGACAACTTCTATCCCCCAGGTCACAAATCCAAGTCAGAGAACGATTATGAATCTTTTGTGTCCTCCTGGAACAACATATGCTGAAGCATATGAAGCGTGTAAGAATGCAAAAGTTCATAATATCGAAGATTTCGATTCCAATGGAGAGCTTATAAAACCGGGCAAAGTTTTAGAGCCGCCAGTAAGTATAAGCTCGAAAAGAATTAAGATTGCCTATGCTGAGGATGGTGGTGAAGACAAAGATGGTCTTATATTAATAAGACGAAACGTCGATGATCTGAGTCTTGGTAATTCTAAATATGCACAAGTTCGTATAGCTGTCGATGGAACCCATTATCTTAAAGGGATGGCTGCGTATTCTGACGATATTCCGGATGGATATGATATTGTCTTTAATACAAACAAGAAACGTGGTACTCCTATGATTGGAGAAAAAAGCGTCCTTAAAGCTTTTAAAGATGATGATCCGGATAATCCATTTGGTGCTGAAATCAAAGAGGGTGGACAAAGCTACTATACTGATAAGAATGGTAAAAAGCAGTTATCTGCAATTAATAAGGTAAATGAAGAAGGTGACTGGGGAGAATGGAGTAAAACTCTTTCTGCTCAATTTCTTTCCAAGCAGAACATTCCGCTTATTAAAAAGCAGCTGACTCTTTCATATGCAGACAAAGAAGCTCAATATGACGAAATCATGAGTTTAAATAATCCAACTCTTAAAAAACATTATTTGGCGGAGTTTGCAGATGAGTGCGATTCAGCCGCAACACATTTAAAGGCTGCAGCATTACCAAGACAGAGAGTTCAGGTTATATTACCAGAACCTTCAGTTAAAGAAACAGAAGTATATGCTCCAAATTATAGGCCTGGCGAAAAACTTGCCTTAGTAAGATATCCTCATACTGGGCCTTTTGAGATACCAATAGTTACAGTAAATAATAAGAATGCTAAAGCAAAAGCACTCATTGGACCTGATTCTGCTGATGCAATTGTTATAAATAAAAAGACGGCAGATCGTTTGTCTGGTGCAGACTTCGATGGTGATACTGTTACAGTAATTCCTTTAAGTAGTAAAGTCAAAGTAACATCTACTCCAGCTCTTAAAGGACTTGAAGGTTTCGATCCTAAAGAAGCATATCCTGGCTATCCTGGAATGAAAAAGATGGCTAAGAATCAGAAAGGTATTGAGATGGGAAAAGTCTCAAACCTTATTACCGATATGTATTTAAAGGGCGCTTCTGAAGACGAACTTGCAAGAGCTGTTAAGCATTCAATGGTTGTAATTGATGCTGAAAAACATAAGCTTGATTATAGAAAATCTGAAAAAGATAATAATATAGCAGAACTTCGAGAAAAGTATCAGCGTCATGAAGAGAATAATCCAGCAGCTGTAGATAGATCTACTGGCAAATCCATACTTGGTAAATCTAAAACTGGACCATCAACTCTTATTTCGAGAGCAAATCAAGATATCGACGTTCTTGAAACCCGTGGTACCCCATATGTAAATAGAGAGACCGGGGAGCTTATTACAAAACAAACAGGGCGATCATATCAAAACGCAAAAGGTCAGACAGTTTTGGCCACAGAAAAAGCAAAAGGCATGATGACTGTTAAAGATGCTAATATGCTTTCTGCTGGTACACCGCAAGAAAAGATCTATGCTGATTATTCTAATAAAATGAAAGCGATGGCTAATGAGGCGAGAAAAGAATACTATGATACTCCGGATATGAAGAAGTCGCCTAGTGCGGCAAAGACTTATGCCACCGAAGTATCCTCCCTTAATGCCAAGCTAAATAACTCCCTACTTAATGCCCCCCGTGAGAGACAAGCACAACTTATTGCAGGAAATAGAGCAAGAGTTAAGAAAGATGCAAATCCTGAGATGTCAGATGGCGCTTATAAAAAGATTAAGAATCAGGAGATAGCTAGGGCTAGAGTAGAAGTAGGATCCAGTTCCAAGAATCGTAAGATTCAGATCACAGATAAAGAATGGAATGCCATACAGGCTGGTGCTATAACCAGTACCACCCTTAATAAGATCTTAAATAACACGGACGCCGATGCCCTTAGGTCTAGGGCAATGCCTAAGACCACATCAACCCTGTCCCAGGCCCAGCAAGCCCGTATTAAGGCATATAGGGCGTCTGGATTCACTAACCAGGATATAGCCGATCAATTGGGTGTATCTGTAAGTACTGTATCTAAGTATGGAAAGTGAGGTGTTGATTAATGGTTGAGTGTATGTTAACAACATTTGACAATCCTTATGATCCATTTGATCAGTATGAAGATTGGTTACAGTTTGATTTAGAAGCTGGTTATTCAACTAATTCGTATCTTGCAAGAATCGCAATGCTTTCTGAATCTTTATCAGATAAAGAAACAAATGATGAAATCGAAAGAGCAATTGATGAGATCATTCGATACGATTTCAGAAACATTTATAAGAAAGTAAAGAAAGATGTTAAGGAAGACGACAGAGATTACGAGAAAGAAACCAAACTTTTAGAAGAACAACTCAAACTTTAGTTTAGTAATTTAATAAAAATTTTTATAAAAATACTAATTTGTACATTGTTTGTCATTGTTTTTATTCCTTCATACCTGTTTTTACCACTTTTTGGGTCAAATAGGCCCTTAAAGTGGTAATTA
>OCTW011618416.1_pt1 | contig 60396 bp, 35 predicted proteins | sample 1539671 | NCBI WGS metagenome assembly OCTW01 (sample SAMN02144230, study PRJEB22623) | gut metagenome | biome: sheep rumen | host: Ovis aries | place: New Zealand | reverse complement strand
GTATGACTGACTTGACTCTCCCTCTAAGATAGAGGGAGTACCCCGAAGGGGGGAGGGCGTATGATACTAACTTTCCCCGGACACCAATATATCGCTGTAAGTAATAGGCCTTTTTGTTCCTGCACAGTCAGCCTGCCGTACAACAAAAATCCCGCAGGTCTTGCCTGCGAGATTTTCAGTTGTCAGGTTATTTGCTTTATCTTCTTATCGTTCTGTATTTACGTTTCTTTTTTAGTGTTTCTTGCCGACGATGACGTTGGAGTTGCCTGTTACTTCAGCTTCGTTGCCGCCACCGAAGACATTGCCGGTAATGTTGGCACCGATGACTGTCTTGGTGCGTGCGACCTCATCATCGCTTTCGGGGGTGATGAATATTATTGGCTCGCCCACCTTGGTACCGACGTTCACGGTGGTGTTGCCCACGACCTTGGCAGCATTGCCGCCACCGAAGACAGTGCCGATGGCGCCTATCTTGTTCAGTGTATGTGCCGGCAGGGCAACAGTGGTGCCGTCGCTGAGGGTAATGGTCTGGCCGGCATAGACGGAATTTTCGCCAGCGTTGCCGCCGAGCACTTCGTTGATGTTTATAGTCGGGTTGCCGGTAACTACGGCACCTTCGCCCAGTCCGCCGCCGAAGACGCGTCCGATGCTGGTGAACGACTTGATGTTGATGGTCGGGTGGGGCTTGCCTGCCGGAGTAGTGTAGGCCGCCTGGTTGCCGCAGCCGTAGAGCTCGCCGATGGTGACGGGATTACATCCGGTCTCCTCGATATTCACCGTGATGGAGCCTTTTATCTCGCCGCTGATGTTGTTGCCGCCGAACACGCGGTCGTAGTGTCCGCTGGTGATGGTCAGCACTACATCCTTACCGATGCCGGCCGCCTTGGCACCGCCGTAGATGGCCTTCATTCGCGTGATACATCCGAGGTCAAGGCTTACTCCGCCTTCCAGATAGGCTTCGTTGCCACCGCCATACACTTCGTCAATCTGCAGCGGACAGATGGCATTGCCGGAGCCGTCCTTTGCCTCGTCCATGTGTACCTCGGCGCTTTCGCGGATGCTGCCCTTGGTGTTGCTGCCGCCGAAGGCACTGTGTATGTAGCCACCCATGAGATATGTGTCGGCCTTGCCGGTGCCATAGTCGGTGCTGTTGACCAAGCCCACATCGGCACCCGGGTTTTCTTCCCACGTTCCGCTCTTGTTGATGCGGTCCTTACCGTTGCCACCGCCGAAGACGTTTCCAATCTCGTATGCACCGAGTATCATCACATCGGTGGAGGGTGTCGCGGCAGCGTTGCCGCCGCCATATACATATTCTATGCTGGTAAGGTCGCAGCCGTCGATGACTACCTGCACAGGTCTTTCAGTAGCGCTGTGGTTTGTTGCATACTGTCCATTAGCGTTGGCATCCCACGGTTCATAGGCTGCCAGGTTTCCGCCGCCATAGACGGCCTGCACCTCGTAGGTGCCGCTGTCCAGAGCAGGTTTGGTGTTATTGATGCTATAGGTTTCGCCGCTCTGGGTCACTCCCTTTGTCTGGAGCACGTGCACGAGCACTGTGCCCTGCGGTGTTCCGTTGAGGTTGTTGCATCCGAAGATGCGGCCATTGGCAGCAATGGTGTTGCTTTGGTCGTCGGTGGTAGTGGTGGGATGGAATGCCGTGCCATTGAGTGTTACGGTTACATCGCCGCGCACCAAAGCACCGGCGTTGGCTATCTCAGCCTCCGTGGCAGTGGCATCGGGGATCACTCCCTGGCCGCCGCCGTAGGCATTGCCCAGGATGATGCCGCCTGTCAGGTTCACCTCAGTCTTGCAGAACACATCCTCCGAGGGGTTGCCGTAGGTGGAGGCATGGGCCTTGGCCGTAGTGCCGTCGGCATATAGGCTTGGGTTGTTGCGCTTGTCGTGGGTGTTGGTGTTGGCTATTGCACCGCCGCCATACACATCCTTGCCGATGAGTCCGCCCTTGATGTTGACAGTCACGTCGTGGTTCACCAGTCCGGCCGTAGGCGACTTGAGGCTGCCTGCACCGCCACCATATACGTTGCCGTCCACCTTGGCCTGGTCGAGGATGTCCACCACAGTGTTGCGTCTTACGTGGCCGGCATTTCCGCCGCCGAACACGTTGTTATACACGTGAGCCTTGCCGACGGTGACGAGCGTGTTCTTGACATAGGCAGCCTGGCGGTACTCCGTGTTGGAGCTGGCCACGCCTCGGCCGGAGCCATATACTGAACCGTGAATCTCCGGAGTGTCCGAAGTGCCGTGGATGTACACGCGTGTCAAGCCGGAAGAGAAGGGGTAGGGGTTGGTGGTCAACGGGTCGTCGGTAATATGTATGTCGCTGTCGTTGCCCGTCTCGCCTTCTTCACCTACGGAGGCCAGGGAGCCGCCGCCATATACATCGCGCCATACGGTACCGCCGGTGATATTGACAGTAGTATTGCCACGCACCTTGCCGGCAGTCTCGCTGATATGCTCGTGTGGATGGTCCACACCACGACCCGAGCCATAAACATTGCCGGAGTAGATGAGCGTACTGGTCTCGCTGCCTATCTCGCCGCCGCTGATATTAAGGCGGCTGTCTTCCCACACGTGGCCGTTCTCGCCAGAGCCGAACACGGAGCCGAAGAGGTGGCCGCCGCTGATGTTGACTTCAGTGGAGTGGGAGTAACCCATCTGGCGGTACTGCTGGTCTATTGCGACACCGCCTTCTGTATAGTTATCAGCCACCATACCGCAGCTGGAGCCGAACACATGGCCGTTGTTGTCGCCTGGGGTCAGGAGGCCTGTGCCACTGACGGCAGTACCGTCGGCATTGACGTTGCCGATGTAGCCGCCGCTGATAGTGATAGTGGCTTTGCCGCCATCTACCTCGTCCTCTATCTTGTCAATGATGTGCAGGTCAGACTCTGCCAGCTGGTAAACGCCCACGGAGGCCAGCAGGCCGCCGCCATAGATAGCGCGTCGTACCACACCGCCTGTCATTGTGACGTTGGTATGGCCATACACACGGCCAGCAGTGGAGCTTCGGGTCTCGGTGGATGAGTGGTAGAGGGGGTCCACACCACGGCCGCCGCCAAAGACATGGCCGCGGAAGGGGTTCTTCGATGCACCGTCGGCTGATGTCTTGTACTGCTGGGTGGCGCCCTCATCGAGCGGCCAGCCTATGATGCCGCTATAGATATTGACGTGGGTGTCAGTCTTGACGTGGCCGTTCTCTCCACCACCAAACACGGCACCATAGATATATGGAGCGTCGTTGCCGGCAGTATAGCTGGTCTGTCCGTCGGTACCTATGGTGACATGAGTGTCATTGACATACTCCATGCTGGCCACGAGGTCGGCTCGACTGGCCGACACACCACGGCCGGCACCATAGACACGGCCGTTGTTGCGACCCTCATGTCCTGGCGTGGTGTCGCCAACTGTGCCGCCGGTGATAGTCACCGTCACCGTGCCGGTGTTTTCTTTGAATACGCCGGTAAGGTAGTTGACATTGCTGCCGTCAGGGTTGACGACGGTGCCGGCACTGTTCACTATCTCATCGTGGACATGGGCGCCTGCCGGCTTTTCCTGCACGGTACCCACCGAAGCCATGGCGCCGGAGCCATAGACATTATGCCAAACATGGCCGCCGGTCATGAGCAGGGTGGCATTGCCATACACGGCACCGGCTGTCAGACTGTAGCTGTCGGTGCCTTCCTGCTGATAGAGATCCACGCCGCGGCCACCGGCATAGACATTGCCGCGGAACACAGGTTTCACGGCCACACCATGGTCGTCGAAGCCGACCTCGTCAGCCAGCAGTTTGGTGCCGATGGAGCCACCGCTGATTTCTACATTGGTGTTGCCGTTTACGTGACCGTTGGCACCGCCGCCGAAGACAGAACCCTTGATGTCGGCTCCCGGCTCAATATATACATAAGCGTTATGCACATAAGCCATCTTTACTACATCGGTGTTGGGTGCTGCTGCCAGACCGCGGCAGCCGCCATATACGAAGCCGCAGTTGAAGCCCTGCTGGTCCTCGTCAGTAGAGTATCCTATGATACCGCCCTTAATGTGCACCTCTGTCTTACCGCTCCCGGTACCGTAGGTCACGGTGCCGGTGGATGAATCTACGGTGGCCGTTCCTACGGTGGCCAGTGAGCCGCCGCCAAAGACATCGTGGTAAATCTTTCCGCCGCTCACCTCAACGAAGGTGTTGCCGCTTACGAGTCCTGCGGTTAGTGAAAGTCTGCCGTCAGTGCCCATGTCGATTCCTCGGCCTCCGCCATAGACGTTGCCGCGGTAGATCAGTCTGCCTCGGCCATTGTCATCAATCACGTGCTCGGCTTCTGTCAGTTCGGTACCGACATAGGAGCTGTCTTTTACATACACCTTGGTGTTGTAGGAGACATGGCCGTTTTCGCCTCCGCCAAATACGGAGCCGGTGACGTTGGCTGTACCTTCAATGTTTACGACGGTATTTTTGGTGTATGCCAGATGGACGAGTGTGGAATTGCCCACGGCACCTGCCGCCATACCGCGTCCAGAGCCAAACACGAAGCCGTTCTCCCTGCGATGCTCACGGTTGGGGATATTGGTAGTATAGTCATTTGCGCTTGCACCGCCATCGGTGCCAATCTGGCCGCCCTTGATGGTGACGGTGGCTTTGCCGTTAGTGTCGGATTCCTCGTCACGAATACCCACGGAGGCCAGTGAGCCGCCACCATAGACGTTACGGTAGACAATACCGCCTTCAATGGTAACGTTGGTGTTGCCAGCCACCTTGCCGGCAGTAATGCTGTAGTCGCCACCGGAGGTTTGGTCGATGCCTCGACCGCCGCCATAGACATTGCCGCGGTATATCATGTTGTCGTTGAGATCTGCATCGGCTATATTCTCCTTGTCCAATGGGAGGCCTACGGTTCCACTCTTTATATTGACCTGCGTGTTGTTGAGCAGGTGACCGTTCTCTCCGCCACCGAAGACACAGCCATAGACTGTTCCGCCGTTGAGAGTAACAACGGAGTTATTGACGAACGAGTAGCCTGAATATGCCGGGCCGGCCTTGCCGAGGCAACCTCCGAAGACAAGTCCATGAGTGTCGGCAATGCTGTTCTGTCCGATGGTGCCGCCAGTGATGCTGATTGTAGCAAGACCAGTGTTGTCTTCTGCTATTCCGTACACATCACCTTCAGCCATCGGCTCTGAGGCGTGGCTTGAGTTGTAGGTGGTGGCTTGTGCTGCGGTGGCATAGGTGTATGAGCCTACCGAGGCAATCTCGCCTCCACCATATACATTGCCGTAGATGGTAGTGGGTTTTGCGGCATCCGCCTGAGAGATATTGATGGTGGTATTCTTCACCAGACCGAGCATCTGGCTCTTGGCCCACTCGTCCATCAGAGCACCCTTGCTGCCGCCGAAGACATCGCCTACACTGTACTGGTGGTCGTTCATCTTCGACTGGTTGCCGATGGTGCCGCCGGTGATGTTTATGGTAATGTTGCCATGGTCGTTGCCAGGTTGCATCTTGCCGTAGTTGTCAGTTCCATCAGCGGCAAGATAGGTGCCTACGGCTGCCAGACGTCCGCCGCCGAAGACGGAGCCGAGTATCTTTGCGTTATCCTTAATGTCTACAGTAACATTGCCGCATACCACTCCGGATGTGAGTGCTATGGCAGAGAAGCCACGGCCGCTGCCGAAGATGTTGCCGTCAACGCCTGATGAACCGAAGGTGCCTATAACGGCATTACCCTCAATGGTAGTGCTGGCATTGCCCAGTACGTGACCATCTTCGCCGCCGCCGAAGACAGAGCCGAAGACTACGGCGCTGTCCTTTACGATTACCTCGGACTCTGCCACGTTGGACCAGTTGTTGAACATTGTGCGCGGGTCACCCATACCGGCTCCGAAGATGTAGGAGTTGACGGGACGTGCCTGAATGCCGGCGATAGTGCGGGGCACGCCTACTGTGCCGCCCGACATCTCCACCTTACACTTGCCCAATACATCGGTAATCTCATTGCCGCCATACACGTTGGTCAGGATGTGACCGCCAGTGATGGTTACGTAGGTGTCGCCACAGACACGTCCTGCCGTGCGACGCCACTCACCGGGAGCGAAAGGATAGTAGCCGCTGCCGCCGCCGAAGACGTTGCCAAAGAAGCTGTGGCCGTTGCCAGCTGATCTGGAGCCGCCCTTAGAATCGTAGTCATCAGCAAAGTAATCATATACAAAGCGGCTGCCTTCTGGTTTGAAGGGCCATGCGTCGCATTCGTGGAAGCCTGCGGCATCAGCATCGGCGAAGTTGCCGTTCCTCACTTTTTCTATGGCAGCATTCCAAGCCTCCTCTGTGTAAGTGCCATCCCAGTGGTCAGTACCACCATCTTTATAATATCCGGTGCCTATCTGTCCGCCGGAGATCTCTACGTGGGTATCGCCCAGTACCTCGCCGTTCTCGGAGCCGCCATAGACGGAGGCGATGATAAGTCCGCCGCTAATCTGCAGGTGAGTCTCGTTGACAACGGCAAGCAGGTTGGCCTTTGTGTAGGCGGTAGAATCGGCTATACCCTTGCTGGCGCAGAAGACGTAGCCGTAGTCGTCGTCGGAAGTAGACTCGCTCGGGTTAGGCATGTGCTGCTTGTTGAGGCCCACCTGTCCGCCGGTGATGATGACTTCTGCCAGACCAGTGCCTTCCTTGCAGGTCTTGGGCTCGTCCTTGAAGCGCATGGCTTTCTTATCGGCATCCCAAATGTTGTCAGTGTAAAAGTCGGTGAAGGTACCCACAGAGCCCAGTTCACCGCCGCCGTAGATACTGCGGCTGACGTGGCCGCCCGCCATTCGGACCAGCGTGTTGCCGGTCACCACAGCGGCTTCGGGAGTGGTCTCCGTGCCCTTGCCGGCACCATAGACGGTGCCCGTGATATAGGCACCTAACACTTTCTTGGTTTCGCCTGTTGACGTGAGGGTGATGTCGTTGCCGATCTCCGTGCCGACATTCACCGTCGTGCTGCCATAGACGGCAGCCTCGTTGCCGCCGCCATAGACGTTCTCCACGGCACCGAGTTGGTGAGGGTTGTTGCCGTCGGCGGTGCCGATGGTCGTGTAGTAGGCACCCTGCACCATATTAATATTCACCGTCGGGTCGGCATACATAGCCGCTCCAGTTCCAAGACCGCCACCAAACACTTTGCCGATGCTAGTGCACGAGATGACGTTAAGTACGGGGTCGTCATATGGGAACGGGTGTTTGCCGTCTGCATTGGAGGGGTTCACAATGGCTGTATGGGTGTCCTCAGCTGATTCCCTGGGCAGATAGACAGGTCTGTCGTATGTGTCTGTGTTCCCTGAGTCATAATAGCCGTATCTGGAGTAAGCTGCCTGGTTGCCACCGAGGTAGAGCTCATCTATGTTGATTGGACGACAGCCAGTTTCTTCGATGTTCACAAAGATGTGACCCTTGATGATGCCACCAAGGTTGTTGCCACCGAATACCTTGCCGAATGTGCCGCTGGTGATGGTCAGCTCCACATTGCCGTTGACGTTAGCATTGTCGGCACCGCCAAACAGCAGCGGAGTCTTAGTTGCGGGCATACAGCCCATGACAAGGATGATGTCGCCGTCGATATCAGCATTCTTTCCTGCGCCGACGACCTTTTCAACTGTCAAGGGGCAGGAGTTGCCGTCTTGCTTGACATCAAGATTGATGGAGCCCTTGATGTTACCCTTTTGGTTGCTGGCGCCATAGACTTCGTGTATCGTACCGCCCCAAATAGTGGTGTTGGCGTTGCCTGTGCCATAGAGATTGCCGTCGTAGATGCCCACGTCGGCACCGGGGTTGGGATCACCGTTACTCTTGTTATCCTTACCGTTACCACCACCAAAAACGTACTCTATCTCGTAGGCGCCATTAACATCTACATTCGTTTCAGGCACAGCAGCAGCATTGCCACCGCCATAGACGGTTTCGATGCTTGTAAAATCGCAGCCGTCGATGATAACCTGAGACCTTGAGCCATTGGGGGTGGCAGTGGTGGAGGTGTTAGGAGTGGCAGGTCTGTAGGCTGCCTCATTTCCTCCGCCATAGACGGCCTTTACATCGTAACGAAGGGCATTGACTGCCGCCTTTTTTTCATCAGTATCTGCGGCATTGTCAATAGCTGTCGTGATACTCTTGATGGCAGTTCTGACTGCGGCAGTATCAGACGCGTTTGCATAAGTTGCCTCGTATGAATCAGTGTTGATGCCTAAGACGGTTAATTTAGCAACCTTAATCTTGTCGGCAAGAATTGCCTTAAGACTAGCAAGGGTAGGGGTGTCGGTGTCTTCCAGCGCATCGTTGACAACTTTGTCTGATACAAACTTCTGCGCAATGTTCGTTGCTTTCGTTGCATCTTTGTTCTGCGTAGCAAACACGTGTACCGTCACATCACCCTTGGGCGAACCGTTTACATTGTTGGCGCCAAAGATACGGTTGACAATACAGCCCTTAAGTGTCGGGTTCAGTGGATAATAGTCTGTTGAACCGCTGGTCTTGTCAACCAGTTCATCAAGGATGGTCTTCAGGGAAGCGTCAGCTGCATTGTAGAAGGCTTGGTCAATACCGTTGAGGTTTACTTTGGTATTGCCGGCATCAGCCTCGGTGGTATCATTGCCCAATCCGCCGCCGTAGGCATCTCCTACAATGGTTCCGCCTAACAGATTAACTGTAGTGGTGGGGTATGTTCCGTCTGTTACAGTCGTATTTGCTTTTGCCAAGGCACCGCCGCCATATATATCATGGTTCATTTGACCACCGGTGACGTTAACAGTGATGTTTCCGCTGACTTCACCTTTCTTGCCGCCACCGAAGACATCCGTCGAGATGGTGCCGTTCTGAATATTCACTTCAATAGCACCGCCAACAGCAGATTCCTCACCGCCACCATAGACGCTCCCGGCCACGGTGGTCGTGCCTTTGATGGTGAGATCGGTATACGCAACTTGGCCAAGGGTTGTCAGGTCTGCATCGGTATAAATTTTATTACCTTCTGATGTGTTAATGGCTGTTGTGTTTTCCGTCAATGTGCCCGCTGTCCAGTCGAAGTCTGTCGTTGCTGAAAGAACTCCCGGTTCAAACATACCTGATTGGTTGTTGAAGTTAGGCATGGTCGTAAAGCCTGCACTTCTAATGGGAATAGTAGGAAGCGACGCAGAGTATCCACCGGCATAGACACTACCACTTACAGTGCAATTCTCCAATTCAGAAGTCGCAGTTCCATCTACCTTGCCAATGCTGCCCCCGCCATAGAAATTGGTATTGATGGTGCAGTTCTTAAGTTTAGATTCCACGTCGTTGCACTGCGCCAACGAGAAGGAAGCATACTTGACATAGAAGCGTGCCCCCACTTTGCCGGAACTCCATACAAAGAATTCATAGCTGAAGTCGGTAGCTACACCTGGACCTTTTTTTCCATAACTTGATTTATATGCTGTATTCTGTCCAGTGAAATACTTGCCTCGGTCGTTTGTGTAGTTTGATGTCAAGTTGGAGAAATTGTATGATGTTGCATCGTGAAACTTCAGTTCGCTATAGGATGTTCCTCCGTAGCCTGCACCAAAGAATTTGTTGAACTCGCACCCAGTAGCATTTGTAGTTACCTTACCATCTTTGGTGATTGCCCTGGAATAGTTTCCCGTTGAACTTCCTGCTTGGTTGGTACTGTATTTCGTCGTAAAGGTAGTGCCGGATTTCTGCATGTCGCCGAACTTAGGTCCTCCACAGTAGGTGTCAACATAACTGTTAGAAATATCTACTGTAATGTCACCAGTAATAGGCTTTGCTGCATTTATACCGCCACCATAGAAATTGGCAATGTCTGCATTGTATATCTGCCAATGTACATCGCCATCAATCATCTGTTGTGCAGCACCGGCAACTTCATTAAAGCGGCCGCCACTGATGTAGCACTCTGCATTGTCCTGCTGAATTCCCGCGTCTGGTCGATAGACGCCAGAAAGATAAAAACTTTCAAAGTCGCCACCTGTTACCGACACTGGAACATGGCTAGTAAAACTGAAACCATCACTGTGCGTGCCATTGCCAAAAGCCTTAAACCAACAATTACTTCCTAAATGAATATACTGCGTCTGAGTTGTAACTTTCTGATTCTGTGTAGAAGTGAATTGGTCAACAACGCCTCCAAGGAAAATAATAGGTGCAGATGTCTTACTTTCACCATTATATCCCTCAAACTGCACAAAATACATGTTGCAGGTGTTGGTCACCTCAAACCACCCTTTGGGCTTGAAGATACTCACATTCAGCATAACTGATGTGCCATTCGGTTTTTGTGCCTGTGCTGTACCCACTACATTCAGGAAGTCAAAACGGATGGGAGAAACAGGTTGCCTGTTATAATGACTGAAAATGAAACTGTAATCAGGCTCGTTGTCCTTATCCAGATCGACAGAGGTAATGGTATAAGGTGTGGTAGCATTAGACAACGTACCTGCCTGATGTACATTGCCCACGAGGACTACGGCATAGTCGTAAACGGTTTTGCCACTCGTCGGAATGTTCATAGAACTACGGGCATTGTCTATCGACGTATAAACCTTCTGAGTGCTGCCATTGATGGTTATATCCGTATTATTTTCCGCTTGAGTTCCTAACACCGTGACATTCTGACCACCATAATTATTATTGTTTTGTTCTTTATATACAACATCATAATACTGGTCGCTCACATAAGCCGCCACGCCCCAGTAAGGTTCAATGGTGATGGCCGTCACTCCATAAGGCACATCGAAATAGGCTCCTTGCGAGAATACGCGGCCGCTGACACTATAGAGGTCTTTGTCGGTGCAATTGCGGTCAGCAAAGTTGTACCCGCCCCATTCATCGGCTGCGGAATATGTACCTGCAGTGCCGCCGGAAATAGATGTTATCTTCCATCCCGTCACTACGCGGTTGCCGGTATAGTTGTGTGAGCCTACATCATTGTAGTAGGGTAACTGCACCTTGTCGTAGTTATAGTTGAAGCGGTCGAAGTCCTTGTCGGTACGCTGTAGCGAGAGGCTATTGGTCGTGATACTTGCACCGGTAGGGGCGTTACTGCCCACACTATTAATCGATACAGAAAGTGTCTTGCCCAGCTTGCCGCCATGGTTGCGACCCACAGAAGCGCTGTCAGGTGCATTGTCTGCATCATAATTGATGATTGACGGGTAGTTTCCCTGGGCTTTCAGGATAGGGTAGGGCTTGGGGTCGGAGATGGTTTTGTCTGCTGTTTCCAGTACCCATTTAAGCATTTTGCTGTCAGCATTATCTGCTGAACCAGTGGCGTAGATAGAAGCAAGCCTTTTGTTGCTGTTCTCCAATTGGCGGTAGAACTCAAATCGAGTGAAGAACTTCTCTTCTACTGCCAATGCACAATTATACTTGTTATTTGTAATTGCTAAGTCTGTTCTGTAAAGATAGTAGTTATAAGTGGCAAGTCCTCCAGAGTTCTTGTTGTCAATATTTTGACCACCAAAGATAGGAGAGATAGTACCGCCTGTTGATATGGTGCCGTAGAACATACAGTTCATCACCATTGTGGCAACGTTACTCTGTGACGAAGCTACATTGTTATAGCCTACTATGCCACCTTTATTCGTACCACTGATGATATCGGCATAGCTATAACAATTCACTACGCGGGCTGTGCCGCCGAGCAAGCCCACCAATCCGCCGGTGTTGCCTGAACCGCCGACAGAGCCGCTCAGGATACCGACATTGTAGATGCGGGCAGCGCCATTGGCAGTGCCGGCGATGGCGCCGGTGTTGTCGGTGTTGCCGCTGATGCTGACATCTTCCAGCACCAGGTTTTTCACCGTACCTGTTAGGGTAGTGAACAGAGGTGTGCTAAGATCTGTGATGCGGTAGGGCATCTTCGTGTCAGGGTCAATCGCAGCCTCCAGGATACCGCTGAACGTAGCAATGCTGGTATGCCCCGAACCACTCACGTCGCTCGTGAGCCTGTAATGGCCTGTGGGGTCGGTGATGTCAGACAAAGAAGAGATGTCCGTCTGTCCCCAAACATTGGTTATATTCGCAATCATGATTGCAAGCGTCAGCAATAAGGTGCGCACATGGTTGCTTCGTAGGTTATCTTTGGTGTGTGATGATATATAATGTACCATTGTCAGTAAATATTTGCTATTTGTGGTTCATTTATTTCTTCTGTTTAGGCTGTCGCCAGCAGAACTGGCGAACACTCTATGGCTCTTGCCACCAGCTGTCTTTGGTGTGGCAGAGGGCCTGGGCCAGGCAGTTCATGGTCTTGCAGACAGGTACGGAGATCTTCTCTTCCCTGGCCCGGTATTTGTATTGCCAGGGGGTTATCATCAGCATCCGCCCTTCGGCACAGAGATCCATGCGGTCGGCAGAGGGATGATAGCGGTCGGTGAAACCGTTGTCAGCAATGAGCACTACGGTATAACCGCTACGCACGGCCTCATCCATAATCTCGCGTTCACCCTTGGCTATGCGGGCCGACACGAGGACTGCTCCCTTGGCGGCCTCTTCAAGGCAACGGGCTTTTTGCTTATAATAATCCCAGACGTCTCTGCGATGGCAGACGACGGGTAGGCAACGACGGTCGGTAAGGATGGCACGATTGCCGTAGGTGTCGCAGGCTACCTTGCCGTCAGCCTGAAGCAGTTGACTCTCGGCCTGGGCTAGGGATTCGGGTGTGCCTGCTTCTTCGCTCAGCAGATAACCATGCAGGGCGGAGATAGATAAGGCGGTGTCGATACCTCCGCGCTGGATATGCAGCCACTCAGGGTGCTGCATGCGCAGCATGCGGCTGCGTGGGTTATTGTGTATATACTGCCGCTGGGTCGCCAGCTGTCTGGCATCCACGGGCATCACGTCGCAGTAGCCCGGGACGAAGAGGGGAGGGAAACTGTCCTTACTTATGCCGACGGCCGAACCGTCGGCCACAGTGGGAGCAGGTTTGGCCTGCTCCATGAGCCAGCGCTTCTTCGTGCACCCATATTTATACCCTGCTATCACCTGGCCCAGGTGGACGGGCTTGCCTTCGCGGTTGTGCAGTTTGCTTTTTACCTCCAGCAGGAGGTGCAGGTGCTCGGGCATGATGGCATAGGTGTCAACATGCACCATGGGGTAATAGGCCGTGAGGACGTGCAGCAACTCATGCTCTACTATCTGTCCGATGGGGGAGAGGACAATGTGCGGTGCGTCGGTGCTACCGTCAGGGGCGTTGAGATTCCCTACCACGGCACCAAGGACCTGGCCGAGGCTTTCCTCCACATTAAGCGTGATGTGGTAGAAGCCCGGTAGGGTGTAGTCATGAGCCGCTGCGCGGTGGGTCATGCTGTGCTGGGTGGGGAGTCTTTGTTCCATTTTTTCTTTTTATCGCGGGGTGAACCGGCGAGCACTGTTATCTTACTGCCACCTTCTTGCCGGCTACGATGTAGACACCAGGTACGAGCTGTGTGGTGACTGTGGCACCGGGCTCGAGCATGAAGCTGGCCATGGTGATGCCTACAGCATTGACGATGCGCACTCTGGCTGTTGTCTTGAGGCCGGACTCGATGGTGATGGTTCCGTTGCCGCCGCTGACGCGCAGACCTTCGCCGCGGTCGGCGAGGCTGAGGCTTTCATCGGCCTTGAACTCGGTATCGGTGGTCAGGTCGCCGAAGATGATGCTACGGTATTGCTTGCTCGGACTGGTGGCTGCGCTTGTGAAGTAGGGACGGAAGGCTCCAACAGGAGCTGTCGTGGCGGTCACATCGAAGCTGCTGCCAGTGGCGTTAAGCGGATAGCTGGTGGTGGCAGGCACCTCCTCGTTAAGATAGCTGGGAGTGAAGGTGTAGCCGTCGGCTGTCACCTTGGCGGCTTCCAGCTCGGTGTCGCTCACATTGATAGTGGCACCGGTGTTGGAGGCGAGGGTGATGACCTGTGCGGGCAGTTTCTCTATATCTGTAGTGCCTAATCGGTTCTGCGGCTCAAACTGACCGCTGAGGTCAAACTCGAAGTAGCGTACTCCAGGCAGACCGAGGATATAGGGCTTAGCCTTGGTATAGTAGGGATAGCCGGCATATTCGCGAGCAGTCTGGTAGTAGTTCTTATGATACTCATCAGTGTTGGCATCCTGATAGCTGTCAACGTAGTAGTAGTAATCATAGAGGAATGTGTTGTCGTCAGTCTTGTTAACTGCTATGCCACCATTGCCCTCGGGCAGACCGAAGTTGGCTATCCATACGTTTTCATCGGCAGGTGAAACCTTACCACCGGTTGTCTTATATTCGCGCAGCCAGTATTCGTGGCCTACCTCGCTGCCGGTGTAGAAGTGTGTGAGTTCTCCCTTGTCCTGAGTGGTGAGCAGTTCAGCGGTAAACGGCAGACTGATAGTCTCCCATCCTGTCTGGCGGTCGGCATAGTTGTCAGGCTTGCGCTGGTACCACATTCGTTTGCCGTCGGCAAAGGTGTATTGCATCGGGGCATTGAAGTCCTGCTTGTCAACGAGGAAGTGGTCGAGGGTGGCCTGATAGGTGTAGTTGCCACCGTTGTTGGTGGTTTGCTGCTGCACTACGTGACCGCGGATGTCGCCAGTGTTCTGTACTTCTACACTGCGATAACTGTCTGCCTCGCTATAGGTCAGGTCGCGGAAGTAGGTAGTGAGCACGGTGTTGGTCTGGGTGTTCTTAGAACCGGGCAGGTCTACCTTCGGAGTGTAGGCCAGCAGGTTCTGGGTGAGACCCTGCGTAGTGAATGCATCGAGGCGCTCGTAGTCGAGCAGCGGATGATAGCCGCCAGCGCGGTCAGTAAAGTCGCGTGCCTCACCAGCCACCACGCCTTGGTAGCCGTGGGTGTCACCATTGCCGCCGGTGAAGTCGATGGCGGTCATGTTGTGGTGAGGCTTAGCCGGATAGTTGGTGCCGTTGACGGTGAAGTCGTAGCTGTCAACAAAGGCTGCACGTGCGTTGAAGTTGACAGACTGGCCATATACGCCATTGCGGAAGTATGCCGGAGCACGGAAGACACGGTTCTCCGAGCGGTCGTTGATATCATTGATGAGCAGGCCGTGCTTGCTGTTGTCGACATCCTCGCCGCTACCGGTGGTGTGGCTCTTGGCTACAGCCTGCGGATGCATGGCATGAGCGATGGGGGAGCCGCCGGCATCATTGAGGATGCCATAGCTGAGCTTCTGTCCGAAGAAGATGTAGTCATCGGGATAGATGGGGATGTAACCATAGTCGGACGACAGGCGCAGGTCTGCCTTGAGCGGCTTGTTGCCGTCGGAGAATCGGAAGTCGCCATCGGCAACGTACTTCTCTACATAGCCGACCTTGATGGTGTTGGCACCTTCCTGCTTGTCGAAGCGAGCATAGTCGGTATCGGCGTAATTGATCTTGTAAACCTGGTTGGCGTAGGTGGGTATGTAACCTGTCTCACCGGGCTTCTTACCGTTGGCATCCTCTATCTTCTGAGTCTGATCCTTCACCATCGTGCCGTCGGGCAGGCGATAGAAGAGGTGGTTGTTGAAGCTGCCGTCACTCTTCTGGCCATTGAGACGATAGCGAGCCTCGAGGTAGTAGCGGTTGAGGTCGTAGGCTAAGGAGCCGTTGACGAAGTCTTCGACTGGACGTTCGGTAATCTCGATATTTCCAGTGGAACCGGTGAAGGTGCTGTTGATGTCAGGATAGTATGAGTTGATTACTCTTGCGCCTGAGGAAGGACTGGCATATACTGCCTGTCCGGACGGGGTGGCAGAGGTCCATACCCAGCAGTTCTCGATACGTCCGTCACCCGTATTGGCAATACCGCCAGTGGTGAAGTTACCCATGACACCGGTGTTATAGACCCTTCCGCATAGACTACCGAAGAGGGACTTGTTGAGGCCGGTAACGGTGTTGCCGTTGCCGTGGAAGATACCGCTGAAGCAGGGGTTGGTTTCATCGCCGCCGCCAATGGGAGTCCATGATGGCATTTCAGATTTGACTTCGCTCTGGAGGAAGAATTCGAGGTTGGCAGCACCGGTGATGATGCGCGACTTGCCATTAACCTCTTGCTGATGTTCGGTACCATATGTGCTGTTGACGATATCCCACATGCCCTGCATGGCGTCAAGCTCATTGTTGAATGTACGTGGAACGCTATGTGAGTCGGTGAAGCTGATGTTGCCTCCATTGGTGTCATTATTACGGCTACTGATGTAAATCTTCGGATCGCGGTCGTTGTCGCGGTGGTTGATATACATGTGGTGTGGGTCAGTGATGACGTCAGCCATGCGCTGGTAGTTGGCCACGTGCAAGGGCACGGGATTAGAGAAGGTTTTGCCCATACGGGTCAGTGCATAGTAGGCAACGTAGTAGTCATTCTGGTAGAAGTAGAGCGGCTCACCGCCATTGACGTACTCGCGTCCGTTGCGATGATGCTTGGCATTGTCTTCGGTAGGATAGATCTCCCAGCCACCACCGAGGATGGGGAAGGCACCTTCCTGTATGGTAGGTATGTCGAAGCCTACCGTTTCGAGCGGGAGCACAAGATCGGGCTCCTTGATGGGACCGATGACGGGTGTACCACTGAGGAACTTAATACGAATGTTGATGATGTGTTTCTCAACACGTGTCTCATAATTCATGCCCGAAGCATCGCTCTCTGTGTAGGTGTACTCATAGATGGCGGTGACGTAGCGGTCGCGCTGCAGGGCATCGATGTTGGCAGAAACAGGCACATAGAGAGTGGTCTCCTCAATAGGTGTCTCACCAGTGATGGTGAAATGTGTCTGATAGTTGGGGATTGCTGCCATCGTGTTGGCATCGATAACCGTTCCTACGGGAACAGAGGCACCCTTGGCATAGGTAGTAGTACCATCAATGGCGGTTATCCCTGCAGGGAAGTCGGGTATGCCAGAACCATGGGCTGTGATATTGGCATCGTTGGCACCTATCTGATATTGTTCAATACAGAAGTAGTATGTGCCTGGATCCTTCAATACAACCTCTTCCACATATCCTTGCTGAGTGGTTGTGAGGTTGGTGTACTCCATGTGACTGATAGCCTTACCGGCATTGTACATTGTACCTGCCACCTCAAAGGTGTTCTTTACGATGAAGGTATGATATTTGCCATCTGGCCAATTGTTGTCGTCCTTGTCCTTGAGGTGAGTGTCACTCACGGCAAAGCTGGCATAATACTTGCGGTCATTGGGCAGGCTTTCAAACTGATCATTGTTGAGCTGTACACCGTTGGCTACAGATGTCGTGCCAAGCGTGAACGACTTGTAGGTGTCGGAGGAGTTGAACGTTGCAGTGTAGTCAATCTTGGCAGGAGTAGCATAGAACGGGTGGTTCTGCATGTCAAAAGCACTGATGGCCGTATTGCGGTTGGTGCCGCCGACATTGTTGATATAGCTTGTGTAGTCAGTGACGGCATCATAGCGGTATGCCCCATTGCCAATGTTCTCCTTATAGTTGCTATAGAGCAAGGCATCAAGCGCATCGTAGTTATAGTCGAAATGTGCACGCTCCTCTGGCAACAGCTGGCAATAGTCAACGCCATTGTAGTTATGGTTCTGCTCGTAGTATTTGCCACCCCAAGAGCCATCATTTGTACAATAGTATGCCTGCTGGAACTTTTCTTGTATATCTGATGACCAGTTGTCGTATTCCGATTTTCCGGCCAGCTGGTTGAGCACGCGGTAGTCACCGGTGCCCACAAGCACGGTGCTTACGCAGATATATGCAGGCTCGAAGTATGTGGAGGCATTGGTAATATGGTCGTAGTCGGTTGCCGAGATGGGAGTGCCCTGAGTGAAGGACTTCAGTGTGCCATTGATGCTGACTTCGCAGTCTGCCTTGGCGATGTATGCAGATTCAAATGATGCCTGAGTCTGTGAATCCACATGTCCTGTTACACCGGCCTGCATGTCGTAGACATTGCTTGAGATAACATCGTCCTTATTGAAGTAATACTGTCCGTAGGTACCCGATGCGTTGCAATTGAACGTAGCACTCTTGACATACTTTTCTTTATCCTGGTCGGAGAGAGCATTCCAAGCGGCTTTCTTTATCGGTGTGTCCCCTGCGTTAGCAATAAGCCGATAGTAGTCATCTCTGCTGGAAGGATTGGAGAAGTCAAGGGTGAGCAGGTAGCCGTTGTTATGGTTTACCTCATTGATGACATTGAACAATGACTTTGCATCAACGGGTTGGTGAGTATTCTCGTCAAGGATGGGATTACCCTCACCGTCTAAGGCAGTCTTTCCGGCAAGTCCTTCGTATACAGACTTACTGATAGCCTCGCCCGGATAGTATGTCCTGCCGTCGATGGTTGCCTCTGCGTTGCAGACATAAGCATCGGTATCCATGATGAACATACTGCGCTCTGCGGTAGTGGCGTTATACCAATCCCAGTAGCTGATGGGGTCGCCCTGACCATAGGTCTTGGTGATGGCATTCTTGATGATGGATATCGAGTCGGATACTGACAGTTCCGGATCTTCGGCATTGTATGTGTAGTTGGGCAGTTTGGCCGGGTCGGCATAGAGACCAGGCACTATGTTGAGCAGGCGCAGCTTGGCGTTGCCCTGGATAGACATGGTGAGCGGTATGCTCATCTCAGTGTTATAAGCGTCGGCACCACCAGTGTAGGCGGAGACGAGCTGCTCATAGACGTAGTACTCACCGCGGATGTACCAATAGTGGGCAGGAGAGGCATCGGCGCCTGCAAACTTCTTAGACTCGGGGAAGCAGTCATCGAGGATGCGCTTAGGCAGTGAGTGGATGAAGTTGCCGGAGGTCTCCATGTCGTCGGAAGCCGTAGCTTCGGTATAGGTGTATGCGCGGTTGGTCACCAAATTTTTGTTGGCATCGGAGATAACATCGGCATAAATAGGGGTATAAGAGGGAGTGCCGTGTATATTCTTGGCATAGACGTAGCCACCACCTTCGCCCGGGGATACATTGAGCAGGTCGAGCTCCACGACACCGGTGATGGGACCATAGATTTTGTTGCCATTGTTGTCAAGTTTCTTGACTATCTCGAGGAACACACCCGAGGAGAGCGCAATCTTGTTGGGGGCAGTACCGTCGTTGCGCATATTGTCGTTGATGTGAGCCTTTTTCCACTGAAAATAGGTGGTGCTACCGTCTGCAGCATAATCGCCAGTCTCTGCGCTGTTTGTCTTACGCACATCGGCGAATTTGACATCGGATGTTACGCCTCCGAGGAATTTCACTACATTGTTGATACCGAAATAGCTTCCGTGGTCAAGGTTTTGGTTGAGGGAGAGTTCGCCCACACGGTTGATAGTGTAGTTGGTAAAGTCTGCCTCGGCTTCATCCTGAGCGCGGTCGATAGCACCGTGGAGCACCAGTCGGCTACCCTTGATGCCGCAGAAGTCGCAACGCTGTACGGTGTTGATAAAGCGTCCCTCGTTGACGATGGACTGCTTGCGCTTCCAGTTGGCTTTGTGCTCATCGTCAACCAATATATAAACATCATACAGGATGATGTCACCCCTTACATAGTCTCCGTAATCAGCGGTACATTCGTACTGGGTGGTATAGAACGACTGCTGGCGCGGTGTCAAGGCGTTAAACTCCGCATCACTGTCCACACCGCCAGAGAGTGAATACCAGTCGGTACCGTAGTTGGTGATGTTAAGTTCGCGGTAGCCGTCAACGAAGGTGAGGTTGCCGTCGCCATAGATACCGCCGACGCCTTTACCTCCTACGCTGATAAGATCGCGGGAGTAGATGTCAACAATAGCGGCAGTGGAGTTGCCATAGACCGTCTTGGAGAATGCCATAATCTTATCACTACCTGCCGAGACGTTGCCGCCGGCAAAGACGGCATTGTAGATGGTGATTCCTTCCTGGTCAACCTTAGCCCATGTCGTTTTGTCTGTGTCGCTGTTGGTGAGTTGGTCAAGGGCGGTGTTTGGAATATAATCTCCCTTGGCGTAGGTAGTGCCGCCAACGGTCACGTTGTCCTCCAAAGCTCTACCGTAGGCCTTAACCTCTACGCGGGTGTCTTCGGAGAGTTTCTTGTTGCTGTAGTCCTTGTAGTACCAGCCGTCGGATTGCTTGGCGTATTGGCTATATACAAAACCGACATTGCCGCCGCCGAAGACGTTGCCATAGCCCTTAGACATACCTTCGAGAGTGCCGATGGTTCCGTAGTGTACGTTGACATCGGTCTTGCCGAAGATGAAACCGTTGGTATTGCCAGCGGACTTATCCTCAGTCTTCCAGTTGTTGAAGCCACGGCCGCCGCCAAAGACATCACGCAGCACATGACCGCCCATCATGGTGACGTGGGTCTCACCAGGCTTGTATATAGATACCTCAAATTGGTCGGACGCATTCTTGGCCTGTGTGCCTCGTCCGATAGTAGCAATCTCGCCGCCGCCATACATGCTGTTGCGGATGATGCCGTTCCAAAGAGTGATATTGGCAATGTCCACATCACTGTTGGCAGCATAGCCGCCACCAAAGGCATTGCCTGCCTCAAACATAATATTGTCGCCTACAGCATCCTGGTCAATCTCTTCCACGAAATAGTAATCCTCGCTGCTTAAGTCATCACCGCGCTTCAAAGGTATGTACTTCACGTGGCCATCCTCGACAGCCAGACGATAGTAATTGTTCTCAGAAGCTGTTATCTCATCCTTATGTTTGTTTTGGTAGCCGACAACGCCGTTGAAGATGTCGAGGTTAGCCGTTCCGCGCACTACACCACCTTCGCCGCCTGCGTAAGCATTTCGGCGGATGGCGGGCACTCCGTTGAAATAGAAGAACTCATCCTCATCGAAAGACGGATTGGCAATGGAAACGGTTGCGAATTCGGCTGCAATCTCTTCTTCGGGGCGACCGATGATGACATTGGTCTCGCCAAGTACATCGTTGGTCAGATTAGTATGACCGTCGGCTGCATTGTGCTTGCCAACGGGACCTTCCCATCCGCCGCCATAGACGTTACGGACTGAGCCACCCTTGATATAGGCTGTAGAGGAGGCTGTGAAAGACTTAAGCATCAGTGTGTCCATCACGGAGCCAGTGGTGCCTGCTGCATAGAGGTCCTTAGTCACTGTACCGCCAAGGAGGTCTATGTAGGATGTACCGCTCACAACAGCCGTGGTGCGGTGGTCGGTCTGTGTCCAGTGAGACTTCTGGGTGTCGTTGAAAGAGTTGTATTCGTTGGCTCCGACAGTTGATGCGTTGGTATAGCCGCTGTAAGTGGTATAGAGATTCCATGCGGCATCGTATTTGGCTTTGGCCTCAGCATCCAGCTGGTCGGCCGAAGTGGCTCCGGCACTGTAGTCGGACGGTTTCGGCTGGGTATTGCCGGCTTGGTTACCATCAAACTGATAGGTGTAGATATGGCTGCCATATCCGGCACCGTAGGCATAGTTTACTACAGTTGCTCCACGATAGATGTGGACGTTGGTATTGTATTTCTTTGCAATATTGACATCGTATTTTGTTACCACAGAGTTATAGTCGGAATAGAGCTGGGTGGTGTGTGCCAGGGCATTAGTGAGGCCGCCGTGGTCATAAGCTGCGTCGGTAGTGGAGTAGTCGCCCGGTATGTTAAGGCTCCAGCTATTGGTGCCGGCAAGGGAAGTGATGGATTCCTTGTTATAGACGTTGCCGGCTTCGCCACCGCCATAAGGCTCATATACCTTGGCGCTGTCGAGGAGGTTGATCTCGGTATATTGTGCCCATGTGTTTTCGCCATAGCCTGCACCGAAGATGTTGGCGTGGGTTGCTCCGTAGGTGCGGTGTACGTAGCGTACGGGTGTATGGATGTTGACATGGGAATAGAGAGTACGGCGGTAGCTGTTGTTGCCGCCATAGATGGCACGGCAGCGGGCTGTGCCACTCTTGTAGTTGACATTAGACTCATAGACGTCGCAAGGCCAGAGGTTGCCCAACGTGTGACCGTCGGCAGAGGCTACGCCGTAAGCACCGCCGTAGAGGTAGTTCATGTCGATGGTTGAGCCCACGGGCACGTTGACAATGGTGCGGCGTGTGAAACCCTGCTTAAAACTACCACCATAGACAGAGTTGATGTTACCACGGACAAGGTCGATAACGGCAGCAGCGGTAACATCGTCGGCCGTCTCTTCATTAGTGCGCACTGTAGCGGCAGCGATATCCATACCCACGCCGCTGTAGTCGCCGGCACCGAACACTTCGAGTTTTGCAAACTCTTCTATGTCAGCAGGTATGTCAATGAGTACGTAGCTGTTGCTCTGCAGGAGGTCCTTGTCCACCTCGTTATAATAGCCCTGACCACCACCATATACACGCGTGATGTTGTTGCCTGCATTGTACACAGGTCGGAAGTTGACGAAGGCATTGCCGATAGCAGGCTTTACAAAGTTACCTTTCACAGTACCGTCGGCATTGGTGTAAGCGGAATAGAGGGTCTGGTCCTTATAGTCATAGGCTGCCTTAGCACCGCCGAAGATATAGTTGGCCTTGCCCTTGAGATACTCTACATAGGCACCGGCACTGAGCAATGTTTCGCTATATGTCTTGCCGGAAGCATCGCTGCTAACCTTGGCGGCAAAACTGTGTGCACCCTTTATGCTTCCGCCGAAGTCGTTGGCACCATAGATATTGTTGGTGACGGTCGGTATGGTTGATGCGCTGGCCAGACCGACGTAAGTCTCTGCATACTCCTCGATGTCAGCATTGCAGGCACCGCCGATTACATCATAAGCAGTACCGCCGATGAGGTTGACGGTGGTGTGGCCGGTGACGGGACCTTCAAAACCACCACCATATATCTTACCCACGTTGCCGGCGGTGAGGTTGACAGTGGTGTTGTATGGATTTTCGATATTGCTTGTACGAGTTCCATCTTCAGAGCGTTGCAGATTACCCACTACGCCCTTTTCACCGCCGCCGAAGACCTTGATGATGTCGGCGTTGTTAGAAAGATTGATAATGGTGTTGCCCCAAATCTCTGAGTCTTCACCATAGCCTGCACCAAAGACGCTGAGTGCGGTGTTAAGAACGAAGTCCCGATGGTCGGTGAGTAACTTCACATCAGTGCCATTGGCAATAGCCTTGGTGTCAGTGGATATCGCATCGGCGGTGAGGTTGATGTTTACATTACCGTTGATATAACCGCTGGCATAGCATCCACCGTAGATGTTACCGCCAATGAACATATTGTCCGCCGTCTTGTTCCAGTTGAGTGTGAAAGTGTTTTTGTCAAGAGTGCGTGGCTCAAGCACCAGACCATCGATGTTGAGGTTTACCTTGGGCGAGGCTGCAGTGGTGAGACCACCCTCGTGGAAGGCATTATATTCGCTCTTGGCCACATTGGCATTGTTGCAACCGCCGACGAGCTTATTGTAGATAACAACGGTCTTGGGGAAGTTGAGGGTAAAAGTGCCGGCAGCAGACATACTGCCCACGTTGCCGCCTACGAAGAAAGAACCGATATATGCTGTCTCATCGACATAATCTGTGTCGAAGGATACGGTTGGCTTGATGCCTACATCGACACCCCGCATATACTCTTCAAAGGTAGCGGCATCGGTCAGGTCCATGCTGTTGATGGAAGCGTTGGCATAGCGTGCCAAAGTATCGGTGTTGACCATGTTCTCGCCATTGGAGCCGAGGAACACGTTGTCCACAACCACATGTGAGCCAATCCTCAGGTTGGCGGTAGGATTGCCTGACGTGGAACGGAGCGTGGCGCTGTTGCCTCCGCAGAATACGCGTCCGCCAATGTAGGTTGTCTGCTCACTGCTGCCTGTCAGTGTGGCGCTCTTGCCGGTGATATGTACAAGAGTTTTGTCAACATTAGGACGGAAGTCGTTGAGCGCCTGGGCAGAGGTCTGGCCTGAGGGTACGTCATAGTGGAGGTCAGCATAGGCGGGGTCGGTAAGAGAGGACTGGTCTGTATAGACATAGGAGCCGTTGCCGCCGCCATATACGTCACCGTTGACATTGCTATAAATCTCGACGTTGGTACCGCCTGTTATGTTGCCGGTTATATCGTTGCCGCCATACACATTTTTCAGATTACCACCCCAGATAAGAACGTGAGTAGCGTAGTCTTTTGACAGAGTTACGCCGTTGACAATAGTGTCTTTAGGTGTTGTGGGGGTTACATTAGCCATACGAGCGCCACCATAAACATCGCCCTCAACGGTGCCGCTCTGGATAACAACGGTGGTAGCTCCCTTAAGATCGCCACGATTACCGCCACCATACACATTGCCGCCGATAGTGATTTCATCGTCAGCATAAGTAATAACGGAAAAGGTGAAAAGCATTATTATGAGGGCTATGCTTTTCTTCCATGTGCTTAATAATATGTTGGCTTTGTATGGCATGGGAGTCTATTGTTAGGGATTAAAGTCTATACTTTATTGATTTAACTTGATAGTCGGGTCGACAAGGTCGGGGTCTGCCAGCTGGTAGAGGTAAGTCGGGATGATGGTTGCAGAGATGGTTATCTGTTTACCTGAACCAAACTCCTGACCGCCTTGAGGACTAAGTGTCCATTCGTTGGTGGCGGTGCAGTTGCTTCTTACCAATGTTTCTGTGATATTGCCGTCTGTGTCGCGGTAATATACATCGTAGTAAGAGATAAACTTGAGATGTTTGCTGTCACCGCTCCGCATTGGCGTGAAGAATGCAGGCACTTCAATGCCGGTGGGGGTAATCTCTATGCCGGTATCGTTGGATGCATCATCATCGGCACTTACATCAAAGAGAGTGATTGTTTGAGTGGTTCCTGTTTCTTCGTTATAATTTAGGGTAGGATTGGCAGAACCACTGTGAACATTGACGGTAAGTTCTCCGATGGTAGTGGTCATTTCCACTTTCTTAAGCCTGATGCCTCGCAGGCTGTAGTAGTAGGATGACGGTCCTTCCACCTTGAAATGGAGCCCCAGTTTGGCATAGATGTGATTCATCAATACGTAGAGATAGTTGTCGCCGTCCTTCGCCGTGATGGAAAAAGAGCCGGGGATGACTGGCGTGGTGCTATTGATGATGTCAAAGGGATGGGTGGGGTAGTCCTCTGCGGCTGCGCCGGTAATCACACATACATCCTGGGTGCTCACTGTATTGAGGTTGGACAATACTATTGTTGAGCCTGTAGTGTAGTCGGTGGAAGCGATAGTGCCAGTTGCTGCATTAGCAGGCATATAGCCATAGATATAGTATGTATCACCCGTCTCGAGTGCCACATTGGCGGTCCATTCGTTGGTTCTCTCCCATTTCAACAGTGCTGTCTCATAAACCATATTGGTTTTGGGCGTACCTTGCGTCATATACATGACGATGTCGCTGTTGGTGCCAATGCCGTTGTAGGCGCTGTAGCCTGATGTTACGGAGCGCAGCAGTGGAGTGAAACCGTAGTCCTGCGAAGAGGTGCGCAGATGTAAGGTGGCCTGCTTTGCTTCCTTATGATAGTCGCTGTCGTCAGAGCATGCGCCGAAAGCCAGTGCCAATGCAGCGAGCACAGGCAGTGTAGAGAGGTGCTTTATATTTTTTACTATACTATGCATGTCTTTACCAGTTGAAGATAGGATGGTCGTCTGTCAGGATATTATCCCAGTCTTTTACAGCCACTTGGACCGTGAATGGTATTCCCACATCCATGGAAGGTACCACATTACAAGCGTTTTTGAGGTCGGCAATTGTGGCGACGAAGGTGGTCACCTTGTCCTGCTCAAAGACATAGTGCTGTGTGCCCTGTGCCAGGGTTATCGTACCGGCCAGATAGAGTTTGCAACCCGGCGGCACAAGACCTGTAAGGGTTGTTATGTCGTGGTCGCTATTGTTCTTAAATTCAAGATATATGTTAACATTTTCGTCCGTCTTGCTGGGCAATACCAGAGTGTGGTTGTATGTATAGTTGTCCGTCTTTCCCAGGTTTGTGGCCAGTGTTATAGGAGTGGCGGGCGTGGTGGTTTTGTCGGCAGGGGGAATGGTGTTGTCGTAGATGATGTAAGACGTTGCTTCGCTGGCTGTTATGGGAGAGAACTCGTAGTCAACAGCGTACTGATTATTGATGAGTATTCCTGTCAGCTCAAGGTCTGCGGCATCGGTTTCTATTTCTTCTTCATCTTTAAGCTTTGCTGTGGCAGCCTTCACGGCGGCATCCATGCGTGCAACAGCATATTCTAACGGTTTCTGCAGCGCAACGGATTTAGTCGTGATGGTAACCTCGCCATCACCTGAATCATATTTGGCGAGTATTCCGTTCCAGTCGAGAGCGCTGTTTTGATAATGCTCCAGCTGTGATTCGTTGCTTACCTTTATCTTAGTGTTGGTGCGGTAATAGAGTGGGGCCGGTGTGGCGTAGTGCGTGAGAGGCACACCTGCGGCGGGGGTAAGTTTCTCATTGCCTATATTGTCTTGCAAGCCATTGACTATTGACTCGAAGCGAGAGTCTTCCACCCATGTTATGAAAGCTGCTCCGTCAGGCAGGCTAATGGAGGCGGGGTAGTCTTTGAAGCTTACATTGTCGTTCCACCTTAGACTGTCATTGGCGTCCAGATGCAGCATGTCTTCTGCTCCATCGCCAATCTTCATTGAGGCAATGATGGCCCTGGGCAGTGCTTCTACCTCAAGGTGCAGTGCGTCATACAGTTTCTGCAATGTGGATAGTACGTTTGGAGCAGAGCCTGCGTGCTGTGATACGAATGCCTCTCGCAGCAATTTTATTTTGCCGTGATCAACGGCACTCCATCCAGCTGTGTTGGCAATGGATGTGAGGTAGGTTGTCAGTGCAGTGGCCTCGGTGGGAGCAACTGCAGGATCGGTGGGTGCATAGATTGACTTCGGCGTGAAGGTTATGCCAGCCACATTGCCATATTCCAGACCGGCATAATCGAGACTGCCATTGGCCATGTTGTCTTCACCTGTGGCCTTGCCGTAACACAGGAGGGCATTGGTACCCTGAACGATGGGTACATCTTGGTAAACCTGGGAATTGCTGGTGGCATTGAGTGAATTTATTGTGTTGTTGGCACTGACTTGCGGAATGCTGCCAATTGCAGGCAGAGTGATGTTTATGGCAAGTCTTCTGCTTGATGTGGTTACCTCGTCGCCGCTGATACGAAATGGTATCAGGACCATGTCCTGCATGCCGCGGAACACAGGTGTTGATTGTGCCTGCGTAACCTCGGTAGTTTGCTTGGTGGTATGGGTGGTGCCCCCTTGCTCATTACCTACAGAGATGATGAATCTTGCCAGTTTTGTTTCTTGACCAATGTAACTGTCATCATCCTCGTAGATGCAAGAAGTCATCATAATTGCAGACAATAAAGCAATTATGATAATTGACAATTGACAATTGAATTTTATGGTGTTAAGCATTGCTTCTGTTTTCTATCTTTTTCGGACTTATAGGATTACAATTCCTAATTCCTAATTTCTAATTAGAACGAAGGATTATAAGTGCCGCCCGGTTTCCAGTTGAGGGTGACTGTGGCACCGACATCGGCGGTGATGACCTCGAAGACGCCGTTGTTGCTAAGTTTTACATTAATTATTTTGAGCTGACCGGCTTGCAGTGGGGCAGAGACGGTCAGGATGTTTTCGGTTATGGTGCCGTCGTCAAGGGTGACGTAGCAGTGTATTTCCCAATCGCCCTCGTCGGAGGAAGGGAAACATACTCCGTAGCGGCATATCTTGGTGGTGCCGGGTACGGGAACATCATTCATGCGGATGATGGTATTGGTGTTGTAGGTGTAGGTGCTGTCGCTCATAGAAAAGCTGTCGCCTACCTTGTTTATATACGTGCGCACGTCGCGCACGCGATAGCCGGTTGTGTCGATGACGATGGCAGCGGCACTGTTGGCCATATATAGGGGTACGAGGAAGTCCTGATCTTGGTTAGCTTGCACATCAATGGTCTGACGTGCGGTGAAGATGCCGGTAGCGTGGCTGTCTATGGTGTCGCCACGTTGCTGCACCAGCTTGGAGGTTGAAGTCTTGTCGTCTCCCTGCAGAGAGACGGTCTTTGCTCCCGCGATGTTTGCGAGGGCCAGGTGATTGTACTTCTGTACGGGCAGATAAATGGTATAGGTTGCCTGGTTGGCATTCATTTGCTCAATCTCTTGTCTGGCGAGTTCTTCGTCATCGCCATAGAAGGAGAGGTTGACATCTGCTGCATAGTCTCTGAAGATATTCTGGGTGAGGGCTTTGCGCAGCTCGTCTGCCACCGGTTGGTCGGCATCCGAATAGAGTACGGTGTTGAGCTCTGTCTCTATATTGGTTATGAGGCGCAATGTATAGTTGATAGTATAGTCCTTGCCGCAGTTGTCAAGGTCTTCCTGTATCAGGTCGCAGATACACGACGATATACTTGTGCCTATAAAGAGAAGGCTAAGCCATACAGCTGATTTCTTCAGAGTGTGTAGCATTGGTTTATGGTTTTGTTGTCGGACTTGTCAGACTGGTCGGACAATTCTGATTTGTCGGATGGTCAATAGTTTTTTTGTTTTTCCCTCCCTCGTCCCCTCCCGCGGGGTGCGGGAGGGGACGGGAATGGAAAGCGGCACACGCCGCTATGTTAGGATGTTAGAATGTATGAGTGAAGGTCAGACCAGCCTGCCAAGCGAGGTTTACAGACAGACCAAGCTCGAGCTTCGGAGTGCGGAGGTCGGGGATGGTGTTGTAAGCTGCACCAAGGCCACCTGTGTTCTCAGAGGTTCCCTCAGTCCATGAGGGGTCGGTGTTGGAAGTACCGGCAGAGATGGTGAAGTTGGCAATGGTCTTGTAGTCCTGGATGAAGACTTTGTCAACAGAACCGGAAACATATCCACTCACACCTGTTGCAGCCTTGGGATCAAGCTGTGCTACGAGGTAGAACTTGCCACCATCGGGCACTACGCCATCAAAGCCCTGGAAGTCCTGACCAGAGTTGTTGAGGAACTCAACAGCTACATAAATAGCCTGATCTTTAGCGGTCTCGAGAGCGAGGGTGTAGTTGTAGTCAGAGCCGGGGGTTGTTGTGGCGAAAGGAGTGCTGCCAGCGTTAGCCTTGACAATATTGTCGTAGATGGTTACCTCAGCAGCGGTAGTATTCTGATGGAACATGTAGTTTACAGGCTTCTGTCCGCCGATGAGGACACCGGTGATGGGGAAGCGAGATGCGTTAGTTCCGGCAACGGCATCACCCTTGCGGTCGTACAGCGTTGCGGCAGCGGCGGTAACCTTGGTGTCAAGGCGGCCAACGGCATACTGAATCTGGTCAACGATGGCAACAGACTTGGTGCTGGACTGTACAGACTTGCCTGCGGTGTAACCTGCAAGGATGTTCTCTGTTCCTGTATTCCATTCCTTGCTACCATCATAGTTGTCCTTCTGGGAAGTCGTTGCAGTAAGAACACCAGAGTTGGCTACATAATAGAGGGAAGCAGGATACACATAGTCTGCAAATTTGCCAGTGATGTTTTGGATGTTTGTGATGCTACCGTCAATTTTCTGGGTGGCAACCTTGGGAGTAGCAGTGTTCCATGCCAAAACAGCAGCACCGTCGGGGATGTTCAGGTCACCGGGATAGGTGGCATCCTCGGAGGTGGCAGTAGCGGTATATACTACAGTTCCAAGAGAAGAGTCAAAGGTGAGGGTTCCGTTGGGAGTGGCAGGTGCGGTAGCCTTGGTCAGGATGGCAGTGCAGATAGCCTTGGAAACAGCATCAGTGTTCTTGTAGAGAGACTGATAGAGATCCAGGACGGCAGCCTGAATGTCGCGGGAAGAACCAGCCTTCATGGCGGTGAAGTTGTCGTAGAGATTCTTGAGACCAGCGTTCTCTTCAGCGGTAACACTTGCCCACTTCTTGTTAGCGGGAGTGTCGCTTGCTCCTGTGGTGGCAGCGGCAATGTCGTTAACATATTTCTGCAGGGCAGTGGCGATGGTGCTGGAACCGGTGGAGTAGATGTTCACAGGAGCAAAGCCGTAGTTCTCAGGAGTCTGTGTGTCGTCGATAGTTGCAGTAATGGCACCGTCAACGAATTTTTCAGTTCCTTGGTTGATAGCCTTACCATAGAACAGGAAAGAACCTGTGCCGAGAGGAATGGTAACGTCGTTGTAGAGAACGGCATTACCCTTAGCGGTAGTAAGAGTTGCAGCGGGGATGCTGTTGTTTACAGGCTCAGTGGTCGTCGGCTTGATGATGTTGGTAAGAGCGATGGCCTCGCCAAGGGGAAGAACATCAGAAGCTACGGGATCAGCCTCTGCATCACCCTGAGTGATGAAGGGAAGCAGTACGATGTTGTCCATGCCACGGAAGGAAGCAACGTCCGCGTCTTTTTGTACAGTCGTAGCTGTCTGCTTTGTCTTAGCCACATTTTCCGGGAAGGAGATTGTGAAGGTAGTCTTTACGGCTTCGCCTGAAAGGCCACCACCGTTGGGATTGTCAAGATCGTCGTCAGAAGAGCACGATGCAAGACCAAAGCCAGTAAGTGCTATCGCACCTACGAAGGCAAATTGAAGAAATTTTCTCATGTCTTTTAAAAGTTTTGAGAGGTTAATAAAAAAGTTAATTAAACATTGATTTCTTATAGGTCGGACATGTCGGACTAGTCGGACTGGTCTGACCTGCCTGATTTTCAGTTTTCTTGCAGTTGTTTAAGGTTCTGTATGGCTTCGGCATTGCCGTTGCTGGCGGCAGCCTCGAAGCAGCGGATGCCAGCCTCCTTGTCGCCTGTCATATAGAGGGCTACGCCGAGGGCGTTCTGTGCGCGTTGGTCGCTCTGCACGGTGCGTAGCAGTGCGAGTGCCTCATCATATTTCTCCTGGCGTAGCAGGGCGCTGGCTTTATTTATGGTGGCGGCAGCGGCATCGGGCACATAGTCATAGTATATACGTACGTAGCCGGAGTTACGCTGGTCGCTGAGGACGTTGTCGCGCAGGTAGGCGTAAGCCTTGCCTCTGTCCAAAGCCTTGAGCTTGGCTTCGCGCCGGTCGAGGTTAGGCTCGCTGTCAATGATGTCAAGCATCTGCTGGCGATAGTGTGAGTCGCTGTCGTTTATCTGGTCGCGCAGCTCAGTCCATGCCTCGCCGCCGTTGATGCACTCATAGAGTTCGTCGGGGGTGTCCACGCGTGCCTGGACATAGTCCTTAAGAGCCTCGGCACGTCCCTCGCCGAGGAAATTGTTGCGCTTTTGCGGGCCTTCCACTGATGCGAGACCGACAATCTGTATTTTCTCCACATGGCTTGTGCTGTCGGCCATGATTTGGCGTGTGATGTCAACAATCCGGTCGAGTATGGACGCATTGTCGCGGAAGTCGCGGCGCAAGTCGGTCTTGTCGAGCGGGAAGTGGACGTAGAGCATTCCTTTCTCCTTGCGCAGTATGCGCGAGGAGTCGTAGGGACGGTATTTGGAGATATGCTCCAGCACGGGGTTGTCCTTCATCAGGGCACCGGCTACGCCAGTGTCGTCAGCCACGTCGGCGAGAGCCGGTACAAAGGTAAACACTTTCTTGGGAGCTTCGTAGCGGATGGGGTCGCTGCATTCTACGGAAAGTGTCTCCACCTTGCAGCATCCCTCTTGCTCAGTAAGTACGCAGAGGGTGAGGGGCTCCTCTTTTATCCAGTCTATATTGTGAACGTCAAAAGCCATCTGGCCTACTATGGGGTCAGCCTGCTTGGCAGTGCGGTAAGGAAGTTCGGTCTGCTGCTTATGGTTGAGGCGCATGTCGCGGTGGTATTTGCGGGCATTGCGTGTACCACGTATGATGGTGGGCTCCAGGCGTACCGTATCTTTAAGACCGCACAGCATAGGAGTGATTACCAGTGAGTAGGCACTGCCGGGCTTGGCTGGGGTAATAGTGTAGTTGAGTTCAAGGAAGTCGCCATTGCTGGCACTATGAACGATTGGCTTCTGCGCAGACACGGACAGCAGGGCAATAATCAGTAGGACGAGTGTAAGTATGCTTTTTTTCATTGTTGTGCTGATGGTAAGACTTATAACTTAGGAATTAAATTCTTAATTTTCAAATTTCAAATTTCAAAATCACTTAATGTTGTACACAGCGTTGATGCCAATCTTGGGTGCAATAAACGGCTTGGTGTCTTTGCGCCGGAATACGCCGCAGTTGGCGCAGTCGTACTCCTTAAAATGGGCTATGCCCACGTCGATGCCACCCTCAGCCTCGATGCTCCAGTGGGGGGAGAGAATCCATGAGTAGCCGTAGAAGATTCCTGCACCGAAAGCCTTGCCCTGGCGGCGGTGGTCCTTGAGGCTGGGGTAGAGGCCGAACGGATATTTAACGTTGCCCTGATTGAAACAGGTGGCCAAGGCATTGAAACCAAAGAAGTGACCCTCAAAGACAGAGCAGAACCAGTAACGGGCCTCGGGGGCAATCAGGATGTGGCGCCACTGCACCTTGTCATGCTCACCATGAGCCGAGCCTTTGCTGAAGGGGAAGAAAAAACCGCTGCCGCCCGATGCATGGTGCCACGAGGTATTGATTCCGAGATTCAGGCCAATGGTCCACTTGGGGCTTACTGCGTATTCAAATCCAATGTTAGGCGTCTGGGTCATGTCATAGAGCAGGTTGTTCTTGACTGCCAGCTTCTGAGCGTTGGCAAATAACCCCGTGCCAAGCATCAGCATGGCAAGTAGGGAGATGCGCCAGATTTTTTTGTTTTGTTTATTCATCAATGTTTGTTTTTCTTTGTTTCTTGCGCGAGCACCATGCGCCCGCGATGCTTGTTTTTCTTTTTCGACTTCTGCCGGGTGTATACTAATACCCTATTCAATTGCAAATATACTACATTTCTGCAAAACTACCTACGACTTTGATATTTTTACTTCTCCCTGTTAGCGGATTTTAACAATATTTGATATTTTTGCGATGAAATATGCGGGATTTGGAAACCTGACATTCCAAAATACCTGTTTTATGTGCCTACCCCTCGCTCTTCACCCCGCTGGAGATAGAGTCGATGACCGTACGAATCATACGGTCACTGACCTGACGGTGAACGATCGTTCACCCTGCTTGTCATCTTCATCTGTATGGTCGCGCGGGGCGCCAAGGGCGTAACATTTCGTTCCCCCCTTGTCGTCTTCATCCACTTGACAGGGCAATGCCTTTTGCTGTCCGCCTACCATGGCAAGGTGGTACTTTGAGAGCATCCCCTTATCGAGGCGTTGCATCACCTGCATGCCTCCGATATTGCCGGCGATGGGGTAACGTTTCGTTAGGTCATCCTCTTGCTCATTACTCCGAAGGAAGGCAAAGCCGACTGAAAAAACGGCAAGGTTTTCACAGAGCGAAATATGTCTTTTTAGTCTTTTTAGTCACTAAAATAAAGACATATTTCCCTAAATAGGAATACCTCTCTTATAGAATTATATATTATATATAATATATAATTTGAATTAAAGTTAACCCTTTATCTATCAGCAAGATAACTTTTTTTAATTGCGGGAAAATTGCCGTTGCAGAAAATATGTACAGTAATAAGTGACTAAAAAGACTAAAAAGACTAAAAACTCTTAGTGTCTTATGTCACTAAATAAAATGCTGTAAACGCGGAAATCTGTTCTTATTGCGGAAGGGTTGTTTCTAACTCCGCAAAGGTTCAGGACTTCGGCGCAATAAGATTCCGTTTCAGCGCGATTAGATTTGGCTTCGGCGCGATTATTTAGGGAGTGATATACTTGTTGTCACTAAGTGAATTATTTAATTCTATTTAATCTCTCTTGGAATTCCAATATTAATGAGAATATATTTTGTTTTTTGCTTTCATGCATATTTTGTGCATGGCAGGCATCTTCGACATATATAGTATCTCCGTCTATACGATAAGCAAAGTACCATTTGTCAGTGTTAGCCATAAAATACCCCTCCCATCTTTGAATCGTAGGCGTGCGTCTTAATAAACCATTCTCAATTTTATACATAGAATTAAACGCATCTTCAATATTACTTAACATTAATTCATAAGAATAAGTATTTGAGTATTTTTTAGATACATTACTATAGAATGAATATATATTATCATGAGCTATTTGATTAATAACATATTTATATGTTTCCATTGAGTTCGTATATCTTTTTGACAGCTTCTTTTATTATATTTTTTGATTCTTCTATAGACATATAACCACTCTGTTGAATAGCTTCACTTAGTTGTGTCTTAACTTCTCCGTTCTCAACATAAACTCTGCTTCCGTTGATGTTTACTTCGTTTAGTTGTTGCTTTTTCATTATTTTTTGTTTTTGTGTTAACTATAAATATTACCTCGTTTGCAAATATAGGTTATTTGTTTGACAAAGGCAAATATGATGTACCTTTATTTTGCCCCGGTTGGTTATTTTCTATATAAATATCACATTAAAAAGAAAAAAGCGGTCAAATAACTGACCGCTTATTAGTTTTTAGTGACAACAAGTATATTGTTCCCATTATTTATTGCGAACTCGTTATTGTGAGCTCGCAATGAAAAAGGATGATGACGAAAGAAGGAGTGCTATTCTCTTGTAAGAGAGAGTCTTACTGCGGCGCTGCGCACATTGCCCGGCATAGGGGGCGCAATCTTCTGGACACAGATGTCAACCTGTTGCGCCATGGCGAAATTTGCCAGTACCGATTTCGATATGCGGCAGGCAAGATGCTCAAGGAGTCGGCTGGGTGTGGCAAACTCTTGCTGGATGACTTGTAGCACGGCAGAATAGTCGATGGTTCCTGACAGGTCATCGTGATCAAGTGCTGCGGAGGTTACGCAGGCATCGATAGTGAGGTCAATCTCATACCACGAGCCAACCTGCTGCTCGTCGGTGCCCACGCCGTGGTGGCCGTAGAGGCGTATGCCGTTCAGGAGGATTTGCATAGGGTTGCTTGGTTTCGCTTGGTTTTGCTTGGTTTTTCTAGTCTTTCTAGCCTTTCTAGTCTTTCTAGTTTTTCTAGCCTTTCTAGTCTTTCTAGTCTTTCTAGCCTTTCTAGCTTTTCTAGCCTTTCTAGCATTACTGACTCTTTACAGTATTCTGATTACGCGGATGCCGCGCTGGGTCTTCTGGCGCTGCTGGTATTGCTGGAGGGTGAGGGGCTCTTCCACTACCTTGTGGCGAAGACTGGAGGCGTGCATGAAGTGGAGCTTGCCGTCCTTGCCCCATAGGGCAAAGCCGAGGTGAGCCACGTCGAGGCCGGCTTTGTCGGTGACGAGGGCCACTATGTCGCCGTCATGCACGCAGCTTAGCTGTGTGCGGCTCTTGCCGAGCGATGATGTGGGTATGTAATGCTCGGTGCGGGTGATGGCTTGCTCTGCCTTGCGTATGTCGGGCAGAAAACGGTTGCCGCCAGGAGCGCGCAGGGCAGGGTAGTAGTCGGGGTTGGTGGTCATGAAGTTAATGACCTGTTTCTTGGTCGCCGAAAAGAGAGGGCTGTCTTTGGGGCCCAGTTCGCGGGCTATGCCGAGGGCCTCTGCGTTGTCTATCCAGGTGGAGTAATAATGATTGCGCGAGGCATATCCGTTGAGCTTGCCGCCCAGGTATCTCATCTGCCGGATATTGCGGCAGTAATCAGTAAAAGTTGTCTTGCCCTGTCGGGTGGTTCTGACCAATGCGCAGACGGTCTCTACAAAGGTTGTGCAGTCAAGTTCGCGCGTATTGATAATCAACTGTTCCGTAGCTTCTTGCGGATTTTGAATGTAGTTTACCTCAAGGGTCTGCGCAACGTAGGGCAGACCTAAGAAATGGCGGCCGAAAAACAGTGGCAGGCAGGTGCCTTTCGGCTGTCGGATTCCCTCTTGCAGAAGTTGCTCGATTTTTACGGAATCGGAAGGCTGAAAAATTATCTTCTGCGCTTTTATTTGATTCAAGGATGCCAGCATCATGATGGCCAGCAGGCTATATATAAAATTGGTGTGCATAAGTCTCGGTTTTTAATGTCGCGTTTGCAAATATCGCAAAATATTTTGTTAAACAAACCAATCGGGCATTATTTTTTCTTTTTATTAGGAGTTTTTATGCTATAGTAAGGTGCGGAGTGAGAAAATATTGCTAATTTTGTAGCAAATTTTATGGATTATGGCTGATACTAACAAGCAGTTTGCGGACGTAATGAAGATGTGCCGCGACCTTTTTGAGAAGAAGCTGCACGACTACGGTGCTGCATGGCGCATTATGCGCCCGCAGTCGCTTACCGACCAGATATATATCAAGGCCAATCGCATCCGTTCGCTTCAGACCAAGGGCAACAGCATGATTGACGAGGATGAGGCGTCGGAGTTTATCGGCATCGTTAACTACAGCATTATCGGACTGATACAGCTGGAGCATGGCGCTGCCGAGAAGGAAGATATGGATGCGTCGATGGCCCTTGCCGAATACGACAAGCAGGTCAAGAGGGTCTATGAACTGATGGTGCGCAAGAACCATGACTATGACGAGGCGTGGCGCATGATGCGCATCGGCTCCTATACCGACCTGATACTGATGAAGGTGTTCCGTACCAAGCAGATAGAGGAACTGCATGGTGCCACCCTTGTGAGCGAGGGCATTGACGCCAACTACATGGATATGCTCAATTACTCGGTCTTCGCACTGATAAAGCTGAAGTTGGAGAAAGCGTAACCTAATAAGTAAAGCCCGGATATGTCAGACAAGCTGCTGAAGATAGTAATGCCCATTGTGCGCCTGGTGTTGGGTTGCACGTTTATATTGTCGGGCTTTGTCAAGGCAGTTGACCCCAAGGGCTTCGGCTATAAGATAGAGGAATACCTGCATGTGATAAATGCAGATTTTCCCGACTGGCTCAACCTGCCGCTGGTGCTGGCCGTGGCCATATGCTGCACTGAGTTTGTGCTGGGTATCTACCTGCTGCTTGGCTTGCGGCGTAAGTTTACTGCCGTGGCCACACTGATAGCGTGCACGGTGTTTGCCATTATCTCTGTGCTGTTGGTGATATTCCATCCCGTACATGACTGCGGATGCTTCGGCGACTTCATAACCTTCAGCGACGTGCAGACGCTGCTTAAGAACATCGTGCTGCTTGGCTTGGCAATTTTGCTGGCACGCAATCCGCAGGTGGCCAGGCCGCTGGTGCCGCAAGGGTGGCAATGGATAGTGTCGCTGTGCAGCTGTGTCTTTATCTTTTTGTTCTGCGTAAGGGCCGTATATTACTTGCCGCTGATAGATTTCCGCCAGTATAAGATAGGTGCCAACCTGAGGGAAATGGTTTTCCCCACTCACGATGATATAAAGCCTGAGGAGATTTCCGACTTCATGGTGCTGGACACACTTGGCGAGGACCAGACGGCACAGCTGCTGTTTGAGAAGAAAGCCGTCATGCTTATAATTTCTCCTCAGTTGAGCAAAGCTTCTGTCGGGGCCACAGAACGATTGACGGCCATCGGTGACTGGTGGCGCGACAAGGGGTACGACATATACTGCCTTACGGCATCGCCGTTGGAGGAGATACGCACATGGTGCTACTATAACGATGCGGAATACAAATTTCTCTTTGCCGACCATACTCTGCTCAAGACAATGGTACGCTCAAATCCCGGGCTGATATTGCTGAGGGACGGTGTGATACGTAACAAATGGAGCGGTAACAATCTGCCGGATGTAGAGAGTGCCCCCATTGACGAGCGTGAGTTGGAGGCAACAGTTGGTGGCAGCGGCAATATATTGCTCAAGATTCTGATGTGGTATTTGCTGCCGATGCTGTTGGTCATACTGATTTCCAATGGCTGGAAAATGCTGCGGAAAAAGAGGAAATCCCTTAAGATGCCGAGACCTCAGGAAACTCCGAGTGCCCAGAGTGCTCCGGATTCTCCGATAATCCAAGACAACAACTTAAAAACAATAATCCTAAAAACAAACAAAACAATGAGAAAAAAGATTGTAGCAGGCAACTGGAAGATGAACATGACCCTGCAGGAAGGCGTAGCCCTCGCAAAAGAACTGAATGAAATCCTCGCAGCCGACAAGCCCAATTGCGGCGTAGTAATCTGCACGCCGTTTATCCATTTGGCCAGCATTGCTCCGATGCTTGACACCAACGTTATCAAGCTTGGTGCAGAGAACTGCGCAGACAAGGAGAAGGGTGCATATACCGGCGAGGTTAGCGCAGCGATGGTTAAGAGCACCGGTGCAGAGTATGTAATCCTGGGCCACAGCGAGCGTCGCGCATACTATGGCGAGACTCCCGAGATATTGAAGGAGAAGGTTAACCTTGCACTGGCCAATGGCCTTAAGGTTATTTTCTGCATTGGCGAGGTGCTGGAGGAGCGTGAGGCCGGCAAGCAGAATGAGGTTGTTGCTGCTCAGCTCAAGGGTTCGCTCTATGACCTGACAGCAGAGCAGTTCTCTAACATCGTGCTGGCTTACGAGCCCGTATGGGCCATCGGTACCGGCAAGACCGCCACTGCCGACCAGGCAGAGGAGATGCACGCTTTCATTCGCCAGGAGATAGCCAAGCAGTTTGGCGCCGAGGTGGCAGAGAACACCACCATACAGTATGGCGGCAGCTGCAAGCCCGGCAATGCCAAGGAGCTCTTTGCCAAGCCCGATGTTGACGGCGGTTTGATTGGTGGAGCTTCACTTAAGGCTGCTGACTTTAAGGGCATCATAGACGCCTGGAAGGAATAATAATCATTTCTGGCGGCTAGCTATTTGCTATTTTTACTGTATTTATCCGATAATATCGAGGGCTAACCTTTTAACAATCGCTACAATGAAGCACTCTGCTGCAATAATCGTCTTGGCAATGATGCTGGCAATGCCGGCATCTGCCAGACTGACCTTCACCCAGAGACTCCAGCAGAAGCCTGGTGCCAAAGTCCTGCTGCGACAGGATAAGGATATAGACTTGCTGGTAAACGGACGTGAGGCTGACCCGGCGCCAGCACCGAAGGTTACACCGGCAAAGCCTGCTGTCAAGCCTTCTGCCTCAAAGACGACGGCGCCAAAGACTATTGACAAGTCGGAGCACACTAATGCCAATCCGCTGAAGGCAACCCCCGAGGCAGGCAAAGGCAATCCGGCTGCAGCAGCAGCGACACGCCCTGCGGCATCCAAAAGCAAAGCCTACACCACACGTGCCGGATGGAGAGTAAAATTCTTTACCGGTGGCAGCTCGCGTGCAGACAAAGAGGATGCCCAATCTGCAGGACGCGAGTTTAAACGCCTCTTTCCCGACACACCGGTGTATATGCACTTTGTCTCGCCTCACTGGATATGCGTAGCAGGCGACTTTGTTAATAAGGAAGATGCTGATGCCTTTGTTGACAAGGTAAGAGAGTCCGGCCGATTCAGGTCAGCAGGCATGACGGTTGTGAAATCGCGTGTCAAGGTGCCCGTAGAATAAAGATATGGAACAATTAGAACATAATCCTCAAACACTTCAGAAGCTGGAGGAAATCTTTCGTCAGGAGTTGAGTCTGCTGGGCGAAGATCCGCAACGCGAGGGCCTGCTTAAGACCCCTATGCGCGTGGCAAAGGCCATGATGACGTTTACCCAGGGCTATAGGATGGATCCCATGGCGGTGTTGCAGTCGGCCAAGTTTAAGGAGGACTACCGACAGATGGTAATAGTGAAGGAGATAAACTTCTATTCGCTGTGCGAGCATCACATGGTGCCTTTCTATGGTCAGGCTCATGTGGCCTATATCCCAAACGGCTACATAACTGGTCTGAGCAAGATAGCCAGGGTGGTGGATATCTTTTCCCATCGTCTGCAGGTGCAGGAGCGTATGACTACCCAGATAAAGGACTGCATCCAGCAGGCCCTTAACCCGCTGGGCGTGATGGTCGTGATTGAGGCCAAGCATATGTGTATGCAGATGCGCGGTGTGGAAAAACAAAACTCCGTTACCACTACCAGTGATTTCACCGGCGCATTTACCAATAAGGCTACCCGCGATGAATTTCTGGAACTGATTAAACAGCACTCTACTCTATAATTAAATAATGTGTATTGATGGCCGATGTGTTATTTTTTGACTAAATTCGCAACGGAAAATCGTATGCATTAGCGAACACATACTTATAAACGCAAATATTTCTGTAAATTTATGACACCATGAAAAATCCTGTAGAACTGATGAACAAAGCTGCTGATAATATCAGAATCTTATCAGCGGCGATGGTAGAGAATGCACACTCTGGTCATCCTGGTGGTGCAATGGGTGGTGCGGACTTTATCAATGTTCTTTTCTCGGAATACTTGGTTTATGACCCCTCCAATCCACGGTGGGAGGCTCGCGACCGCTTCTACCTTGACCCCGGACACATGTCGGCGATGCTATACTCGCAGCTAGCCATGACAGGTAAGTTCACAATAGATGAACTCAAGGAGTTCCGCCGTTGGAAGTCGGCTACCCCTGGACATCCTGAGCTGAACGTGATGCGCGGTATTGAGAACTCGTCGGGTCCTCTTGGCCAGGGCCACTGTTATGCCGTGGGTGCGGCCATAGCTGCCAAATTCCTGGCAGCCCATCTTGGTAATAAGTCTTTCCTGAAGGAAAAGATATACACATATATCAGCGACGGAGGAATACAGGAGGAGATTTCCCAGGGCGCAGGCCGTATGGCCGGATTCCTTGGCTTGAATAACCTCGTGATGTTCTATGACTCTAATGATATCCAGCTTTCTACGGAGTGCAGCACAGTATCCGATGAGAATACTGCTATGAAGTACAGGGCCTGGAACTGGAATGTCATTACCATCGAAGGCAATAATGTTGACGAGATTCGCTCGGCCCTTGATAAGGCTGTTGCTGAGGAAGAACGTCCCACGCTTATTATCGGCAAGTGTGTGATGGGCAAGGGATGCCGTGACGCAGAGGGCAACTCCCTTGAACGCAGTTGTAAGACTCACGGCGCACCACTTGGCCGTGATGCATATGTGCAGACCGTCAAGAATCTCGGCGGTGACCCAGACAATGCGTTTGTAATATATGACGAAGTAAGGCAGATGTATGCCAATCGTGCCAACGAGCTCAGAAACATTGTGGCCGAACGTCAGAGCGAGGAGCGGGTATGGGCTCTGGAGAATCCGGAGGCTGCCAGGAAACAAGCCGATTGGTTTGCCAACAAGTTGCCCCAGATTGACTGGGAAGATATTGTTGTCAAGAGCGGTGATCCCACCCGCAACGCCTCCTCAGCCGTGCTTGGCGAGCTGGGCAAGAAGGTTGAGAATATGGTCGTATCTTCCGCTGACCTCTGCAACTCCGACAAGACCGACGGTTTCCTCAAGCAGACACGCAACATACAGCCTGGTGACTTTGGCGGCAATTTCCTTCAGGCCGGAGTAAGTGAGCTGACAATGGCTTGCCTCTGTATCGGTATGACTCTGCACGGAGGCGTCATTACCGCCATGGGAACATTTTTTGTGTTTAGCGACTATATGAAGCCCGCCATTCGTATGGCTGCCTTGATGGAGCTACCCGTCAAGTTTGTGTGGAGTCACGACTCTTTCCGCGTTGGCGAGGACGGCCCCACCCATCAGCCTATTGAGCAAGAGGCACAGATACGTCTGCTTGAAAAGATGAAGAATCATAGCGGCCGCAGCTCGCTGCTGGTTATGCGTCCTGCCGATGTCCATGAGACAGTAGTATGCTGGCGTATGGCCATGGAGAACTGGCTCACACCCTCAGCCTTGATACTGAGTCGCCAGAATGTGGTGGACCTTCCCCAGGGTACCGCCTATCTTGGAGCTAAGAGGGGTGGCTACACAGTGGTGGCAGAGGACAATCCTGACATCGTGTTGGTGGCTACAGGTTCAGAGGTGTCAACACTTGTTGATGCGTCTGAGATGCTGAAGAATGACGGCGTGAAGTTCCGCATCGTCAGCATACCCTCCGAGGGCCTGTTCCGCACCCAGGACATAGAGTATCAGCACAGCGTGCTGCCTGCAGGCGTCAAGAAATTCGGCCTCACTGCCGGTTTGCCTGTCAACCTGCAGGGATTGGTGGGCAGCCATGGCAAAGTGTATGGCGTTGAGAGCTTTGGCTACTCTGCCCACTACAAGGTGCTTGATGAGAAATTTGGCTTTAACGCCGAGAATGTATATAACCAGATAAAGAAATATCTTGCAGAATGAAGATAGGATTAGCTTCCGACCACGCAGGTTATGCCTTGAAACAGTATGTAAAAGGCTATCTTGCAGAGAAAGGTCTTGATTACGAGGATTTCGGGTGCTATAGCGAAGAGAGTTGCGACTACCCTGACTTTGCCCACAAGCTGGGTGAGGCCATTGATGGCGAGGCTTTGACTACAGGGATAGCCATCTGTGGCAGCGGCGAGGGTATCAGTATGACTCTTAACAAACACCCTAAGGTGAGGGCTGCCCTTGTATGGATGCCCGAAATAGCACATCTGGCTCGTCAGCACAATGATGCCAACGTGTTGGTAATGCCCGGTCGGTTCATCAATGAAGATACAGCCTGCCAGATAATGGATGAGTTCTTTTCCACTCCCTTTGAGGGCGGTCGCCATGTCAGAAGGGTCAACAAGATTCCCCTGGTCGGATAATCACCCATTCTGATGACCAAGACAGAGCTATATGCAGAGGTGCTGAGGCGTTTAAGCGAACAGATGCCGCCTGATGACACCGAGTTGGAGTATGGCAATCCTTTCCAGTTGCTGGTAGCCGTGGTGTTATCTGCGCAGTGCACCGACAAGCGCGTCAACATCGTAACCAAGCCTCTCTTTGAGAAGTACCCTACGGCTCACGATATGGCACATGCCTCTGAGGCCGAGATATTGAACTACATAAGTTCCGTGTCTTACCCTAACAGCAAGGCCAGCTACCTCAAGCATTTGTCCCAGATGCTTGTCAGCGACTATGGCGGCCAGGTGCCAGCCACCATGGAGGACCTTACGCGCCTGCCCGGCGTAGGCCGTAAGACAGCCAATGTAATACTAGCCATAATCTTCAAAGAGGCAGCATTAGCCGTTGACACCCATGTCTTCAGAGTCAGCCATCGCCTGGGACTGGTGCCGCAGCGTTGCACCACGCCACTAGCTGTTGAGTTGGAACTGAAGAGGCACATTGACCAATCAATGGTAGCCCAGTCACACTTCTGGCTCCTCTACCTTGGCCGTTACACCTGCCTGGCCCGAAAGCCCAAATGCCAGTCATGTAGCTTGACACAGCTATGTAAATATTATAAACAAACTAATAAAACCCAAAACCATGACAATTAATGATTACAAGTTTGCCGGTAAGAAGGCAATCGTGCGCGTTGACTTCAACGTGCCTCTCAATGAGAATGGACAAATCACCGATGACACCCGTATCCGCGGCGCACTGCCCACACTTAGGAAAGTGCTTGACGAGGGTGGTTCCCTTATCATCATGAGCCACATGGGCAAGCCCAAAGGCAAGGTAAATCCCAAGATGAGCCTCTCACAGATTGTTGACGCTGTTAGCGAGAAGCTGGGTGCCCCTATCACCTTTGTTGACGACTGCCAGAAGGCCGATGCCCAGGCTGCAGCCCTGAAGCCCGGAGAAGTCCTGATGCTTGAAAACCTCCGCTTCTATCCCGAAGAGGAAGGCAAGCCCGTAGGTATCGATAAGGCCGACCCCGCCTATGACGAGGCCAAAAAGGCCATGAAGGCTAGCCAGAAGGAGTTTGCCAAGCACCTGGCCAGCTATGCAGACTGCTACATCAACGATGCCTTTGGCACCGCCCACCGCAAGCATGCCTCCACAGCTGTCATTGCCGATTACTTTGACGCCGACAACAAGATGCTCGGCCTCCTGATGGAGAAAGAGGTGCAGGCCGTTGATAACGTGCTAAGCAATATCAAGCGCCCCTTCGTGGCCATAATGGGTGGCTCCAAGGTGAGCAGTAAGATAGGCATCATAGAGAACCTGCTGGGCAAGGTTGACAAGCTCATCCTTTGCGGCGGCATGACCTACACCTTCTCCAAAGCACATGGCGGCGAGATAGGCAACTCCATCGTTGAGCTTGACAAGCTTGATGTAGCCCTTGGCGTAGAAGAGCAGGCTAAGAAGAACGGCGTAGAGCTTGTGCTCGGCTGTGACTCTGTATGCTGCACAGGCTACGACTTCTCTACCTTCTCCGTCAAGCCCGGTGCTGAAATCAAGGTATTCCCCTCAAATGCCATAGAGGAAGGATGGGACGGCCTCGATGCCGGTCCTGAGAGTCGCAAGAAGTTTGCTGAGGCCATTAAGGGTGCTAAGACTATACTTTGGAATGGTCCTGCCGGCTGCTTTGAGTGCGAGGACTTCACAGCAGGTTCACGCGCAGTAGGCGAGGCTGTTGCCAAGGCAACCGAAGAAGGTGCCTTCTCCCTCATCGGCGGTGGTGACTCCGTAGCGTGCGTTCACAAGTTCGGTCTCGAGGACAAGGTCAGCTATATCTCTACAGGCGGCGGTGCCCTGCTTGAGGCCATTGAAGGCAAGGTGCTTCCTGGCATTGCAGCCATCAAGGGAGAGTAAACCTCCACAAAAGCAACTATGAAAAAGGATTAACGCCTGACAGCAAAAAGCAGAACAATGCACATACCTGCCATATATAATAATGTAAGGACACTGGCTTGCGCTGCCTTGCTGTCAGGCGTTATCTTTTCCGCCGTTTCATGTCGTGACAGCAGTGCCCCAACCACACCTCAGCCTTCTGCACCAGACAGTACGGCACTACGCATAGCTCTCTATCCGTCAATCGACGCGCTGCCCTTTGCCCTGGCCAACGACTGGGGCATATTCGATTCCCTTGGAGTGCGGGCAGAGCTGGCAGTTTTTCACTCACAGATGGATGCCGAGAAAGCCCTTGCTGACGGTAAGGCTGATGCTGTCCTTACCGACATGTTCAGGGTAGGGTGGTGGCAGTGGCGGGGTCGCCCCATGCGATACTCCTTTACCACTAATCGCCAGCTCTACATCGTGCCCAATAAGATACTGCGTATCACTCGCCCAGACCAGCTTGACGACCGCATGATAGCATGCACACGCCGTTCGCTGGAAGACTATTACACAGACCGCCTAATAGCCAAGATAAAAAACCGCAAGGGCCAGATATTGCGTCCGCAGATAAACAGCGTGGAGCTGCGCCTGAGCATGTTGCAGGCCGGTCAGTTGGACGCAGCAGTGCTGGGCACACTGCAAGCCCTCAAGGCACGCGCAGAGGGCTATCCTTCGCTTAAAGACTCCTCCAGTCTAGAGGACTGTCGGCGTTATGCCGGAGTGGCATTCAACACTAATTCCCTAAAATCCAAGGGCCAAAAGCTTGCCAAACTGCGCACAGCCTACGACATAGTTGTCAGACGGTTGCAGTTGCGTGGAGAAATGCCTCAGATAGACAGTCAGACGCGTGCCTCTCTATTTCTGAACGGCATCGATAGCACTATAAACGTTAAATTAGACATTTCGCTGACATCATCCCCCGATGCTGCCCTATGTCCAGTGGTGGCTCAATGGCTTAACACCCGTAATGCAACCAAAAACTACACAGCCGACACACTGCTGATACAGTCATATAGGGAGTGAAGAGGGAGTAAAATAGGAAGTTGTGCACTTCAGCGCAGAAAGTAAAAGAGCGCCCTCTTATTTTCCCCTAAAACGAGGTCCCCTTAACCCCTTAGAGGGGAGAAGAAGACAGGTTAACGAAAACGAGAACGAAAAAATCTGCGAAATCAGCACCCATCTGCGAAATCAGCGGTCGCACAGCGACTCGAAAAAACTGTGTTATCTGTGAAATATGTGTGAGAATAAATTGCCCACCTCGCGACCTCGCTAAACTTCAAACCACAAATCTTCTTCCATCATGGACTCCTACTGCCAAATACTCGACCTCCTGGCAGACGGCCACCTGCTGCAAGCCATACGCCTGCAAAAAGAGCAAGTCAGTGAGCTGCAGAACTGGCCGCTCATGGACGAGCTCGTAAAGACGGAGGAGACATACACCCTAATGCTGAAATACTTCGCAGAGGGAGCAGCCGACGCTCGCCGTAGCGACATCTATGACGACGCTGTCCGTCGCACCCTTGCCATGGCCGAGAAGATAAAGCGGCAAAAGGGATTTCGCGATTCAGTCAGTACCTATTACTCTAAACTGCGTACCGTGGCGCGGCAGGGGCGCACCCTGATATACTACAGCCGCCGACTGCAGATGCTGAGTCAGCACCAGCTGCTCAGTGACATTCTTGATGATGATAACGACGGGTTACAGGAGTCAGAGACATCAGAACGTAGTCGCGCGGCGTTAGTAGAGCAGCTGTTTGACTATGTGTGGGTTGCCGGCCATATGACCGAGGAAGAATATGAGACACTTGAGAGCCTTTTTGCTGGCAGCGTACTCACCGGCGGAGAAAAGATGTGGCTCGTCAGCAGTCTGACGCTTTCCCTGTTAAGCTACTATGACCAGCCAAAGCTGTCTCTGTTAGTCAACTTAGCCGAGAGTTACAGCAACTCAGCCCCCTCCGATGACTCCGTCATATACAGCCGTGCCGTAGTCGGCATAGCTCTGGCAGCCATGTATTATCGTCGTCGCTTTTCCGTGGATCACAGTATCACGCCGCTGTTAATATTTATGCCTGGCATAGGCAGCTTGATGGCAATGCTGCAGGTACAGTTTCTGGTGCAGTATCAGACCCACCGCATACGTCAGACCTTCGACCACGACTTCATGTCGCTCATCAATCAGATGCGTGGCAAGATAACCGATATGGAGGAGCTGCGCAACATGTTGGAGGATGAAGATCCGGAACTCCCCCCAGGCATTGACCCCGACGTGGTTCGCGCAATACAGTCACGACTCCATCAGGCCAGCGATATGGCCCACCGTGGGCTCGACATGATGTACCATCATTTCCGTCAGCTGAAGGCCTATCCCTTCTTCCGTGAAACACGCAACTGGCTTAAGCCGACCCAGGTGCCAACGCCCGACTTTAGCGAGACGTTGCGTAAGATGGCTCCACTCTTCGGCCTGTCGCGCATGTGTGACTCTGACAAGCACTCCATGGCTGCCACCCTCGCCTCCATGCCCCAGACACTGGGACAGATGCTCTCGGCACAAATGCAGGAACTCGACCTTAACGACCAGTCGCCAGCCGACCAACTGAAAGAGGAACGCGCGCAAACCATCGAGAAATTTAACCTGCAGTATTCCGACATAAGCCTGATAGCCGACGTAAGTCCGTCATTAGCCTTTGCCGGCAGCTACCTGCAAGATCTCTATCGTCTTTTCCTTATTCGCATGGAGAAGGAAGAGGAGGCTAACCCTTTCAAGACAGAGCCAGACATGCTCTTCATCGACAGCCCCCTCATCCAGCCCCTGCTGTCAGCTCAGGAGGCAAAAGTTGTTATAGATTATGCCTGTCGGTGCGGCCTCCATCGCCATGCGCTCACTCTAATCAACGCTTACTATGCCGAGGGCGCTGTTCCATCTGACATGCTCGTCAGCCAGGCTTTCTGCTACGCCATGGTACACGACTACCAGTCAGCCGTCGAGACCTTCCGTCACTGTGAAGACCAACTGGACACCGATATGCTCACCGTTTACGCCTCATGCCTCATGTCGGCAGGCTATCCCGATGAGGCCGTCAGGATATATGAAAAACTTAACTCTCAAACACTCGAACTTTCGAATTCTCACCCACTGAGCCTCTATCCCTATGCCGTCGCGCTAAGTCAGACAGGCCGCTACGCCGATGCATGCAAGGCACTATACCAGGAGGACTATCAGCACCCCGACCAGGTTAAGGTTGTTCGCCTGCTGGCATGGTGTAGCCTGCAGGAGCAGGCACAGTCAGACTCTCACTCTACTCAGAACGAGAAAGCCCCGACTGACACATCAGCCCTTAAAGAATTTCAACGCCTGCTGACCATGCACCCCCTGCGTTCTGCCGACTGGCTCAATGCAGGCCATGCCGCACTCGCGGCGGGGCAGACTGGCCTGGCAATGGACTATTACCTTCGTTCAGAGGCAAAGACACTGACCGACACTGACCGCACTCTCCTCACCAGACTTGGCGTCTTACCCTTGACAGTGCGTATCGTTACTGACGTGCTGGAGAAACATAACTCTCGCGAGTAAAGTACTCCGTACAATTATAAATACGATACCTTACATAAGAAAGTGGCGGGGCTCTTTCTTGCTGATTTCAGGGGAGCATACCAATGATGTCGTTTTTTTTGCATTTAGTGGATATATTCCTTTCAGGCGCCTGCTCGCAACACCGATCGTAATAACGAGATGGTAGAGATAGGATGGAAAACATGAAGTAGAAATCTTTGTTGGCGCTGATAATATATGCATTGGTGTGTTAAAAGAGATACTTGATGGAAAGGAACTGCATTGAACCATTTTTCTTGAAAGATAGATATAGGCAAGATAAACATATTTATGTAAATTATTTAAATATATGGCAAAGAAATCTAAATCTATAAAATCTAATGCTTTCGATAATGACGAATCTGTACGAGAGCAAATTAAAGAAGTGATTGAAGAAGCTCTTTATAGAACACCCTGTTGTGCTAATTGTGGTTCAAGCAATACCATGGGCGACGAGGATGGCTATATCACGTGTTCTGACTGTGGCTATGGGTGGAACCTGCTGGAGGACTACAATTTGCCCACGGACATGCTTTACGATGATGACGTAGAGTAGTAAGGGCACCAGCATAAATCTGTGTTGAGAGTACGTTAAGAAAACAAAGAAAAAACCTTATCTGTGCTGTATGCTCTGCGAGCATTGATTAATCGGACTGTCGCTGTCGTGTGAGCAGGCCATGAGCAGTATAGCCCCAACGGCTGCAAGACAAAAGTTTTTGTAATTCATTGTGACGGCCTTGGTTATGATGCTCCGGACGAGATACTTGACAGCAGAGCTGACAAGGATGTAAACACCGAGGCTCCGTTGTGCATTGGCATGGACTATAACGCGAACATCAACTGGATAGTCTGTGGGCAGCCATCAGGTAAGAGGCTCAACATTCTGAAGTCTTTCTATGTCAAATTCGAAAGGAAGATACCGGCATTGATAGAGGACTTCTGCAATTACTACAGATTCCACCAAAGGAAGAAAGTGATATTCTACTATGACACGACTGCTCTTGGTGCAAACTATGCCGTGAATGACCAGGACTTCCATTGGGTGATTTGCCACGAGTTTGAGGCGCACGGATGGGAGGTGCAGGATGTATATATCGGCAATCCCATGCGACATGATGAGAAGTACCTACTGATTAACCAGGCTTTTGCCGGGAAGCAGCGGCTGATGCCTTTCTTCAATAGACAAAACAACGATGACTTAATACTGTCAATACAGACTGCCGGAGTGACAAGGGGGCGCAACGGTTTTCACAAGAACAAAGACGGGGAGAAGAAGGCTGAAACCGAAGAAGATCTGCTGGAGCATCGTACTGATGGAACGGACGCTTTTGATACACTTTATATAGGATGTGAGAAGTTTCCGCAGGAGGATGAAGAGGGGTACCAGATTGGTGGGGTTGTTTAGGTAACGTCCATAAAGTCCCAACCAGCTTCTTCATAAAGTCCGTTCATTAAATCTTTAGCAATCTTGTCTTGTTCCGATATATGCTTTTGTTCCAACTTTTCGTAAGCAAATATTTGATGAGTTGAAAGGAATGCGCTACAGTAGTCTTCCATGTCAAAACTCCAACTCGGCTTAATATCATCGTAAAGACTTTCTATTGGCCAAAACCTCCACCAATCCGACGGGATTAAACAGTAATTATAGTCATAATAATGAAGAACTATTTCGTCGAATGCTAAACACCAAAATCTCTTACCATCCGATTTTTCTATTTCTTTAAATATTGGTTCAAAATCTGAATCTGGAGCAAATACATTAAAACCACAATATTTTTTTGATGGAATAATGTCACTATATAATGCCCGAGCAACCGGAACGGGGCGCAATTTTGGCATGATAAGTTCATTTTTGTTCACGTCTAGGTATATATCTGATATTGGAACAAAGTAATAATCCCAATTTTTTTTATTAAGCCAAAAGACTAATGTTACATTATTTCCTTTGGAATTCTTGTTCTTTGATATTACAAGTTTGGGAGATATTTGTCTTCCTGTCAACCTTTGGCCTTCATTCAGTTGGAACTTTATGGTTTTAGTTTCATTCATAAGATTCATAGAAGTAAACGAAATTAAAGTATAATTTTAATATAGTTACATGATGCAAAATTAATGTTTTTTTATTTCAAAAACCTTATCGAGCTATTTTTTTCTGTTTTCTCGTTTTATTTTATTTACAAATATAAACATAAGCGTCGTAAGCAAGCAATTTCTTAACGAATAAAAAAGAATAGAGCGATTGGTGATCGCTCCTGGTGATTCGGCTGGGATTCGAACCCAGGGCCCACAGCTTAGAAGGCTGTTGCTCTATCCAGCTGAGCTACCGAACCGATGATTAAGTGCCTTTAGCGGCTGCAAAATTACGGGATTATTCTGAAATTGCCAAATATATTTGGTTTTTCTCTTATTTATTTCGTAACTTCGCAAATAATAATTAGCAGATTTCTATACTAACTATGGGATTATTCAGCAAACGACCTGCGGCTATACCTACCGATCTGGCAGAGTGGCCGGGAATGGATGACAATCGTATGCAGGCTGTCAACAATGCTGCTCCGGAACGTATGCTTTCGGTGATGCCTGCCGAGTGGCATCCTCAGCGTGCGGTACAACTGACATGGCCCCACGAGGATACCGACTGGGCACCACGACTGGCTGAAGCTACTGACTGTTTCATAAAGATAGCTTATGAGATAAGTTGCGTGGAAACGGTTATTGTTGTCTGCAAAGACAAAGAAGCGCTGTCGCTGTTGCTGCATCAACGTCTGCCTAAACATTGCATAGATAACATACGATTGCTGGAGTGCCCAACCAATGACACATGGGCAAGAGACCATGGTATGCTGACAACGATGGAGGAGGGGGAGTATGTGTTGCATGATTTCAGATTTAACGGCTGGGGTGGAAAGTTTGAGTCGGAGAAGGACAACGCCATAAGCCGCCGGCTCTATGACTCAGGATTGCTCAGGGGGCGGTATGACGACTGTCTGGATTTCGTCTTGGAAGGCGGGAGCATAGAGAGCGACGGACTGGGCACCCTGTTGACTACCAGCCAGTGCCTGCTAAACCTAAACCGCAATCCTCAGATGGGTAAGGCAGAGATTGAAGAAACGATACTTACCAGATTGAAGGCCAGGAGGTTGTTGTGGCTTGATCATGGATTTATGGCTGGCGATGACACAGATTGTCATATAGACACGTTGGCCAGGCTATGTCCTAATGACACTATAGTGTATGTAAGGTGTGACGACCCTGCCGATGAGCACTACGAGGAGTTGCGCCTCATGGAGGAGCAGCTTAGGAGTATGATTACATTGCATGGCGAACCTTATCGGCTTTTGCCTTTGCCTATGGCACCACGTCTTTACGATGAAGAGGGTAGGCGACTGCCTGCTACTTACGCCAACTACTTGGTGATTAATGGGCATGTGCTAATGCCTATATACGGGGATTACGCGCTAGACGAGAAGGCGAAGGTGGTGATAGGCAAGGCCTTTCCCAACCGTGAGGTTATAGGCATTGACTGCCGCATATTGGTTTGGCAGCACGGTTCGTTGCATTGCAGCACAATGCAGTATTATTAGGGAGAATGCAATTCCTGAATATAGGATTAGATATAAAACCATGAATGTTTAATGTTCAGTTGACAATGTTAATGCTCAATTTCAATTGTCAATTGCCAATTTTTCCAACAAAGGGGTATTGTTTGAAAAGAAAATGTTAATTTTGCAGACCAAATGTAGTTTTTGCCCAGAAAATGCACTGAAAACATGAGTTTGGCCTATGTCTTGCATTGACAATACCGGCGCAACATATTTTCCCCAAAAGGCAACAACATAATAATTTATATAATAATGAACATTACACTTGAAAAGAACGAAGGTGCCGTAAGCGGCAAGTTGATTGTAAACATTGTGAAGGATGACTATGCGGACAAGCTGACTGCATCGTTGAAGAAACTGAAGCAGAGGGCTCAGATGCCTGGATTCCGTAAGGGAATGGTGCCGATGAGTCTGATTCAGAAAATGTATGGCACTGAGGTTAAGGCTGAGGAATTGCAAAAAGTCCTGGCTGACAGCGTGAACAACTATATAAGTGACGAGAAATTGCGTGTACTGGGTGAGCCTATGCTGAGTGAGGACAATGAGGCTGCTGACGTGGCTGCAAAGGATGACTTTGTCTTTAAGTTTGACCTCGCTTTTGCTCCGGAGGTTTCTATCAAGCTTGACGGCCGCACTGGTGTGGACTACTATAACATTGAGGTTGATGACGAGACGGTACAGCGCCAGATTGATGCTTTCCGTCGCCAGAACGGCCAGAATGTTGATGCCGATGTGTTCAGCGAGGAGGATCTCGTGAAAGGTACGCTGAAGGAGAATGGCCCCATGGCTGAGCCTGTTGAAGTGAAGGATGCCTCGCTGATGCCGCGATTTTTTGTTGATGACAAGCAGAAGGCTCTCTTTAAGGGTGCCAAGAAGGGTGCAGATATTGTCTTTACCCCCAGCAAGGCTTATGAAGGCCGTGTAGCTGAAATGGCATCGCTGCTTAAACTTGACAAGGAGGAGGCTGAGAAGCACAACGGTGAGTTTACATTCCACATTGAATCGATCAGCCATTTTGAGTTGGGCGAGCTCAACGAGCAGCTGTTTACGATGATTTACCCTGATGGCAACGTAAAGACTGCTGCTGATTTTAAGGCTAAGGTCAAGGCAGATGTAGAGGCTCAGTATGCGCAGGATTCTGACTACAAGTTTATGCTGGACCTAAAAGATGTAGCCTTGAAGAAGGCCGGCAAGATTGAGCTGGCTGAGGACCTGCTGAAGAAGATGGTGCTGCAGAATGCCAAGACGGAGGATGGCCATAAGCAGATTGAGGAGCATTTCAATGAGTATCTTGATGACCTGCGTTGGAGCATGGTTCGCAACGAACTGGCCAAGTCGCTTGACGTTAAGATTGATGATGCTGCCATGATGGCTGCCTCGAAGCGCTTAATCAAGATGCAGATGGCTCAGTATGGTATCTATAACTTCCCTGACAGCCAGTTGGAGCAGTTTGCCCAGGAGCGTCTGAAGGATGAGAAGCAGCGTGAGAATATTGCTAACAATGCTATGGATGCTGCTATCACTGAGGCTGCCAAGAAGGTTGTCAAGCTGAAGGAAAAGACTATCTCGATTGCGGACTTCAACAAGATGTTTGAATAGGACCACGCAATGAGGTGGCAAACGATTTTTTCTAACTATACCAAGTATTTATATGTATAAGACGGATTTTGAGAAATATGCTACAGGCCATCTGGGCATTAACTCGATGGTGCTTGATGATGTTGTCAAGAGTCAGAATCAGTATCTTAACCCCTACATACTGGAGGAGCGCCAACTGAATGTTACGCAGATGGATGTGTTCAGCCGCCTGATGATGGACCGTATCATTTTTCTCGGTACGCAGATTGACGACTATACGGCCAACACGTTACAGGCGCAGTTGCTATATCTTGACTCTGTGGACCCGGATAAGGATATTTCCATCTATATTAACAGTCCCGGCGGTTCGGTCAGTGCAGGACTGGGTATATATGACACTATGCAGTTTATTAACAGCGACGTGGCTACAATCTGCACGGGTATGGCTGCATCAATGGCCGCTGTACTGCTGGTGAGCGGCAAAGAGGGTAAGCGCTCCAGTTTGCCGCATAGCCGCGTGATGATTCACCAGCCTCTGGGCGGTGTGCAAGGCCAGGCTTCTGACATTGAGATTACTGCCCGTGAGATCCAGAAATTGAAGCGTGAGCTTACCCAGATTATTGCCGACCATGCCCATAAGGATTATGAGATAGTGCTGGCGGACTCTGATCGCGACCACTGGATGACGGCTCAGGAGGCATTGGACTATGGGATGGTGGACCGCATCCTGGAGAAGAAGCAATAGTTATAATATGCCTAACAAAAGCAACGACAAACAGAGGTGCTCTTTCTGCGGACGTAATGTGTCCGAAGTAAAGATGCTTATCTCGGGGCTCAACAGTTGTATCTGTGATGACTGTGTACGCAGTGCCATGGAGGTTATTGAGGCAGAGAGCTTGTCACGACACATTAAGGGTAGTGGCAGGTTTAACACTGACTTCAAAAACGTGCCTAAGCCCAAGGAGATTAAGGCTTTTCTTGACGAGTATGTCATCGGTCAGGACGATGCCAAGAAAACTTTGGCTGTAGCTGTTTACAATCACTATAAGCGCTTGTCGCAGAAAGATAGTGCTGACGCTGATGTGGAGATTGAAAAGAGCAACATCATTATGGTCGGCTCTACCGGTACGGGCAAGACGTTGCTTGCGCGTACTATTTCTCGCCTTATCAAGGTTCCTTTTACTATAGTGGATGCAACGGTGTTTACCGAGGCCGGCTATGTGGGCGAAGATATTGAGAGTATCCTTACTCGCCTGCTGCAGGCTGCCGACTATGACCAAAAGGCTGCGGAGTGTGGTATAGTGTTTATTGATGAGATTGACAAGATTGCACGCAAGGGGGACAATCCCTCCATTACTCGAGACGTGAGCGGAGAGGGTGTGCAGCAAGGTCTGCTGAAACTGCTGGAGGGGTCGGTGGTGAATGTTCCGCCAAAGGGTGGTCGCAAGCATCCTGACCAGGACTATATTCATCTGGACACCAAGAATATTCTCTTTATATGCGGCGGAGCATTTGACGGCATAGAGCGTAAGATTGCGCAGCGCCTAAACACCCATGTGGTGGGCTATAACTCGGTGCAGAACACCATGAAGATTGACAAGGATAATCTGATGCGTTATATTTTGCCGCAGGATCTGAAATCTTTTGGTCTTATACCTGAAATAATCGGCCGCCTGCCTATCCTCACTTATCTCAACCCTCTGGACAGGGAAGCCTTGCGCCGCATACTTACTGAACCAAAGAACTCCATCATTCGTCAATATCAGAAGATGATGGATATGGATGGCGTGAAGATGGATATTGACGCCGAAGCTTTGGAGTATATAGTGGATAAGGCCATGGAGTATAAGCTTGGGGCAAGGGGACTTCGCTCAATAGTCGAAGGCATACTGCGTGATGTGTTATATGAAATCCCCTCATCTGGCAAACAGCATTTCCGACTGACGGCAAAATATGCAAGAGAACATTTTGACATCAATCTTTCATTACAAATGACAGGGGCTGCCTAAGGGCTCCTGTTTTTTTTGCTCTTTATGGCATTCATAATTGTTTAATCAAGTCATTTAGAACTTTTTTTTCCGATATTATATTTTTTTTCGGGAAAAATACTTGTTGTTCGGAAATGTTGTTATAATTTTGTTTAGCGGAATATTTGGTGATTATATTCGGGAACAAAATATATGGCAAGTAATAGCAAGAAAATATTCGATTGTCTGAAGCACTATTTCGGTTTTGACAAGTTTAAGGGCGACCAGGAGAAGGTCATCCAGAATGTGCTTGATGGCAACGATACTTTTGTGCTGATGCCTACGGGCGGCGGCAAGTCGCTGTGTTATCAGTTGCCTGCGCTGATGATGGAGGGTACAGCCATTGTTATCTCTCCCCTCATAGCACTAATGAAAAATCAGGTTGATGCCATTCGTATGCAGGTGGAGGAGGAGCACTTGGCTCACTTTATGAACTCGACCTTGTCTCGCCAGGAATTGATAGACGTGCAGAATGATGTGTTGGAAGGCAAGGTCAAGATGCTGTATGTAGCTCCTGAGACGCTCACCAAGCCTGCCAACAGCGATTTTTTCTGTAAGGCAAATATTTCCTTCTTTGCTATAGATGAGGCGCACTGTATATCAGAGTGGGGACACGATTTTCGTTTCGAGTATCGTGAGATACGGCCGGCTATTAACATGATTACGATGAAGAAGGTCGGTATAGCCTCAGATGTAGTGGAGAGGTTTATGTCTATCCACAAAAACATCAGGGCTAATTTGATAAACGACAGCTTCTCGTTTGATGATTTCAAACTGATGGTAAAGGCTATTTTCCCTCAGTTTGCCAGTGTTGATACTGACGAAGATGAGGAGACACCTAAGCACAGTGATGTTGACGATGTTGTTGAAATGCTTTGGGACAAAGCTACGGTCCAATTTGCCCCGAAGGATGCAACAGATGGCCAGCTAACCCAGGAGAAGCTGGCACGTCTGCTGAAAGAAGAATGTGATGACAGTCTCATGCCTTTGGTGGAAGCTATGCGCAGTACGGTGGCGTATCTGTATGATATACTGCAGGCCACTAAGAAGCGGCCGCCCATTATGGCGCTTACGGCTACGGCGACTGATAAGGTTAGGCTGGATATAAAGAAGAACCTGGGAATCCTTGAGGCGACCGAGTTTAAGAGTTCTTTCAATCGTCCTAACCTGTATTACGAGGTGCGGCCCAAGACTAAAAATATTGATAAGGATATTATAAAGTTTATATCCGAGCGGCCACGTAAGAGTGGTATCATCTATTGCCTCAGTCGCAAGGAGGTGGAGCGCCTGGCCCAGGTGCTGCAGGCTAATGGCATCAAGGCTGCACCTTATCATGCTGGCATGGAGGCTCAAGACCGTTCTAAGACTCAAGATGATTTCCTAATGGAACGAATCAAGGTGATAGTGGCCACTATTGCGTTTGGCATGGGTATAGACAAACCCGATGTGAGGTATGTAATCCATTTTGATATACCCAAGAGCCTTGAGGGTTATTATCAGGAGACCGGCCGGGCTGGCCGTGACGGCCGTGAGGGTTACTGCCTTGCATTCTATTCTCATAAGGACCTCCGCAAACTTGAGAAATTTATGGAGGACAAACCTGTCAGTGAGCAAGATATAGGACGACAGTTGCTCCGTGAGACTGCTGCTTATGCAGAGTCATCCGTATGCAGGCGTAAGTTGTTGCTGCATTATTTTGGAGAGGACTATACTCAGGAGAACTGCCATAATTGTGATAATTGTAAACACCCCAAGACTAAAGTGGAAGCAAAAGACCAACTTTGTAATGTTATAGAGATTATTCAGGCTGTTAAGGAAAATTTCTCTGAGGAGCACATCATAGACATTGCTTTAGGCAATGAGACGGATGCCGTGCTGGAGTATAAACACAATGAACTTGAGTTGTTTGGAATAGGCGAAGGCGATGAACGCACCCTATGGCAGTCAGTAGTGCGTCAGGCGCTGTTGGCAGAATATCTGGATAAGAATAAGGAAAATCAGGGTGCCCTGCGTATAACCTCAAAGGGAAAGAAATTCTTTAAGAAGCCTACTGATTTTACTGTCTCCCTTGACACCGATTTTGACGAAGAGGGTGATGCTGTTGACCCTGAGGGATTTAGTGAAAGCAATGCCCTTGACCAAGAGCTCTTTGAGATGCTTGTTGACCTTCGCAACAAGGTTGCCAAGGAGAAAGGCAAGCCGCCATACGTGATATTCCAAGACCCGTCGCTGGAGGCCATGGCTACCACTTATCCTATCACCAGTGAGGAGCTGCTTAATATTCCCGGGGTGGGGGCTGGCAAGGTGAAGAAGTATGGTAAAGAGTTCATTGATCTCATTAAGCGTCATTGTGAGGACAACGAAATAGAGCGCCCCGAGGATTTCCGTATCCGCACAGTGCCCAACAAGTCAAAACTGAAGATCAACATCATTCAGAACATCGACCGAAAGGTGGATTTGGACGATTATGCTGAGGCTAACCGTATTGACTTCGACGACCTGCTTGACGAGATTGACTCTATCGTCTATTCGGGCACAAAAATCAACATCGACTATTTTGTAGAGGCCGTTATCGACGAGGATAAAATCAACGAGATATACGATTATTTTGATGAGGCTGAAACCGATGATATCGAGAAGGCCAAGGATGAGCTTGGCGACGACTTCTCAAAGGAGGAGATTCGTCTTGTCAGAATCAAATACCTCTCGGATAATGCCAATTAGCAAAATATTATAGACAACGAAGAGAGGCTGACGCACAGGATGGCGCCAGCCTCTCTTTATAATATTTTCTTGTCAGGCTATCTGATGTCAACCACCTTGCCGTGCTTGATGCGGAAGGTAACCTCGGCATCTGGCATATTATATGTCTTGGTCTTCTTCCTGTCGGTCCATACCGCGTTGGCCTTAGTCATGCAGAGGATGTGGTCGCCGTTATCCAGTTTTGAGGCATCAAGATATACGGTGATGATGGGCCCATCGTTTCCTTTGAAATCCTCGCTCCGAGTGCTTACTACCATTACCATCAGCTGGTTGGGATATCTCTTGGTGTTCCATGCCAAAACGGCTTGGTGGTTAGCATTCCATCTCTCGGATGGACTGTGGGCAACGCTCCTGTCACCGTCATGCAGAAAGATATCGGCCGAGTCAGGCGCAGTCAGATAGCACTGCAGGCAGGTAAAAGGCACGGCGTTGGTCAGACTCACTTGCACAGGAACCCTGGTCAGGTCCTTGGTCGGCAGCACACTCAAACTAACAGCGTTCTGTGCATTAAGAGTGTCGTTGTCAGTGGTGGCAGCATGTAAACCTGCGACCATAAAGACCATAATGGCAATGGCAAACAGTTTTCTCATTTTCTTGTCTGACTATTTATAGTGAGCATTATTCTGCCTTCTTGGTTTGACGGCGGCGACGTGTGGTTTTCTTTTCTTCTTCAGCGGTATTCTCAATCTGTACGCCGGCCAGCTCGGGATCAATGAGTATGCGGCCGCAGTATTCGCAGACAATGATTTTCTTATGCATGCGTACATCCAGCTGACGCTGGGGCGGAATCTTGTTGAAGCAGCCGCCGCAGGCATCGCGCTGCACATAAACAATGCCCAGACCATTGTGGCTGTTCTTGCGGATACGCTTGAAAGAGGTGAGCAGGCGATAATCAATGGTTGACTCCAGAATCTTGGCCTCGTCGCGGAGGTTGTCTTCTTCCACCCTTGTCTCGGCAATAATCTCCTCTAGCTCCGAGCGCTTAGCCTCCAGGTCGCCCTGACGCTCTTCCCTTATCTCGAGGTTCTCCTTGATAGATGATTCGCAGTTTTTCTTAAAATCATTAGCCTCGCGTATTTTCTTGTCGCGCAGCTGAATCTCCAGCTCCTGATATTCAATCTCCTTGCTCAGCGAATCATATTCGCGGTTGTTGCGTACATTGTCAAGGTGGGATTTGCAGCGCTCAATAGCGGTTTGAGCCTGAATTTTATCCTCATTCCATCGATTGATGTCAGAGTTGACATTCTTGAGGTCCTCCTGCAGTCGGGCGATGCGGGCGCCCAGGCCTTCAATCTCGTCCTCCAGGTCTTGCACCTCCAGGGGCAGCTCGCCGCGGATGGTGCGGATGTCGTCAATCTTTGACAGCACGCTTTGATACTTGTACAGACTTTTCAGCTTTTGTTCTACGGTCATCTCCGTAGGAGAGGTAACTTTTTTTGTTTCTTTTGTCATATTAGTAAGAGTTGTGATATTTATTTACAAATATAATATTGGATTAGTGTTAACCTTAGTGATGTAGGTGGGAACACTTGGATAATCCCGGCTGATGATGCGCTGCAGCAGGTAAGGCGTAAACTGCTCACTTTGGTAATGACCTATAGCCATAACCTGTATTATTTGTTCCAAGCCAAAGAACTGGTGATAGTGAACCTCGCCAGTTATGAACGCATCGGCCCCTTGGCCCACAGCCTCAGCCAGGAGGAAATCGCCGGCACCGCCACAGATGGCAACCCTGCTTATGGGACGCTCCAGCAAGTCATTGCACATCGCGCACTTCACCGAGAACACATCCTTTACCTTTGCAACGAAATTCACGGCCGTCATGGGGTGGGGCAGGGTGCCGATGATGCCGCTGCCACCGCCGTTGCTGCTCTGTTGCAGCAATGCTGTGTCATGCAGTGCCAGCCTTGAGGCAATCTCAAAGTTGACGCCCTCCCGGCTGTTGTCGAGGTTGGTGTGGGCAGCATAGACAGTTATGCCGTGTATTACGGCATAGCGCACACATCGCTCCACTTGGGAAGCGTCGCCCAGCCTTCGCAGGGGGTGGAAGAGCAGCGGGTGGTGGGCTACAACCATGTTGCAACCTTTCTCTACAGCTTCGGCCAGCACCTCCTCCGTTACGTCTAAACACAATACGACCCCTGAAACCTCCGCTTCTGTCACACCCACCTGCAGGCCGGCATTATCGTACTCTTCCTGCAAGGGCAGAGGCGCGAATTTTTCAAGGGTCGCAATGACATCCTTTATTTTCACGTTCTACCGTTATTATCTCTTTTCGTCGGCAAAGGTAATAAAAATTTAGGAATTAGGACATCATAGATGGATTTTTTTAGGCAACAATATAGCAGTTGGCACAGATTACAGTCTCTGCGAAATAGTCATGCTCTCTCTGTGCCAACATCTGTGTCATTG